>Ga0187833_10001610_pt1 | contig 25533 bp, 22 predicted proteins | sample ETNtaG_37_FD_167968 | JGI IMG/M metagenome (GOLD analysis project Ga0187833, IMG submission 167968) | Marine microbial and viral communities from oxygen minimum zone, Eastern Pacific Ocean - ETNP2014_SV_400_PacBio MetaG (Illumina Assembly) | ecosystem: Environmental > Aquatic > Marine > Hypoxic...
TTCAAGTTAATCGAAGAGCTAGAAAACACTGGTTACGCGTTGTTTACCCAGGGTACCTTCGATATTACCGACCAGTTGGGCCTGACGGCTGGAGTCCGCTACAACTACGAGGAGAAGGACTTTTCCTTGTTCCAGCAACATCCCACCGGCGAGGTGCTGATCGATGCGAGCGCTAACGATGATTGGGCGTCGTGGACACCGAAGGTCTCGATCGAGTATCAGATCGACTCAGATTATATGGTCTACGCCTCGGCCTCACGCGGCTTCAAGAGCGGTGGCTGGAACGGCCGGCCTACCGACGAGGGTGGAATACAGACCTATGAGGAAGAGTTCGTCTGGGCCTACGAGGTGGGTTTCAAGACCGATTGGTGGAACAACCGGATTCGGCTCAATGGTGCGGCGTACTTCAACGACTACTCGGACATCCAGCTCGTAAGCTCCCAAGCCGATCCGGAAACAGGGGTAATGAGGATCGTCACCGAGAACGGTGGAGATGCCGAGATCATGGGCTTCGAGTTGGAGATCACCGCCCTGCCGCTACCCGAGTTACGCCTCTCGGCCGGTGTGGGTACCCTCGACTTCGAGTACACCGATTTTGCTCGACCGAATTGTGCCGTGGCACCGCTGGGAACGTCATGCACCAGACTTGAAGAAGGCAATGTGCTCCCACAGGCGCCGGAGTTGACCTTCAATCTGTCGGCCCAATATATGGTGTCGCTGACCAATGCCGCTAAGGTGCTGTTACAGGGAGACTACTACTATGTTGACAAGTTCTACGTCGATCCGTTCAACGTCGAAGCGATCGCCGCGCCAAGTTCCGAAATGATAAATATGCGCATCGCTTACGTGGCACCCGATGATAAGTGGGAGGTGGCAGCCTTCGTCACCAACCTTACCGACGAGATCAATATCGTAAACGGTTTCGAAGTGGAAGCGTTCGGTGCCCGGGCGGTCACTTATTCGCGGCCGCGCGAATGGGGGTTGAGCGTTAAGTACCAGTACTAGTGTGTTTTGGCTATTTGTGGAGTACTAGACGCGAACAAGCGGAGTAAAGAAGCGGGTGCCAGCACGCCCGTTATCGAACCAGGCGTTACCGTTTATCAGGCGGCCAAGATGGTCGCGGTGTTAGGGCTCAACCAGGACCGGCGAAAGCTTGCGGCCATGGAGTCTTCTTGAAGACATACTACTCGATCAGTTGAATGTCCATCTCGCCGACCAGGGTTTGTCTAGTCTAGGGGGAAGTGATGAAACGTAATACCAAAATTCTTGCTACGGCTACTGTCATTGCTCTGTTGGCTATTCCGTTAGCCCAATCATCTGATCGAAGCGCGGACAACATGAAGATCGAAGGACTTGACCACGTGGCCATCGGCGTCAAGGACATGGACAAAGCGGTGGAATGGTTCACTCGTGTACTGGGAACGGAATTTTACGACATCGCTGGATCGTCAGATCTCAGTTCCGAGGAGCTGGGCGCCCGCTACATGCTGAGTCTTGATCACGGTGTTGAATTAATCTCTCCCGTGTTGCCGGTCAAAGAGACTGCGGCGCCGCACATTAAACGTTTGGCCAAGCTCTTGGAGGACCGTGACAGTGTGGTCATGCGCATCTCCTTCAAGGTTGAGGGGCTCAGCGAAGCCGCACTTGAGGAAAGGGGCATACATATTCAAGGCAAGATCGAGGCGGAGGAAATCAAACCCCTGCCGCTGCGCAACATCAAGGAATACTTGGCCAAGGAAGAGGACACCCTTGGTATCCAGATGATGTTCCTCGAGTTTGATCAGCCACAAGAGTGACATACGATATAACCATGAAACTTGCCGGAGCGCGATTCAGATCTGTAAAGCGCTGCACGGTGGGGCTAGTGGCTACATTAGTGGGATTTGTCCAGTTTAGGGGAAGTGATGAAACGTGATACCAAAATTCTTGCTACGGCCACTGTTATTGCTCCGTAGGCATTCCGTTAGCCCAATCATCTGGTGGGAGCACGAACAACATGAAGATCGAAGGACTTAACCACGTGACCATCGCGTCAAGGACATGGACAAAGCGGTGGAATGGTTCACTCGTGTACCGGGAACGGAATGTTACGACATCGCTGGATCGTCAGATCTCAGTTCCGGGGAGCTGGGCGTCCGCTATATGCTGAGTTTTGATCACGGTCTAGTAGGCTAGTTTTTCGCGTTACACACGGATTAATAGGAGATTAGTACTATGAGTATAACGCGCCGTGGGTTCACCGGATTGGCGGGTGCCGGCATTGTCGCCCCTAACGTGACGAAAGCGCTGGCGGCAAGCGCCGCCGGTCGAGAACCCCATCATCAAAAGGTAAAAACCATGGGACTTACAAATGTCGTCGAAAGACCCAAGTTCGAAGATTACAAGAAGAAGTACGAAGAGTATTTCATCATGGAGCGCAGGGACGGCGTCATCCTGCTGCGCATGCACACGCAAGGCGGCCCAGTGCAATATAGTCTCGCGGTTCATAACGCCTGGGGCCAGGCCTGGCACGATGTCGGTAACGATCCCGAGAACGAGGTCATGATCCTGACCTCCACCGGGTCGACCTGGATCGGAAAATCCGACCAGTCGAGTATCGAGGAAGACGAGAACAAACCAGGCGGCTCAATGGGCTACGACACCTATTACGACGCTACGAAGTTGATCGAGAATTTCCTCAACGACTTCGATATACCAACCATCGCCGCCGTCAACGGCCCCGGTTTTCACACTGAGTTCGCACTCATGTGCGACATCACCCTGTGCGCCAATCACACTCAGTTTGAGGACCCCCATTACCTGATGGGGTTCGTGCCGGGAGACGGCCTTGGCCTCGCCTTCCAGGAATTGCTGGGTCCCAAGCGCGCCGCCTATCATCTCTACACGGGCCAGGGCATCGACGCTAACACGGCCCTCGATCTCGGACTGGTCAACGAGGTATTGCCCACCAATGAACTCGTGGAACGCGCCTGGGAGATCGCCGGCATGATCATGAAGGCACCGCGTGTCACCCGCCGTTTGACCAGCCAACTGATGAGGCGATCCTGGAAGCGCCGCGTTCTCGACGATTTGCAAATGCATCTTGCCTATGAAGGTTACGCCGCGGGCCTTGAGCACCCGTCTCACGATTTTGAAAAGATTTCCAAGACATGGAAGAAGTGAGCCACCCAAATCAACTGTAACCAATATGCAGAAAAAATGTCTGTTAGAATGTTGTGCCAGTGGTCCTATATGGGCTGACGACGTACAGTAACTATCGAATGGGTAGGTTTGAGATGGGTAGAGAAATCCGCTTGTGTGTGCCAATCACCACTGAAGGTCTGCGACTGGAAAAAGACGTGCAGGGACATGGTGATGATGACACATATATCAGTGTGCGCATCCTCAATGAGGGACCAGCTTCCATAGAGAGCCATGTGGATGAAGTGCTGGCCGTCCCCGATCTCCTGCGGTTGGCCAGGGAGGCGGAGCAGGACAGTGTTGATGCCGTTATCATCGACTGCATGGGCGATCCCGGTCTCTTCGCCCTCAGGGAAGCTGTTTCGATTCCCGTATTCGGCCCTGCCCAGACTTCCATGCATGTGGCAAGCATGCTCGGGCATCGCTTCGGTGTTGTTACCGTTCTTGAAAGATTGCATCCCCTGATCCGTAGTCTGGCGACGCATTGCGGTCTCGAGCGCAATATGGTGGAGCCGCGTTCAGTAGAGATCCCTGTTCTTGAGATCGAAAAAAACCCGGAGAGACTGCAAGAGCTGTTTATCAAAGAAGCCCTTGATGCCGTACAGCAGGATGAGGCAGACGCTATTATCCTAGGTTGCACCGGCTTTTACGGCATTGCGGATAAGATCGAGGAGGGGCTCAATAAAGCGGGCATCAGCGGCGTACCAGTCATTGATCCCATTCCTGTCACCATTGAATTTGCCACTGCCATGCTCCGTTGTGAGCTCTCCCACAGCAAGCGTGCTTTCCCCATGCCCAGAGAGAAATAGACCGAATGCGAATAGGCGTTGATGTAGGTGGTACCAATACCGATGCCGTGTTAATGGACGGCACGGAAGTACTGGCCACCCACAAGTCACCAACAACCGCTGACGTTAGTAGCGGTATTGTCGCGGCTATACGCTCCCTGCTCAACGAGAGCGACATAAAGGCCGTTGACATTGAACAGGTCATGATCGGTACGACCCACTTTACCAATGCCTTTGTGGAGTGTCGGGAATTGCAGGAAGTGGGGATCCTGAGACTGGGGTTGCCGGCAACGGCGGCCATTCCACCGCTGACCGATTGGCCGGATAACCTGGCCGATGCCATGGGCCGTCATATCTACTTGGTGGATGGTGGTTATGAATATGATGGCCGTGAGATTTCCGCCTTTAATGAGAAACAGGTATTGGAGGCTGCCCGTGAATTCCATTCGAAGGGGATCGGGGCGGTCGCGATATCCTGTGTCTTCTCGACGGTAAATGGCTCCATGGAGGAACGTGCCGCGGAGATCGTTCGCGACGAAATACCAGACGCCCTTATTACCTGTTCCAGCTATATCGGCAGTACCGGGTTGCTGGCACGGGAAAACGCGGCAATCATTAACTGCAGCCTGTCCATCCTTGCCGGCCAGGTCATGGAATCCTTCACTGGGGCGCTAGTCAGTTTGGGCATCAAGGCACCCCTTTACATCAGTCAGAACGACGGCACCCTGATGACAGCGGAGTTTGCTGCTCGTTTCCCCGCACTGACTTTTGCTTCCGGTCCCACCAACAGTATGCGTGGCGCGGCCTACCTCTCAGGTGAACACAATGCCATCGTCCTTGACATCGGCGGGACGACATCGGATGTAGGCATGCTGACCAATGGCTTCCCACGGCAGGCGGCTGCGGAAGTTCGGTTCGGTGGTGTACGTACAAATTTTCGCATGCCGGATATTCTCTCCATTGGCCTCGGTGGAGGCAGTATCGTGCATCAGGGCGACCCTATGAGCATCGGCCCCAACTCCGTGGGTTATGAACTGATGCAGAAATCACTCGTTTTTGGTGGTTCCACCCTGACGGCCACTGATGTGGCAGTGGCCCTGCACCAGCTGGATATCGGCACTCCAACCAAAGTCAGCCACCTGGACAAAAAACTCCTGAGTGACTGTAACGACAATATTCATGAACAACTGAGTACGGCTATCGACCACATCAAGACTAGCGCTGATGCACTACCCGTCGTTCTGGTCGGTGGTGGGAGCATCCTGGTTACATGTTCTCTCACCGGGGCATCTAAGGTCATCTCACCGGAACATTCTACTGTCGCCAACGCAATCGGCGCTGCCATCGCTCAGATAGGTGGTGATATCGACCGTGTCTATATCTACGAAACACTCGGTCGCGAACAGGCATTAGAGGCAGCGAAGGCGGAGGCCATTCGCAACGCCGTCGACGCCGGGGCGGCGAAGGACAGTGTCGAAATAGTCATGCTGGAAGAGGTTCCGTTGGCCTACATGCCAGGTGGGGCGGTAAGAGTACGGGTTAAGGCTGTGGGCGATCTGGTGAACAGGGCCAGCGAGGAAAAATGAAGATGGAAATAAAGCCGTCGGATATTGAAGACCTGGCGCGGGGCGCGGCCTTTCTCGGTTCCGGTGGTGGAGGGGACCCATATATTGGCGGCTTGTTGCTGCAAAGCGCCATCGAGCATGGGCAGGCGCCACAAATCATTTCCGTTGATGACATCGACGATGATGCGGTGGTAGTGCCCATTGCCATGATGGGTGCACCGACGGTGATGTTGGAAAAGCTCCCCAACGGAGCCGAACCCGAACGGGCACTACGCCGCTTTGAAGAAAGACTGGGCAAACCCGCGACCGCGCTTGTGGCGGCTGAGATTGGTGGCTTTAATGCATTACTGCCCCTCATCGCCGCTGCTCGTCTCGGGCTTCCCGTCATCGATGGTGACGGTATGGGGCGCGCCTTTCCGGAACTGCAGATGGTTACCTTTAATATCTTCGGTGTACCTATCGCCCCCATGATCATGACCGATGAGCATGGTAACGCGGTCGCCGTGGACTGCGCCCGGAGTGAGGACGCAGAACGCATCGCCAGACATGTTGTCATGTCTATGGGGGGTGCCAGTCACATCTGCCTGTACTCACTGAACGGGCGTCAGGCGAAGGAAAGCATCGTCAGAGATACTCTAAGTCTTGCCCTCGGGATCGGACAAAGTATCAGCGGGGCCCGTGATACCTCCAGCGATCCCGTTACTTCTCTCATTTCCTACCTTCGTTCCACGGATTACTACCAGCATTGTGGTGAGCTATTTAATGGCAAGATCGTGGATCTACTCAGGGAGACCAGGCAGGGCTTTGCCGTCGGCCGGCTGGTTATCGAAAGTGTCAACGGGAAGGCGAATCGCCTGGAAATCGAGTTTCAGAACGAAAACCTCATTGCCCGTATCGACGGCGAGACAAAGGTTGTAGTCCCGGATCTCGTCTGTATCGTCGATCGCGATACCGCCGAGCCGATTACAACTGAGGCCTTGCGTTACGGGCAAAGGGTCAGGGTCATTGCCGTGGGTGCCGCACCGATAATGCGTTCCGATGTGGCCCTGGATGTATTCGGGCCAGACAAATTCGGTTACGACGAGCCATTCACACCAGTGGAGAAATTAAATAAATTTTTGTAAGACCTGCAGTGCAGCAAGCAACAGAAGGGAACCAGCCATACCCAAGCCCAAGGCCAACGAATTTGACTTTCAGGAAGCTTTTGGACTCGCCAATCTGAATATTTCATTCGAGCCACCGAGTCAGAAATAGCAGGTGTCAGTGTATGGGACTAATATCTTTAACGGGAAATAAAGCTACTTCAAGGAAGACCTGAGACTGACTTTCCTAGGGCATGTGCCTGACTTTCCAGCCCTGCGATGAATCGGGTGTCAAGGTTACGTATCGATTGTAGTTTGATTACAGGGTAAAGGCCTATGGTTGAAATGGCACAGGTCGGGGTACTGATCCCTGATTCAACTCCACCGGCTAGAATTGGTGATCTGTGCGCAAAGGTGGAGGCATGGGGTTTTAACGAACTGTGGGTCAGTGGGGATTATTTTTTAATGCTGGTATTGTGAGCGCTACCTTGGCACTGAATGCCATCAGTAATATACCAGTCGGAATTTGGATACTCTCGGCCGTTGTTCGCCATTCCGCAGTAACGGCTATGGAGCTGGCAACCCTTAGGGGTACCAGCCTCGACTGACCAGATGGGGTTGCGCGACAGATCCTGCCCATGCTTATGAGTGGATGGACTGGCTTATAGTGGTAGGAGAACCGGAGGAGTGCGCCGATAGGATTGGTCAACTCCAGAAGTCAGGAGCGTCATCCTTGGTACTCATGCCACTGATGATGGAAGATGCGGCGTCACTGCTCAGGTTAACAGCCGAGGAAGTGTTGCCGAGGATAAGTTGATACAATGGTTTTGATGAAGAGCGGAGATCAAGGTTGGAATTTATAGGCGTTCACTCCATCGAGGAAGCCCTGCAGATGCTCTCCCGTTATGGAGAAGATGCAACGATATTAGCTGGGGGTACAGACGTTATGACCCAGCTCGATCGTAGGGAAATCGATACGGAAGTTTTGTTGCATATTGAAGCACTTGATGAACTGAAAAAGATTGAGCTGGGAAACGACCGGGTGGAGATCGGCGCATTGGCCACTCATCGCGAGCTCGCAATGATGACTCTCCCATACGGTGATTATACGTCGATCCACTCGGCCGCGGTATCTGTTGGGGGCTGGCAAACCCAGGCAGTAGGTACTATTGGCGGCAATATTTGCAACGCCTCACCGGCCGCAGATCTAGTACCAGCATTACTTGTCCACGGCGCCAAAGTCAGGTTACACAGTAAGAAGCGGGGCGTTCGCATGTTGACGCTAGAGGAATTTCTACTGGGGCGTCGCCAGACGGCCCGCGAAGCCGATGAATTACTGACTCATATTTCAGTTGAAGTACTACCCAAGAGAACTGCAGATGTGTACCTGAAGGTGGGACGGCGAAGTGCTATGGAAGTAGCCATCGTGGGACTTGCATTACGTATGACCATGGATGAGGATTTCGAATTAATTGACGACATTCGCATCGCGACCTGTGCGACGGGCCCAATTTCCCGAAGGGCCAGGAGAGCGGAGGACATTCTCAAAGGAGAACGCTGGTCACTGGAACGAATTACCGATTCAGGAAAGGCCTTGTGCCGTGCTGTTAGTCCCATTGATGATGTGCGGGGAAGCGCGGCTTACAGAATGATGGTATTACCTCGGTTGCTGGAACGGGCTATGGGGCAGTGTCTGGAAAAAATTCAGTCTCTATCGTAATAATTAGATGATAAGCGGCTTATGCAATCTTTGAGGCTTAAAGTAAACGGTAGACAGGAAGAAGTTTCTGTAGACGATTCAGAAACTCTTTTGGACATGCTGCGCATGCGGCTTCATTTAACTGGAACGAAGGAAGGTTGCCGTGAAGGTGAATGCGGGGCCTGCACTGTTCTTATTGATGGTATGCCCGTCGATTCTTGTATCTATCCCGCCATGGCCTCAGCTGGTCGCGAAGTGGACACGATAGAAGGACTCTGCAGCAGTGAGGGACCTTCAATTCTGCAACAAGCAATTGTGGATTGTAGTGGATTGCAATGTGGTTTCTGTACACCCGGGGTCGTCATGACCTTGACAGCGTTATTACGAGAGAACCCAGATCCTTCTCCCGAACAGATAAGGGAATCTTTGTCCGGCAACATATGTCGTTGTACAGGGTACGCACAAATTGAAGATGCCGTAGTAAAAGCAGTAGAAAGACAAAAAGGGGGAGAGAACTGATGCCTGTCGTCGGTCAGACACTGTCGCGCACGGATGGGTTGGCGAAGGTTACGGGTGCGTCTATTTACACGGTGGATTATTCGGAGACGGGTATGCTACACGGATGCCTGTTACGTTCAGCCGTCGTGGCTGGTCGTATTACGCGCATCGATACGTCAGAGGCGAGGGTCATGCCAGGTGTTCGCGCTGTGTTAACCGCCTCCGAAGCGCCGCGAGGACGAGCGGGTATGATCATCCTAGATCAGCCCTTGTTTGCCGGGGAGCAAATACGTTACGAGGGAGAACCCATTGCTGCAGTGGCTGCTGATACCCTGGCGCAGGCACGGGCAGCGGTAGCCGCAATTGAAATTGACATCGAAGAGACACAGGGACTGACAGATATGCAGGCAGCCCTTATGGACGACGCACCATTGATTCATTCTGAATGGGAATCGTATGCACTCTCACCCATGGCCGCGCAAAGTGACTTGCGTAGGTCCGGTAATATCGTAGGTGAATTGATTGCTAATCCCGACGGTGTAGATGATGCATTTGAGCAGGCCCATCTGATCGTTGAAGACGAATTTGAAGTGTCACGCCAATACCAAGCCTATATAGAACCCATGAGTGCGGTGGCTGTATACCAGGACGGTCGATATACCGTACATACTGGAAGCCAATTTCCTTTTAATATACGAGAAGAAGTTTCACACTTTCTGGGTATTCGATCATCAGATGTACAGGTGGTTGGCAAGACGGTGGGTGGTGGGTTCGGTGCGAAACTAGGTTGCGGCACTGAACCATATGCCGCAATATTATCAAAGGCGGCAGGCGGACGGCCAGTCAAGGTAGTCAAGCACCGCAGCGAAGATATCATCACCGCCCCCTGTCGTGAAAATGTCCACATGCGCATCAGATCAGCTGTCGACAATGAAGGTAACATCATTGGCCGTGAGTTCAGCTGTGACTTTGATAGTGGTGCTTATGCCATTGAAACTCCTTCCTTTCCCAGTGTGGCCCTGCATTTCGCAGCCGGTGTCTACCGTGTTGGACCCACCCGGGTCCACAGTCGTGCCATCTATACAAATACCGCACCCACGGGTGCCTTCCGAGGTATCTCGGGTCCCCACATCTACCTGGCAGTAGAACGGCATATGGATCACATTGCCAAAGAGCTAGGCGCTGATCGAAAGGAATATCGTATGCGTCACTTACTTAAGGACGGGGATGCTCTGTTAAATGGTCAGGTGCTCGACGATGCACATATATTGGAGGAGGCCTTTGCTGCGGTTGAGGAGAAGGCACCCTGGTGCGGTTTTCAGAAGGAGAAAGGGAAGTATAGAGGTTCAGGTATCGCGGCTGCAGTATGGTTGACCAATCCACTGCCGGGTAGCATCACCATAACTCTCGATGAGGATGGGACTGTTCAAGTAGTAACGGCTGCGAATGATAACGGCTCGGGTGCCGTGGCCATGGGGATTACACAGATAGTCGCCGAAGAACTTGGGCTGCAAACGGACGATGTAAGAATAGCTTTACCTGATACGGACACCTGTGGTTATGACGCTGGTTCTCAGGGTAGTCGCACTACACACATTGTTGGTCGCGCCGCTTGTGATGCTGCGGTGGAAGTAAAGGCGAAGGTATTTGATGTAGCTGCGGGTCTGCTGGAGGTCAATGTCAATGATCTGGAACTTGTGAAAGGCACTGTGGGTGTCGTGGGTTCACCAGAGGCTCGTATACCGCTGGGAGATGTGGTCATGGCCGCCACGTACCAGGGTCGCTCCTTGACTGGTAGCGGTGCATACATGACACCGCCGGTACCTTTCAACCCAGCTTGTGCGGCAGGACTCGTATTAGCTTCCCTGCCTACGCTGACCTACCATGTACACCAGGCGGAGGTAGAAGTGGATCCGGTTACGGGAAATGTTAGGGTGTTAGGTTATGTCATCGCCCAAGAAGTGGGAAAGGCAATCAACCCGGCAGGTGTCATGGGCCAGATCCAAGGAGGTTTTGCCCAAGGACTCGGTCTTGCATTGTACGAGAGCCTGCGTCTTGACAAGGGTCATTACCTGGAAAGGACTCTGGAGGCCTATCGATTACCGCTGGCTGTTGACGTGCCCAGGGTGGAAGCGATTATCCTCGAACATCCTGATGAGGCAGGACCATTTGGTGCCAAAGGCGTGGCAGAACCCCCCGTGGCCTTGGTGCCGGCGGTCATCGCCAATGCCGTCAGCGATGCTATAGGTAAACCCTTCAACAAGATCCCCATTACACCAGAAGCGGTACTCGCGGCACTTGCCGAAGAGTAGAGCTACATGACACCACACCGCCCGAGCATATAGGACGGCAAGAGCCCTTCTGCATGAGGTGGCGCACGCATCCTCCAGTGCAGGACCGCCCTGCACTAGCGCGTTTGTGCGCAGATCAACGCTGGTTTTGAAGGTCAAGGGAAACCTGCAGAGCGGCGACGGCGGCGGTCTGCATCACATCATGGCCGCTGCGCTCTTCACTCGAAGGTTCGCCGTCGTAACTTGAGAGGAAGGCAAAGGTGATACGCGACTGTGGATCGAGGTAGGCCATGGTGTTGTAGCCATGAATGTTTCCGCTATGCCCCCAGACGATGTGGCCGGCCAGACTCATTCTTATGATGCCATAGCCATATTCCGTCACCATTCTCCGGGAATCGGCACCGTCGCTTGCCTTCCATTTGGCCGGACTTTCGCGAAAGTCCTCTACCCAAAGCCCCATCGGATTGCCCTCGGTTCCGAGCGCATCCATCCAGGCGATGAGATCATCTCCGGTCGAAATCATGTCGCCGGCGGCAGACGCCACAGACAGATCCATTGGCCCGGTTGTCTCGAACACGCCAGGCGATTCCGGATTCGCGTAGTAGCCGCGCGCCATAAGGTCATAGGGCCAGGCTTCCGCTTCCCCAACATAGGTGTGCGTCATACCAAGCGGCTTGAATATCCGTTGGCGCAGGAATTCGACCCGAGATTGCCCGGAGACCATTTCCGCAATGCGGCTGAGAACCACGAAGGCCATGTTGTTGTAGGTGAATCCTTCTCCCGGCTCGAACTGCTGCCCTTGAAGCTGACTCAGGAACAGAAAATCCTCCAGCGTAAATTTTATCTTCGGGTAGGGCCGGGGATTGTCCACGTACAACTGGCCGTCGCCGATGCCGCTGGTATGCGTAAGCAAGTGCCGTATGGTCACCTGCTCGCTTCCAGCGAAGCCGGTGACGTATTTGGAAACGAGATCGTCGAGATCGAGCTTTCCATCCTTTGCCAGAAGTTGGACGGAAGCCGACGCGAACATCTTGGTGATGCTGCCAATCTGAAAACCTCGCGCGGCATCCATGGGGATCGTGCGCTCGCGGTCAACGTGCCCGGCGGCAATCGGAATCCGGCAGATCCCCGGAATATTGACGATAAGAACCGTCCCCAATGAACCGCGCCGGACCACGTCATCGGCCACGGCCTGAAGACGTTGCGTGGCATATTCGCAGGTCAGTTCTTTTGAATGCGCGCTCCATGCCGTCAGAACCGTGAAAACAAGAAACAATGCGCTGACTTGTCTCAGTATCATTTAGATCACCCTCCCGGTGGTTTCGCTCACATTCCGCCAAGGCCGCGCAATACCTGGCCGATCACCAGGGTCCAGCGCGGTGAGATCATCTGCGTCCAGTCCTCGGTGCCGGGCGAGAAGCCGGCCTGGATTTCGCATTTGATCTTTTGCCCGAGTTCGCTCTCGACGTCGCCGTGGAAGGTCAGCCAGTGGTTGGCGAGCCAAAGCGCCATCAGCCGCTCCTCGTTCAGGCTGCCGAACTCCAGCCCGATGGGCGTGACCTCTGCGTGAGGCAGCGCGCGGATATAGCCGGTCTGCATGTAGCCATGGGACAGGGGAAAGAAGGGAATTGAATCAGAGCTGCCTTCCACCTGGGCCAGGGGCGTGTTCAGGGCCGGGCCGATCCAGGCGCGCGCCTTCTCCAGCGCCGGATCGCCGGTCTCCGCCAGGGTAAAGATCGAGCCGTAGCCATAGGCGCCGACGCCGGTGTGGGTGTCGAGCAGGCAGATCTGCTTGGCGGCGCCCGCGAATTCGGCGAGAAACTCCAGGGTCGTCAGGTGCGACCAGGTGGGCTCGGTACCGCTGAAGGAGAGGCCGTCGGCATGGCTGTGCTGGCCCTGCCACAGCGCCTCCAGGAAGGTCTCCTCGCCGTTTTGGGCCGTGTACTCGGCCAAAAAAGCGGTGGCCTCGTCACGTAGCGGGCCATCAAGTTCGGGGCAGCACATGGCCTCGTGGATGTCCTCGTAGGCCGGGTTTTCGGGCAGCGGCTGATCGAAATCCAGGAAGTTCTGGTTGAGGTCCACATTGCCCTCGGTGGTGTACTGCACATGGGCCACGCCGTAGCAGTTGACGGCGTGAACTATCAACACAGCGACGTCTTGCGGAATATCGCGGTAATGCCCTTCGGCGATCCAGGCGGTCTGGCAACCGCAGCCGGCCAGACCCTCGATGCCGTGCACGCCGGAGGTCAGAATCAGCAGATTGCTTGCATCCGCCGGGCCGAAAAGCGCCAGATCAATGGTCAGGGTAGTGCCGCCGGGGCCGGGGGTCGGGTTCTCGTAGGCCTTGGTCGCGACGCCCGCCAGCGTGCAGGCGGCACGAAATTTATCCCGTGCTTCGGCGTAGTCGGCTGAAAAGTAACGCTGCGTTCCCATGGTACCTCCGGCCATGATTCAACACCCTGGCCTCGGGAGACTCAATGATCCAGAGTATACGAATTATTAACGCCGTTTTCTTGCAAATTCACAAGTACAAACTGACGACCAACGCCGATCCTGTTATGCGCCAACGACGCGGAGTTCGTCGCGGGGCAAAGTCGAGAGATCGTCAAATCCATTTGTGGTGATGACGACCGGGTCCGACACGATAAAGAAATACTCTCCGATCGTCGCAAACCCAAAGAGACTAAGCGTCATGTTTTCTTCCAGGACATGCTCGTCGCCAACACGAATTATCAGATCCTCATGCCAGAGATAGCGATAACCGATGCCAATGCCATAACCGGCATGAAAGGCTTCATGGTCTTTTATGTCGCGGACATCTATCACAGCCTTGATAACATCGGCCGTCGACACACCCGGCTTGATCAAAGAGCGGGTGACATCGATTGCATCACGTGCCCGGGCAAAGGCCTCCAGCATTTCTTTGCCGGGTTCGGCGCCGCAGGCTACCGTGGTCCCCCCCACGGCATGATAGCGATTGAAGCAAGCGCCGGCCTCGATAAACATCGGCTCCCCGGCCATTAGCATCCGCCGCGTGGGTGGAAGCATGTTTGTCCTCGACATAACCGCCGGAACAATCATCAAAGGTTGAGCAACATCCTCACCTCCCGCGGAATAAAGGGCGTGTAAAGCTTCCGCATTGACGTCGCATTCACGTATGCCCGGCTTCATGGCGGCAAAAGTCGCTTCCATTACCACATCGTAAAGGTGTCCGGCCTGACGCATGTAAGCAACTTCCGCCGGCGACTTGTGGATACGAAGTTCCATGACCAGGTCAGAGGCGTCTACCAATTGGCCACCACCCCGTTCCACCTGCTCGCGAACGAGATCATAATCGTAGGCGTTCAGAGTAAGGCTCCGCTTCTCGATGCCGATTCTCTTACCGGACAAAAGGTTGAGATCAGCCAGAATTTCAACTGTCATTTTTGCATTGTCGTCATTAAACGGCGTATCGTAAGTTCGGATATCGTTGAGGAAAGGTGAGTGGCTCACCCACTCGGCCATGGTATTGCGTACAAAGGCAACAGGCCCGCCGTCAAGCGGCGCGATAATCGTCTGATAGGAGATTGCTGCCCCGGCGGCCATATCATAGCCGTAGAGGTAGAAGAAGCTGTGATTAGCAAACAACAACATGACATCCAGTTCGCGCCGCTGCATATCGGCTTTGAACCGTTGAATGCGGTCTTCATATTCTTTTTCCGCAAACGGAAATGGTGGTTCCAATTGGTTTTCAGAGTTCGATAACGACATTGCCCATCACCTTTCGCTTTTCGAGGAGATCATGCCCCTTGGCCAAATCCGAGAGTGTTAGTTTAGCGTATATCTGTGGTGCAATCTTACCGTCTTTAAGTAGTATCAGAAGTTCCTGCAGCGACTCCTTTATCCGCTCCGGTTCGTGTTCCATGACCGTCCAAAGACTAAACATGCCCAACGTAAGGCTCTTGGCCACAGCCTCGAACATTAAAGTCTGGACAAAATCGGGGTTTGGAAGACCCTGAATCAGCCCGCACACCACGGTCCTACCGTAGGGCGCGAGCATGACAAGGTCATCGGCGAGCGTCTCTCCAACAACCGGATTGAACACTAGGTCGGCTCCAGCGCCCTGGGTCAAATCCATAACGCGTTCCGGAACTTCCTCGTTTGTGTAGACGATCGCATCATCGGCACCCTGAGTACGGGCAAAAGCACATTTTTCTTCCGTGCTGGCCAGCGCGATTATCTTGAGACCGGCAAGTTTGCCAAGCTGTACCAACGCCGTCCCGACCCCCCCCGCGGCCGCGTACACAACCGCAGTTTGGCCGGCCTTAGCTTGTGTGGCAGTATGCAGCAGATGGTAGGCTGTGAGGTAAAAATTGGGCAGTAGAGTGGCTACATCGAAGCCCACTGCGTCCGGCATCTCAACCGTCGAACCGACCGGGCATACGAGATATTCCGCATTCGCGTGAGCAGCATTGACAACGACGCGGCGCCCCAGCCAGTTGTTGGAAACCTCTTTCCCAACACCCTCTACAATGCCGCTCGCTTGAAAACCAAGTATCGCGGGTAGCGAGGGAGAGTGGCTTTCAGGCCCATCGATATAGGCGCCGGAGCGAATAAGTGTGTCACCAAATCCGACTGCGGTCGCCATGACTTTCACCAATAACTCATGGTTATTTGGCCTGGGAGCATCGACCTCACAATACTCCAGCACATCGCTGCCACCGTATTGGGTTGCTATCACTGCTTTCATTGTGTTCGCCATCATGCCTGCCCCATTTACGCCACGTTTAGCAACCCATCAGATCTGAGAGTGGCTAAGGTCGCACGCTATCATGATACTCGCTGTCCGGATGGCGAGTGGGATCGGATCGATAACCGGGATACCCTTTATGTTCGCGTTCGCAAGATCAGCCTTAATTCCAGGACCCATACCCGACATAGAAGTACAGCCAAGTATGATCACTTCGGTTTCATCTTCCCTGACGGCCTTTATGGCTTCCTGGGACAATACTTTCTTCGTTCTTTCGACTTCGTTCATGGCGGCCAAAACCGACATACCTAGTGATCTGGGCGGGCCTAAATGAGTTTCCAGGTCATAGCTTCGCGCCAACTCGCGAATTTGCGTGTGATGTTCTGGAAGGCTGGTGAGAACGGAAAACTTCCGGCCGAGCATAGCGGCGAAATACATTGCGGTCTGTGCTGGGCCCAGTGCTGGTATAGACACTGCTTCCCTTATTGCTGACAGACCAGTATCTCCCATGCAGTCAACGAGCACAGCGTCAATACCATCCCGTTCGGCCGCAATCGCAAACCCGACCATTTCTGGAATGGCAACGTTTGTGTCAATGCGTCCATCTTCAGTGGGTGAAGCTTTCTTAAGGACCTGCACGGAGATCCGCGCATCCGAAACGCCAAATTCCTGAACATCCTCCTCAAGCCGGAGTCCCTCTACATTTACCGGCAAAATCAGGCGTATCTCATAAGTCATCGGTTTGTTTTTTTCCAGACTATCGTTTAGCTGCCAGGCTCGAGTCCGAACCGCGTTTGCGTCATCACTTCGTTGCCTGACGGCTTGATAATGAGATTGTCTTCCAGACCCAACCAGCCGCGTCCGGGAACCATAACTGACGGTTCAAGTGCAACACACATGTTGGCCTCCAGCACAATTTCCTCGACGGAATCCTTATCGCCTATCATCGGGTCCTCATGCACGCCTGCACCGATCCCGTGGCCACCATAGGAACCGAGATCGTATTTTCCTCCCGATTGTTTATGTAACGTCTCCGACATGACCCCATGCAGTTCAACGTTCGTCACTCCAGGCTGGGCTTCAGAAACACCTGCTGCCAGCGCTTGACGAACCGCTGTGAAGGCCTCGTTCACCTGATCGTCCGGGGTGCCGGCCAAGACTGTCCGGCCGAAACACGAATGGTAACCGTGTGAACAGCAACCTATATCGATACGAACCAATTCGCCGTTCCGCACTGCCTTGGACGAAGGGTTGTTGTAGGGTAAGAGTGCATGCAAACCTGAGAAAACCTGCGGCGTAAACGCACTGTACTCGGCGCCATGCAGGCGAAAGGAGTGCTCGACTGCGGCAGCAATGTCTAGTTCGCTGGCTCCTGCCCTGACAACCTTAAACGCATCTTCCATCGCGATATCCGCCAACCCACAGGCACTTCTCAATGCCTTCAGTTCTTCTTCATTCTTAACGAGCCTTGCCTGGCGCAATATCTCTCCAGCATCGACAAAATGGGTTCCATTCAAACGATTCTGCAAAGACTCCTTAAGGGCAAATGGCATTGCTGAATCAAGGGCAATTTTACCTTCGGCCAATCCCAGCTCCGACAGCTTGTTCGCGATGATTTCCGGCCATTTGCCAACTCCCATCGGTTGCAAACCTTCCCGCGTGCCATCCATTGGAAGTTCTTCAATATCCTCAAGCCATGGTGCCCGCTGCTGCATGGGATACCCAAAGCCCTGCAATGGAAAAATTGTCGGGAATGAGGCATCTGCACGAACCAATGCCGCGTTTGCAGTTGCCATAAAAAGAGAGTGAAGAACTGGCAAACCCGTCACATAGCGCCAGTTGTCCATTGCAATCACAAACAGCGCGTCCACCCCGTTCGCGGACATCAGTTCTTTCAAGCGCCCGCAATTGAGTTCGACGAGTGTCCTGTCATCAACCACGTTCTCTACGAAATCGGTTATCCTCATGTGTTCCTCTCAGGCTTTTCTACAAGATTATCCTCTGGGTTTCGTTTGCCGGCCAAAACAGGTTTTACCGTTCTCAGTTCCGGCAATATGCCGCTCATAGTGAGCCAAGCCCGTACAGGGCTTGCCTCACGATTTGTTTCCAGCGCGGGTAGATCATATCCGTCCAGTCCTCGGTTCCGGGATAGAAACCTGCCAGCACTCGGTGCTTGATCTTGCGCCCGAGTTCGCTGGTCGGATCACCGTGGAACGTGAGCCAATGATTAGCGAGCCACACTTCCATCACTTGCTCTTGACTGAAGGTTTCCAGCTCCAGCCCCACTCCCACCACTTCGGCGTGGGGAAGGGCCCTCACGAAACCGGTCTGCAGGTAACCGGCCGGCTTAGGGAAGGGAGTGTTTGATTCAAATTCTTTTTCTGTCAATGCCCAGGGCGACTGCAGCGATGGACCGAACCAAGAACGCGCCCTCCCCAGTGCTGCATCTCCACTTTCAGCCGTGGTAAAGATCGTACCGCAGCCGTATTTCCCCGCGCCGGAGTGGGTGTCGATCAAGCAGATGTGCTCTGCGTCCGCTGCAAATTCGGCCAGTATCTCAAGCGTCGTGCGATGCGACCAGGTGGGCTCGGTACCGATGAAGGAGAGGCCGTCCGGATGGGTGTGCTGACCGTACCAGAGCGCCTTCAGAAAGGCGGGCTCGCCATTGGTTTTGCGGTACTCATCAAGAAACGCGTCGGCAGCGTCACGCTTAGGTCCCTGCAGTTCCGGACAACACAATGCGTCGTGAATATCTTCGTATGCCGGGTTAGCCGGAAGTTCCACATCGAAATCCAGGAAATTCTGGTTTAGATCCACGTTACCTTCGGTCGTATATTGGGTGTGTGCCACGCCGTAGCAGTTGATGGCGTGAACGACCAGCACGGCAACGCCTTCAGGCAGATCGCCACACAGTCCCTGGGCGATAAATGCAGTCTGACAGCCGCTGCCTGCCAAGCCTTCGATGCCGTGTACACCCGAGATCAGGATCAACAGTTTGCGCGCATCCACGGGCCCAAATCGCGCAACCTCCGTGGTGAGCAGCAGGCCGCCGGGCCCGGGAGCAGGGTTTTCATAGCTCCTTGGTGAGATGTCCGCAAGCGTGCAGGCTGCTTTGAATTTTTCTCGGGCCCCAGTGTAATCAGTGGAAAAGTAACAATGGCTAACCATCGCTCATTCCTCACAAGTGGTTTGAGTAGAAGTCAGGTTATCAACGTATAGCTGGTTGCAAAATGTTAGTAAGTCTCGCATATTGCTCTCTGGATGCATCTCAAGCTCCTCGCCTATTTATCAGACAATTATCTATCGTATTGCATTAAATACTATCGGAAATTGTCTCAATTTTTGGTAACCTGAGTGTAGTCTATACCTGATTATCTGGAATGGGCTTTCTTTGTTGATGAAATACGAACTATTATCGAAATGATATTCCAGATTTAGGATAATATCGAAAGAATATTTCAGATGATAAAGACAAAACTGACCCAGTGGTTCCCCTGAATCACTACGAGATACAGGTACTCTTCGCTCTGCAAGAGGATGGTCCGGCATCAACCAGATACGAGCGATCATCGACCACGATCTGTTCGAGTCTCAACTTGTCCACGCTGCCGTTTTCTTGCAAATTCACAAGTACAAACTGACGACCAAAGGTTACTTTCTACAGTACTGCCAGCGCCAATCTGCTAGGCTTCGTTGTCATGGATAGTCAAATTACGTTGACGACGGGACAGCTGATCGCGCTCACCGCCGTGATGCTGCTCGCGTTTGCTGCCTCACTCGGCATGGCATTCAATCTGGACGCCATTGCCGTGTCCTTCGCCACGACCAACACTGTCGCCGGGCTGATCACATCGGCCGAAATGATGACCATAGCGGTGGCGACGTTAGTGTTCGCTCGGTTTGCCGGTAGCATCCACCCGCATCGTATCTACCTGCTGGGACTGACGGGCATCGTGGTGTTCAATCTGGCATCCGTCCTCGCTCCGGACCTGATGTGGCTCGGAACGATCAGACTGGTTGCCGGGTTTTCCGTGGGGGCGGTATCTGCCACAGTAATGCGAACAGCCGGACGCAGCCACAATCCGGAATTCACCTTCGGCATAATTATGGCGATGCTGGGTGTGATGGCCATTCTGATCGCCTTCGTTCTTCCGCGAGCACCACAAATGCGGTTGGTGCTGCCGGACATTCATGCCTGGAGCGAAGTCGATGGCCTTTATATTGTCTATGCACTGTGTGCCATGGGCGCATTGTCCTTCATCAGCAGTACGCCCGGGCATCACGAAGCTGTGCCGACAGGGACACAAAGCACTTCTCGACCGCCCCGGTCCGGCTGGCTCGCGTTGTTGGGACTGGGTCTGTTGTTCTACGGCCACGCCCTGCTGGGGGTGTTTCTGGTAAAGGTCGGGCGTGATATGGGGCTCGGGCCCGAAACCGTGGGCTACGTGTTCATGATCGCAGGCATCTTTATGATCCCCTTGCCCATGGTAGCGGGATACGTGGGTGTCCGTTTTCCGTCCCGGGGACTCATCGTGACGATTGCGTGTGCGGTGGTCGCGATGGGACAGATCGTCGCTTATACCGGCTCGACGACAGTTTTTTTCGTGTCTGCACCGATCTTTATGGCCCTCCCGGCTGCGATCATTCCGATCTTTCTGGGCGCAATGGCCCGGCTCGATCCACTTGGGGGACTGGCCGCCGCGCACCAGGCATTCCTCATGGTCGGTGGCGCCCTGGCGGCGTTCACCGGGGGGGTGCTCAGCGACCTCGGCGGCTATCAGCTCAATGGTCTGGGGGTTGCCGTGTTCGTTGTTGTCGGGGTTGTGCTGGCTCAGCCCGGCCTGGCGCGAGCCGACCACCTGCGGCATGCACCGGTTTAATTTCGAAACAGCAACCTCAACCGATTATGTAAATCAGACCAGAGGCAGGGAGCAATCGTCAATCGAGAAATTTCTTTCACTGCCAAGACCAAGTCAATATTTAAAACGCGGTTTTACAATAAATGAACTCAATGCATTTGCAGTAGAAATGACGGAAAATGGAGCCGCTGGGGTCCTCTGCGAGATGCGGTCTCGACAGTCCATGCACCCTTCGCCATAACTTCTATTGGCGGCACCGCGGTGATCGATGGCGAGTGGAAGCTAATGCCGCGCGGATATACCGGATCCGCGACGCTGAACCCCATTGAAAAAGGATCATACTATCCTTCATAAAAAGGATCGCCGCTATGAAACAAGCCAAACGATACCTACAGTTTTTCGCCAAGTATTTGCTCTTGCCTACGGTGGTTCTCGCCATGGTCGTCGTGCTCGGTGCCCTGGCCACACGGTCGGTGATTCAAAGCGACATTACCAAGGCGCGGCGCATCACTACATCCAACGGCGTCGAAACTCTCGAAACCGTGGCCATCGGCGGCATCGAGCAGTGGATTCAAGTGCGCGGCAAGGACCGCGATAACCCGGTCATCCTCTATCTGCACGGTGGGCCCGGCTCAACCATGATGCCTTCCGGTCACGCTTTCCAGAGCGACTGGGAGAACGCTTTCACGGTCGTGCAGTGGGATCAGCGCGGCGCTGGCAAGACCCGTAACACCAACGGCAAGGTGGGCCTTGAGGTCATGACCCTGGATCGCATGGTGGAAGACGCGCGCGAGGTCACACTCTACCTTCTGCAACGCTTCGGCCGGCAGCGTATCTTTATCCTCGGTCATTCCTGGGGCAGTTATTTGGGAATCCGCCTAGCGCTGCAGTATCCCGAGCTCTATCACGCCTATGTGGGCACCGGGCAGATGGTCAACATTTACAAAAACGAGAGGCTCTCTTATTACGGTATCGTGGCGCTGGCGGAGGAGCGCGGCAACCAAGAGGCGCTGGCGGCTCTTGAGGAATTAGGCCCGCCGCCCTACACCCAAGAGCAATTGATGGTTCAGCGGGAATGGTTGATGAAACTGGGAGGGGCTTTTTACGGCGAGACCAACGTTATACCCCAGATCAAGATCATCGCCACGGCACCGGAATACTCACTCTTGGACATCTATGCTTTTTTCAACGGCGGCAGTTCTATCGAACTCGTATACGACTCCTTGATGGCGGTCGATTTACCGTCGCGTGGTCTTGATTTCCAGATACCTATCTTTTTCTTCCTGGGTCGCCACGACTACGTCACGCCATCGTCCCTGGCCGAGATGTATTTTTCTGAAATTTCTGCACCGCAGAAGGAAATTGTTTGGTTTGAAAAAGCCGCTCACGCTGCCATGCTGGCGGAGCCGGAAAAGTTCACACAGGCTTTGATCGAGCACTTGCTTCCCATTACGTCAAACGGCAATTAGCACGTAATTTTTCCGCCAGAACTTAACGTTCAGGCGTCGCTATTTGTCTTGTGTTCGCATACAACGACTCATCACAACTCTCCTTCTTCACTCCAGATATTGGGCTAATAGCCAAAACATACCGGTTATTCTTCCTATGCGTTCGGCAAATTGGATCACTGTGGCGGTACTTCAATGTTTGTTGTGGCGACGACAGCCTAGGCTGAATGGACGGGCCGAGCAAGGCGGCCATGCCGTACCGCGTCGCTTTATGATAACGTGCGCCCGGAGTTCAATTGGATTAGCAGCAAAGCCGGGGATAACATGCGCAGAATGATCATTTTAGTGGCCCTGGTGGCGGTCGCCGCGGGCCTGTGGATTATGGGTGAATGGAACAGGGGGGCGGAATTGCCTGAATCAGCATTTGGCACGTGGGAGTCCCCACTGGGCGCCCGGCAGGTATTTGCGGGCGCTGACGCCGTATCGTTTCCGCGCTCGACTGGCGACGGCCTTTATTTTGTTGAATCGCGCGCGGCCGAGGGCGGCCGGGACGTTCTGGTCCGGCTAATAGATGAAGGCGCCTTGGAACGTGTCTCGCCCGCTGATTTCGATGTCAGGAACCGGGTTCATGAGATGGGTGGTTTGTCCTACGCCGTTGCCGAGGATGCTGCGTTTTACGCTAATTTCGTGGACCAAAAGCTTTATCGGCAATCGACGGGAAGTGATCTGCCGGTCGCGCTGACGCCGGAGGGGCTGCGCTATGGTGAATGCCTCGTCGACGAGGCGCACCACCTTTTGATTTGCGTGCGCGAGGATCACCGCGCGGAGGGCGAGGCGGTCAATACGCTCGTCGCCGTGGATATGAATACTGGCGGCGCGGGGGAGATATTGTTCTCGGGCACGGACTTTGTTACGGCCCCGCGGCTGTCACCGGACGGAAAAACCTTAGCCTGGGTGGTCTGGACGCACCCGAATATGCCGTGGGACCATACGCAAATCATGCTTGCGGATATCGGCGATGGTGGGGCGCTCGAGAATACCCGCGCCGTTCCCGAGCTCCAAACAGGCTCCATGGTTCAGCCGTTGTTTGCGCCGGACGGCACACTGTATTTCGTTGCCGACTGGACCGGCTGGTGGAATCTCTACCGCCTGGACGGCACGGGAAACCCCGTTCAAGTACTTGATATGAAAGCTGAATTTTCCTTCCCCGATTGGCAGTTGGGGCAACGAAGCTACGCCTTTCTGGACGACGGCAGTATGCTTGTCAGCTATACCAGCGGCGGCCTGTGGTATCTTGGACATCTTGATCCAAACGCTGGTACGCTGGCGCAGATCGGCGACGCTTATGCCAATATTGGCCACGTCGTGGCGGGTCCGGCGGGCGCTTATTTCATCGCCGCCACGCCCACCAGGCACGCCACTCTGTACCGACTGGCCGGCGACAATATCGAAATCGTGCATGACCCGGCTGGACCTGAATTAGACCCTGCCTATGTTTCATTGCCCGAGGCACTTTCCTATCCCACGGGTGACGGTGAAGTCGCGCACGGGTTTTTCTACCCACCCATTAATTCGGATTTCAAGGCGCCGGAAGGCAGCCATCCGCCGCTAGTCGTTATGGTGCACGGTGGGCCGACCGGGGCCACCAATAGCGGATTTCGTCCGTCCATCCAGTATTGGACGACGAGGGGCTTCGCGGTGTTTGACTTGAATTACCGGGGAAGCACGGGTTTTGGACGTGCCTATCGCATAAGTCTGTACCAGAAATGGGGCGTAGCGGACGTCGAGGACGCCACCCTAGGCGCCAAATGGCTGGCGGACCAAGGCCGGGTGGACGGCACCATGCTTGCCATCAGAGGCGGCAGCGCCGGGGGTTTTACGGTGCTGGCCGCATTAGCTTTTCACGATGTCTTCAATGCCGCGACCAGTTATTTCGGCATCAGTGACCTGGAGGCGCTTGCTCAGGATACGCACAAGTTCGAATCCCGCTACATCGATCAGGTTATCGGCCCCTATCCACAGGAAAAGGCGCGCTATTTGGAGCGTTCGCCCATTCACAGCGTCGACGGCATTACCGTGCCCCTGATGCTCTTTCAGGGGTCGGAGGACAAGATTGTGCCGCCCAATCAGTCGGAAATGATTTATCGGGCGCTTCGCGAAAAGTGCATCCCCACAGCCTATATCTCCTATCCGGGCGAGGCGCACGGCTTCCGCGTACCGGCCAACAACATTCGTGCGCTGGAGGCGGAGCTTGCCTTTTATGGCCAGGTGTTTGGCTTTACGCCCGCGGGCGACATTCAACCGATAGAGTTGGAAACCTGCAAGTAAGATTTGACAGTGCCAATGGCGTGACCAATACCGCCGATTCCGCCGGTAATGAGTGCTATTTTACCCTCAACGCGCCCCATATCGCGGCTCCTATTTCGCATCTTGCCAAGAAAAATTCGTATGGAATCGCAGCTCGCAGAAGATGCGATTGCGAAATTCTAAATTCTATTGGCCACTACTTGTACTTGATGCTCGCGCCCCGAGCATAGGAACCATTAAGGACCAACTAGTAGAAATCTGCAAGTATGACTAATAGCTAAAGGGTTCTGCCAAGTCAACTCAGCCCGATCGCAGAATGCCGCTGCCAGCTCTCAAGCAACCGCACTACTCCATTCACCGAACGCACTACTCCTGAGATTCCTATAGTGGTTGGCAGAAACGGGATGTCGACCCAGATTGAAAAGATTATGAACTGCTGCATGAGGAACCAGAAATTGTTGAGCCTGGCCGGTTGATTTGAAACGCCGCATCCCTCGTTCTCTCAGCCTCGTCGATTCACGCGATTGTTCAGCCAGATTGTTGCCATACTGAGATGTATCCTGAATTACCTCTGACATCAATTCCCGATGCGCGACGCCATAACTCCGCAGCTTGTCTGTCACAGTCTTCCTGGGCTCACCCTGGTGGACTCCACAGCAGACGCTTGAAGACCCGCTTCGCAGCTGTCCCATCGCGCTTTGCCTGTAAATATACATCAACAACATCTCCATCTTGATCGACGGTCCGCCACCGGTGTACGTCGTCAAACCATTGTGGACTTTGGAGCAATAGGTTAATTTGCTAGTACACTTTAGAAAGGAATAGAACGATGGAAATACTGAAACCGGAGAGCTGGCGGGCACCGCAGGGATATAGCAATGGTATCGCTGTAGATACACCTGGCCGAATTGTCTATCTCGCAGGACAGGTGGGCTGGGATGAAACCGAAACCTTTCATTCAGAAGATATCGCGCCGCAATTCGAACAAGCCTTGAAGAACATTCTCACTGTGTTAGCCGAGGCGGGCGGCAAAGCCGAAGATATTTGCCGGATAACCGCATTTTGTTCCGACAAGCCAGCCTATATG
>Ga0187833_10001612_pt1 | contig 25513 bp, 23 predicted proteins | sample ETNtaG_37_FD_167968 | JGI IMG/M metagenome (GOLD analysis project Ga0187833, IMG submission 167968) | Marine microbial and viral communities from oxygen minimum zone, Eastern Pacific Ocean - ETNP2014_SV_400_PacBio MetaG (Illumina Assembly) | ecosystem: Environmental > Aquatic > Marine > Hypoxic...
TCACTAATTAGTGAAGTTGCACTTTTCTTCCTAGCCATTTTCTTTACTTTTTAAGATTAATAAAATTATAAAATATATATCTTAAATTTGACTCGTGAAAAGTTCACTTTTTGCTGAAACTATACATTCTATTACCTCCTTGAAGTTTTCTAAGTGGTAATCTATCCTTTCCTTTAAATGCACCTTCGACAATTCCGGGTATTGATTATTCTCAATTCGGGTGAGTAGTATCAGAACTTTATTGATATTAGATAGGCGGTTAACAGCTTCATTTAACGAACTAATCAGTGCAACCTGATCCTCTTTATACCCGGGATACTGCAATAGTAATTCGATTTTGGCCCGCATTATAGAAAGAGGTGTCTGGATTTCATGAGATGCGTTCTCTGTGAATTCTTTAAGGCTCAGATAATCTTTGTGAATTCTATCAGTAAGCGTTTCAAATACTTCGTTTAACATTTGGAATTCTTCAACTTCAGAAATTTGCAGGTTTAGGTTTGGATCATCTCTTAAGTTATATTTTTGAACTTTATTGACCGCAAAAAAGAAATCGTCCCAAATCTTTCGGAAAAAATAGCGGTTAAGGAAGAACATAGATAAAATAAAAGCTACCAACATGAGAGTCATGGTGATAACAATTTGTTCTATTAGGTTTTCTGCCTCCAACATTGACCGGTATATAGAAAATTTAAAGTTGTTTTCTCCAATTATAGTATGAAACCTTAATTGTCTATATGGAACAAATAGTTTCTCTCTTTGATCATACAAAACCGTATCCTTAAACATTTCATCTATATGGGATCTTGAATCCATCCTTTTTATGTTTATTTTATTTTCGGTAATGAGGAAAACATCATCTAACTTTAAGAAGCTATTCAGTTCATTTATAACATTATGTTTTTGATTAACCAGTTCACGATCAACCTGCGTTATTATCATCGACTGAATGATTTTATAGAAAGCTATTCCACCTAAAAAAAATATAAATAAGGCTACTGTTACAATAATCAGGCTGGTTTTATTGAGTAGTTTCATCTGTTATAATGTATTGAATTTATATCCTACGCCATATACATTTTGTAGATAATCGTCGGCACCCTTATCTAATAATTTTTTTCGCAGATTTTTTATATGGGTATAAATGAAATCAAAAGAATTCAATGAATCAGCATAATCACCCCAAACATTTTCTCCTATAGATTCTTTAGTTAAAACTCTATTTTTATTAGAAATAAAAAAGATAAGCATATCGAACTCTTTTTTGGTCAAATTTACTAGCTCATCATGAACAAATACCTGAATTGAATCAATATCAATTCGTATTTCATTAAAAATAATTTCATTGCTTCCGCTAAAGCTAATTCTTCGGATAACCGATTTGATTCGTGCATTTAACTCGGACAAATTGAAAGGCTTTACCAAATAATCGTCTGCACCTATATCGAGTCCTGTAATACGATCAACCAAGGAGTTACGGGCAGAAATAATGATGATTCCTGAAGTAGATTGATTTTCCTTTAATTCACGGATAATATTTAAGCCATTACCATCAGGAAGGTTTATATCAACTATAACGCAATCATAATCGTAGGCGTTGATTTTAGCAGATGCACTGCTATAGTCGAAGGCCAATTCGTAAAGGTATCCCTCATCGCTAAGGTAATGCCCGATAGATTCGGCCAAGGCCATCTCATCTTCTATGATCAATATCTTCATTTACAGGAAATCCACTATTTGATGCTGGACAAATCTACAAAAATATACTTCTTAATTATAGTAATTCATCACTAAAACCAACATCTTTAATGTTGATCTTGGCAGAAGTAAAAAATAGTTTCTTTACTTATATTTGGTTGGAAATACTTCGTTGTTTTACAAAGTAGTTGTGCTCACTATTTAACTAGTTTCGCCTCTTCCATAATTACTGCGTAAGAATAGCCAGCTCCAAAATCCTTATTTAATTCAATGATACCTTCATAAGTTACCACAGTACCTGGGTTAACAGTATCTAATGTAGTAACTGTTAAATCAAAATCTCCATTATGTTCAGTTCCATCTTGAAGATGAACCCAGTATTTGTTCAAGATAAGCTCACCACTAATTTTAGTGACTTCTCCTCTAATTTTTACTCGTTTGCCAGCATAATTTTCTCTATTGGCATATAGTTCAGCGATGGTAATACCACCATCAGCTTTTTCAACTTCAATCTTATTCTTTACAATTTTAGGTTTTTGCGGTTGTTGTAGTTGTTGTTGCATTTGATTAGTGCCAGCTACAACATTTGGGTTTGTGCTTGCATCCGCTATAAAATAAATTGATGGAAATGTACGATCAAGTTCCTTACTATGGAAGTCTTTCATTTCAGCACCTTTATCAAAATATAAGGTTTGCCCAGCTTTAACAGGCATTTTCGAAATAGCAATCCAATATTCAACGGATCCTTCTTTCACTAAACAATAAGTATAGCTTGAAACTTGAATAATCTCTTGTATAATACCACTATTTTCAAAACTAGATGTTATTGTAGTCGTGGATTGTTGTGCTGGTTCTTCGCAAGAAGTTATCGTAATTAATATTACAACTGATAAAATTGTTAAAATTGATTTCATTTTTCTAGTATATTATGTTATTAATTTATTTAAAAATATGACCGGTAAAGATATACAAATACCCTATAAGTATTTATAAAATTATCCACTAACATTTGCTGGCTATAATACAGTAATTCAATACGTTATAAATAAATATCAAAAAATTTAAATATATAGCTTCACATAAGGCAAATTATTTAGGATTATCAGGGATATTTCGTGATGGTTAGCGTAAAAATATTAATTAACGAATTGAATTTGACGAGTGATTATTAAGAATTTTGAAATATATTTTATAAGAATCTAAATTTATATCGAATTGGGATGCATGATAATAGAGTTTGACGTTCTAATTTTTTTTGTAGTATCTCTGTAATACAATTGCGATATGAGATTTTTGTTTATGTGTAAGAAATATTTATAATTTGTAAAAGCCTGAAAATAAATGCGTACCTTTGCCAGCTTTAGCAATAGGCTAATATGCTAGTTGCGGTGGTTCTGTCAAATTTTCTTCAGAATTAAGCAAACTAACATGTTTAGAAAAATTAACAATTTAAATGTAGAGATTATGAATATTTATGTAGGAAATCTTAATTTCAAGGTGAGTGAAAGTGAATTAGAAAGTTTATTTGGTGAGTTTGGAACCGTAGAATCAGTTAAAATTATCACTGATAAATTTAGCGGTAGAAGTAAAGGCTTTGGATTTATAACTATGGAAAACGATGAAGAAGCAACCAAGGCAATGAAAGAACTAGATGGTACTTCTTTTCAAGAAAGAGAAATAGTTGTAAATGAGGCAAAACCAAAAAGACAGTTTTAATACTTATTTGAATACTTTATTATGACAAAGGGAAAAGTAAAATGGTACAATGATGTAAAAGGTTTTGGCTTTATTGAATCGGAAACTGGTGAAGATATATTTGTTCACCGAACAAGTTTAGAGAGTCCGTATAGCGGACTTCAGACTGATGAGGAAGTTACTTTCGAGATCAAGCAAGGTGAAAAGGGGTTAGTTGCCATTAACGTGAAATCTGCAAATTAAAATCCCTTAATCTTAATTCAGGTACTATTAGTGGCTTCACATTACGATTTCATTTGTGATAAAGTAGGAGTAGGTATTTGTACTATGTACAATTAAAGGCTTTCGATAATTAAACAGGAATAGCCGGTATGTAGTCAACTGTATGAGTTGACAATATTGATAGAGATGGATGGCACGTTTTATTACGACAATAATTAAAAAAGTAAATATTAAGTAAAGTTCGAAAAATTTATGGGTAGATCACAAGAAACCTTCAACAAAAAAGAAGTACGAAACAAAAAGGAGAAAAAACGCCAAGAAAAAGAGAAAAAGAAACTGGCAAGGAAAGAAAGTGAGAAAAAAAGTGGTCTTGACGACATGATTGCTTATGTAGATGAAAATGGAATGATTTCTTCCGCACCTCCTGATCCCACAAAAAAGAAAGATATCAAATTAGAAGATATTGCGACAGGAGTCCCTAATCGTGATTCGATTGAAGATGAAGACCCCATAAGAAAAGGAATAGTGACATTTTATAATGATTCAAAAGGTTTTGGGTTTATTAGGGACCTGGAAACTCAGGAAAGTGTTTTTGTACATGCTAACAATTTGCTAGAAGAAATAAGTGAAGATAATGTTGTAAGCTTTGAAAAAGAGATGGGTCCAAAGGGCCCTGCAGCGACACAAGTTAAGCTATTTAAGTAGTTCAATCCTAGAACGATTTTAGTATCCTGATACCATTTCACACAACTATTTTAATTTAAGGCTAAGGTAATTTCTAAAGTATTTATATTAGCTTATTCATGTATTAATACTCATATCAAACAAACTAGTATTTATCCACAAATCTGTAATGGCATTGAATATGTAGATTCCAATGGACAGAGATAAGCAATGCCAAATCATATTAGTTAAGATAAATTATTCCTCATTTTTGCAACTTGATCAACTTATAGTTGTCCTTTAAACTACATTAAATTTAAACGTACATTTACAAAAGTGCACGTATTTATAAACTAAATCTGAAACAATGAAAATTAAAATTGCATTTTTAGCTGTAACTACCTTACTATTTGCTTTTAGTATTAAAGCTCAGGTACAAAAGGAAATTACTGTTAGTTCATTTAACGAAGTAAAATTTGAAGGATCTGCCCAATGGATATTAATACCTGCTCATGAAGAAAAGGTTGTGATTGAAAGTAAAAGTAAAGATATATTTGAGAAAATAAAGGTTGTTCAAAGTGGAGATTTGCTGACTATTAGTACTACTGAAAAAGACAAAAGTATAACTAAACTTTTCAAATCTGTTATTATAAATGTTTATTTCAAATCAATAGAATCTGTGTCATTGTCTGGTGTTGGATCAGTTAAAGCAAATGAAATATTTAAAGCAGAAAAGTTTGCTGCCACATTACGAGGGACTGGTAGTATGGATTTAAATATTAAGTGTTCAGATTTCGCCGGAAATATGTTTGGCACCGGTGTTCTAACCACCGTAGGTTATGCTGATAAAGCTGTTGTAAGAGTTGAAGGTGTGGGAACATTTGAGGGCTATGGATTTGTTACAACTGATATGGACATAACAGTTTCTGGTGTTGGAGCAGCAAAAGTTTATACAACTGGTAACTTGATGGCAACATTAAATGGTGTTGGTTCAATCAAATATATGGATGATCCGAAAACAAAAAATCTGGACACAAATGGACTTGGATCAATTAAACAAAAGAATGACTAAGTTTTGTTATTAATCTACAGAGTAATCTTATAAGACTCTATTTCTAAAAATTGATATGTGCTTAAGAAAATAGAAATAAAGTAGTCTATGTAAATTCGGTATTATCTCATAGAGAATCCATAATTGAAAGTCTTGTAGTTTTCTACAAGACTTTTTTTAATTGAACATAATAATCCTTTTACTTTCTTTTGTAATGTAAGTAAGAGTAATCTACTTAAGCCTAATAATATATGATACAAATCATAAACTAAGCAGAGCATGAAAGCCCATGAAAACACAAAAAATACATAAGTAGCAGTAAATAAGGATAATAGAGAAAATTAGTTTATGTAGAAGAATTATAAATTATGATGTGGCTCATAAAAAAGTAATTCTTAATTTAATTAAGTAGTACTTTTATCCGCGAAATTTAGTAGTAATTTTTATTAAGTATTATCTAATGAAAATCTCAATTATTGTTATGGCGATGCTTGCTTTTTTTTATTGTAAGGCAGACCAAGGTCAGGATATATTTAACAAAGCATGTGCACCTTGTCATACAATTGGTAAAGGTAGATTAGTAGGGCCTGACTTGAAAAATATAAGTGAAAAGCGAACGCAGGTTTGGCTGATTGATTTTATTCAATCTTCGCAATCGATTATCAAAAGTGGTGATGCTGATGCAGTTGCTATATATAAGGAGTACAATAGTTTGTTGATGCCCGATCAACCTTTGGATACCGAACAAGTAAAAGCTCTTCTGAATTATATTAATAATGCAGGTTCTGGAATTGCCGAAACTGAGGGTCAGGAGCAACCAACGGATTTGTTAGAGAATGCTTCTGAAGAAAATGTTGCCGAAGGACTTTTGCTTTTTACCGGTAAAAATAGATTTACCAACGGAGGATCTGCATGCATTACCTGCCATACTGTAAAAGACGACAGGATATTTAGTAGTGGCACTTTAGCGAAAGATCTAACAAATACTTACAATTTAATGGGGAGTGCAGGGGTCTCTGCAATAGTTAAAAATCCTCCATTTCCAGCCATGAGGGAAGCATATATAAACGCACCTTTAACGGAAAATGAAGTCCTTAACCTTACAGCATACTTACGCTCCGTTGATGAAAACAGCATCTATCAACATCCGGTAGATTTTGGTTTCACATTCGTCATTTTTGGCTTAATAGTATTTGTATTACTTCAGATAACTATCAGCATACTTTATTTTAATCGAAAGAAGGAAAGTGTAAACTACAAAATTTTCCAAAGGCAAACCGCAGTGATTAATTAAGAAAAAACATTTATTAAAATGAGTTGGATCAAAGATCTCATTTCTCCCAAAACAAGAAAATGGGAGGAACTATACAGAAACAGGTGGCAACACGACAAAGTAGTACGAAGCACTCATGGTGTTAACTGTACCGGTGGATGCAGCTGGAATATTCATGTAAAAGATGGTATTGTAGTTTGGGAAACTCAGGCTATGGATTATCCTTTACTTGAGAAATCGTTACCACCTTACGAACCCAGAGGTTGCCAGCGTGGCATTTCTTTTTCATGGTATTTATACAGTCCAATTCGCGTTAAGTATCCCATGATCCGTGGTGCTTTGGTAGATATATTTAATGAGGAAAAGGCCAAAACAGGAGATTCCTTAAAAGCATGGGAAAATATTCAAAATAATCCAAAAACCCGTAGAAGATACCAAATAGCAAGAGGAAAAGGTGGTTTTAGAAGAGCGACCTGGGACGAAGCAAAAGAGATTATTGCTGCATCAAATATTTATACGGTTAAGAAATATGGACCAGATCGCATTACCGGTTTCTCTCCAATACCCGCCATGTCTATGCTAAGTTATGCCGCAGGTTCTCGTTTCCTTCAATTAATGGGTGGTGTTAACCTTAGTTTCTATGATTGGTATTGTGACTTACCTAATTCGTTCCCTGAAATTTGGGGAGAACAAACGGACGTTGCAGAAAGTGCCGACTGGTACAATTCGAAATTTATTGCCTGCATGGGTGCAAACCTAGGCATGACGCGTACCCCAGATGTTCATTTCTTTTCGGAGTCGCGACATAACGGTACTAAAACAGTTGTCTTTGCCCCCGACTTTAACATGGTAGCAAAGTATGCTGATAAGTGGATACCTGTTCATGCAGGACAGGATGGCGCTTTTTGGATGGCTGTTACACACGTTATACTTAAGGAGTATCATTATGAAAAACAAACTCCTTATTTTATTGATTATACTAAGAAATACACTGACAGCCCATTTCTTGTTGAAATAAACGAAGAAGATGGCAAACTGGTACCCGGTAGGATGCTTAGAGCTAATACAGTTGATAAATATAAGAATATTGAAAAAGGAGATTGGAAATTCTTAAATATAGACTCCGAAACTGGTGACTTTATCTGTCCGGGTGGAAGTTCCGGACACCGTTGGGATGGAAAAGATGGTAATTGGAACATGAAATTTGAAGATGCCGAAACAGGTCAGAAATATGATCCAGTACTATCACTGCTTGAAAATAATGATGATGTACTACAGGTAGAATTTATTGAGTATGGAAAAAGTAATTCTGCGCTAAGAGGTGTGCCTGTAAAGCATGTTGAAACTAAAAATGGTAAAGTATCTGTTACTACTGTTTACGACCTTATTATGGCTCAATATGGTATAGATCGTGGACTCGGCGGAGAATACCCAACAACATATGATGATAAAAATGCAGCTTATACGCCAGCGTGGCAAGAAATTTTAACAGGAATAGGTCCTAAAACTGTAATGCAATTTGCCCGTGAATGGGCTAGAACAGCAGAGACTACTCATGGCAAATGCAGCATTATAATAGGTGCTGGTATCAACCACTGGTATCATAATAATCTTATTTATCGTGCTGGAACGATGGCCCTGATGTTAACAGGATGTATTGGCGTTAATGGTGGTGGGATGAACCATTATGTTGGTCAGGAAAAGCTTGCACCGTCTGATTCCTGGGGAGCAATCATGTCAGGAAAAGACTGGCAAAACGGTGTTCGTTTGCAGCAAACTCCAATATGGCATTATATTAATTCAAATCAGTGGCGTTATGATGGTAATCAGGCCGACTATAATACTGTTCCCAAGAATGAGCTTTCTTCAATGCACTCTGCAGATATGATTGTTAAATCAGTAAAAAATGGCTGGATGCCTTTTTATCCTCAGTATAATAAAAGCAATTTAGATATTGTTACAGATGCGGAAAATGCAGGAGCAAAAACGGATGATGAAATTAAAAATTACGTAGTTAATCAGCTAAAGAATAAAAAGCTGGAATATGCTGTTACTCAGCCTGATGAAGAAGAAAACTTTCCTCGTGTTTGGTACGTTTGGAGGGGTAATGCTATTGCTGGAAGTGCTAAGGGCCACGAGTTTTTCTTGAAGCATTATCTAGGTACACATAACAACTCCATTGCTGATGAGGTAGCCGATCAATTTGTAAAAGACATTCAATTCAAAAGTGAAAATCCAGAAGGAAAAATGGACTTGATTGTCAATCTCAATTTTAGGATGGATACTTCTGCTTTGTATTCTGATATTATTTTACCGGCAGCATCCTGGTACGAGAAAACAGACCTTAACAGTACTGACATGCACTCATTTATACACCCTCTTTCAAAAGCCATTGCACCTGTATGGGAATCAAAAAGTGATTGGATGATCTTCCGTGAGATAGCAAAAGAAACAAGTGAATTAGCTAAGAAACATTTTTCGACTCCTGTTAGGGATTTAGTGAACTTACCGATTGCACATGATAGTGCTGGTGAAATATCACAAAGCGAAATTAAAGATTGGAGTAAAGGCGAATGTGAACCTATTCCTGGCAAAACAATGCATAATATGGTGGTTGTCGATCGTGACTACACTAAAATTTATGATAAGTTCATCAGCCTTGGACCAAACGTTAAAAATGGACTTGGTGCACACGGTAATGGATACCAATGTGCAGATTTTTATGAAGACATGCTTAAGGATGCTGGTCACTTACAAGAAGTAGATGGAGTAAAATATCCTTCATTATATGAAGATGAAGAGGCAGCAAATGCAGTTCTTCACCTGTCAAGCCTTACAAATGGGGTACTCAGCCAACGGGCATATGAAGGAGCTGAGAAAAGAACCGGCTTGTCATTGACAGATATTAGTGAAGGGAGTCAGGATGTGCTTATAAACTACAAAGACCTGCAGGCAAAACCACACAGATATAACCAATCACCCGTATGGTCCGGGTTAATGAATAATGGTCGTGCATACTCTGCCTATACTTATAATATAGAACGTCTTGTACCATGGCGCACACTTACTGGACGTCAACACTTCTATCTTGATCATGAAGGTTATATCAAGTTTGGTGAACATTTGCCTACTTATAAGCCATCACCAAGACCAGAAGCTTATGGTGAGTTAAGAAAAACCGTTGCAACAGGTAAAGCAAAAATGCTTAACGTACTGACTCCGCACGGAAAATGGCACATTCATTCTACTTATGGGGATACTCTTAGAATGCTTACGCTATCCAGAGGCATGGAACCATGTTGGTTAAGTGTGGAAGATGCTGAAGAGCTAGGCATTAAAGATAATGACTGGGTAGAAGTGTTCAATGATAATGGGGTATATTCAACAAGAGCCTGTGTGAGTGTCAGAATTCCAAAAGGGATATGTTTTGTATACCATGCTGTTGAGCGTACTTATTCCACTCCAAAATCTCAAGTGAGAGGTGGGAAACGCTCTGGTAATAACAATAGTTTTACTCGTGTACACCTCAAACCAAACCTAATGGTAGGTGGATATGGACAATTTACGTATCACTTTAATTATTGGGGCCCAGTTGGAGTAAACCGTGACACTTTTGTACTCGTTCAAAAAATGGATAAAGTAGAATTTTAAAACAGAATTATACCATGGATATAAGATCGCAAATAGCAATGGTTTTTCACCTCGACAAATGTATCGGATGTCATACCTGTTCCATTGCCTGTAAAAACATCTGGACTGATCGTAAAGGTGCAGAATATATATGGTGGAACAATGTTGAAACCAAACCAGGAACCGGATATCCCAGCAAATGGGAAGACCAGGAAATTTACAAAGGTGGATGGGTAAAAAAAGGAAATTCTGTATTACTCAAAGGTGCCGGAAAAGTTAAAGGGATTAAGAGTTTATTTCACAACCCTAATATGCCGGTTATCGATGATTATTACGAACCCTGGACCTACCAGTATGAAAATTTATTTGAAGCAGAAGAAGGTGATGATCAGCCTATTGCGAGGTCCATTTCACTTATCACGGGTGAAAAAATCACACCAAAATCAGGACCAAACTGGGATGACGATCTTGCTGGTTCAGAGGACTATGCTAAAAATGATGTTAATTTTAAAAATGTCTCCCCTGCTGATCAGGAAGCTATGTTTCAGTTGGAGCGAATGACAATGCATTATTTACCAAGAATATGTAATCATTGTCTTAATCCGGCTTGTGTTGCAGCATGTCCTTCCGGTGCTATTTACAAAAGAGGTGAAGATGGCATAGTGCTTATCAACCAGAAAAAATGCCGTGCGTGGAGAATGTGTGTAACTGCATGTCCCTATAAGAAAAGTTATTACAACTGGAGTACTGATAAATCTGAGAAATGTGTTCTTTGTTATCCACGGCTTGAAGTTGGTGAAGCACCAGCTTGCTTTCATTCATGCGTTGGACGTATAAGGTATATTGGAGTTATGCTTTATGATGCTGATAAAATTAAAGACGTTGCTTCCTGTGATGAAGATATGCTAGTAGACAACCATCTGGGAATTTATGTTGATCCAAATGATCCAAAAATAATAGTTGCAGCCAGAAAAAATGGTATTGCTGAGTCAACCATTGAAACAGCGCAGAAATCACCCGTATACAAATTTGTTAAGGAGTGGGGGTTAGCACTACCATTGCATCCTGAGTTTAGGACCCTGCCAAACTTATTTTATGTACCACCATTGCTTCCAACAATGGCATATGTAGATGAGGATGGCACTTATGAAACTACAACTGACTCATTTTGGGGTGCAATTGAGAAATCACGATTGCCAATGAGTTATCTGGCCAGCTTATTTAGTGCCGGTAATGAAGAAGTTATTGTAACTGTACTCAAAAAACTAATGGCTGTTCGTTTGCATCGCAGAGCAGAAACAGTTGGCGATCTGCCTGAGGAAGAATCAAAAGTGGCGATGAAAGATGTTATAATGAATAAGGAAACAGCAGACGCCATCTTCAGGTTAACATCATTACCATTATTCGACCAACGGTTTGTTATTCCACCTGCTCACCGAGAAGAAGCAATCGAAATGCTTGAAAGTACAGCTGATGTGAAGGGTAACACCGGGTTTGGTTTTATGGAACCACTTGAAAGGGGATTATAATAGTTGAAATTTTATATAAAATGTAATGATGGGTTACGCCAGTTAATAAAAACATAAATGAACAAATTAAATCATTATAAGCAATTTGCTGATCTCTTTAGATATCCTGATAATATGTTACTGCCAAAGACTAAAGCCGTATATGAAAGTGTACAAAAGCAGATGCCTGATTATGCAGATAAAATAAACGATTTCGTTACTGCCATTGAAGCACTTACTGTAAAAGAACAGCAGGAATATTTTTTGAAAACTTTCGACGTTCAGGCTATATGTTATCTTGACCTTGGATATGTGATGTTCGGTGAGGATTATAAAAGGGCACAACTACTTGTTAATCTGCAAAATGAACATAAAGTTGCAGGCGTAGATTGTGGCAATGAATTAGCTGACCATTTACCAAACGTACTTACTTTATTGGCACAAACCTCTAGTAACAGTTTTGCAGAGGAACTGGGTTTCATCATCACAATTCCAGCTGTTAGATTTATGCTCACCAAGTTTAAAAATATTGATAATTATTATAAAGGTCTCTTAGAAGTATTATTAGATATTCTTCAGCATGATTTCCAGGGAGACGGTCTAAAAGAATTCGCTTTTTCAGAAGAATCCTTCTCAGGTAAAAATGAGTTTCTTATACCTTCTCCAAAAATGTCTATCTGTGATTCAAATTGTAAACAAAAAAGATTTTAATTATGAGTAACTATTTCTTCTTTATCGGGTTGCCTTACGTGGCAATAGTTATCATGCTGGTTGGTTCCATTTTCAGATATACGAATTTTGGATTTAAGGTGTCTTCGTTATCATCTCAGTTTCTGGAAAGCAGAGAATTATTTTACGGTAGCCGACCTTTTCATTGGGGAATACTATTCCTCTTTTTCGGTCATCTGGTAGCTTTTATATTCCCAAGAAGTGTATTATTATGGGACAGTATGCCTGTAAGGCTGATCATCTTAGAAGTAGTATCCTTTGGATTTGGTCTGTTAACACTGTTTGGATTAATTATGCTAATTGTCCGCAGATTAAAACATCGCAGGGTATTAGTGGTAACAAGTAAGATGGATGCTTTTGTTTATTTGATTTTGTTAACCCAGGTTATTTCAGGATTATGGGTAGCTTATTTTGCAAGATGGGGATCCGCATGGTTTGCTGCAGTATTGACACCTTACCTGAGATCCTTAATTTATTTTAATCCAGATATCTCTGCTGTAATAACCCTACCACTGGCGATCAAAATCCATATTGTATCTGCTTTTATATTGATAGGGATGATTCCTTTTACTCGTTTTATGCATTTTCTGGTGTATCCGTTTCAATATTTCATTAGAAGCTACCAGTATGTGATTTGGTATTGGGATCGCAAAAAAATCAGAACATCCAGAAAACTAGTGAATGGTGTTCGCTCTAAGAATAATTAAGTAGGATTAACATTACAGTAATCATAAAAATAAAATATACACTAATAATTAGCAAATAGTAAAACATGATAACTCACAAAACTCCTTCATTATTAGATTTTAGTAACCCAAGTATCAGGACATTACATCTTACCTGGATTGCATTCTTTCTAACCTTCGTTGTATGGTTTAACATGGCAGGTGTTCTTTCAAGAATGATTGAACAGTTCGACTGGCTATCCAAATCGAATGTTAAAGCATTATTAGTAACTAATGTTGCGTTAACGATTCCTGCACGCATAATTGTAGGTGGATTAATTGATAAATATGGCCCAAGAAGAATATTTGCTGGCTTGATGGTAATTATGGTTATTCCGGGTTTAACATTTGCTTTTGGTAACAATTTTACGCAGTTGGTATTATCCAGATTAGCACTTGGTGCTATAGGTGCAGGTTTTGTAATAGGTATTAAAATGACTGCCAACTGGTTTACTCCTAAATACATTGGCCGTGCTGAAGGTTTTTATGCTGGTTGGGGGAACTTTGGGTCAGCAGCAGCAGCAGCAGCAGTTCCATTTGTAGCTATGTATATGTTGGGTGGCGATTGGCGTTGGTCGTTAGCAATAACCAGTATAGTTACTGCAGTATATGGTATTTTTTATTTCTTTGTAGTAAAAGATTACCCAGAAGGAACTAAGCCTGCAGCGAAGAAGAAAATAGGTGGTGCTATGCCCGTTTCTTCATACTTTGATTTAGGACAATATATTGTGTGGGAATTACCATTATATAGTGCTCTTGGTCTGGTAGCATTTGTTCTACATAAACAAAATATTAATGCAGAGCCTATGATTAGCTGGGCGCAGGTTTGGTATACATGGATTATACTTGGTGCTATATATATTGCCGATGTTGTGAGAATATTAAAAGCTAATCTTCCTCGTCTTAAAGCCGGAGTACCGGAAAGTGAAAAGTTTCCCTTTGGAAGTATTGGAGCGCTGAATTCAACCTATTTTGCAAATTTTGGAGCCGAACTTGCTATCGTTTCAATGCTTCCCATGTTTTTTTACGAAGTGTTTAGCAATTTACTTTATGAAGATGGCACCCAAATAATGACCTTAACTATGGCCGGAGCTGTTGCAGGGTCCTTTGCTTTTATGAATTTGGTTGCTCGTCCGCTAGGAGGACTCCTCTCAGATAAAATGGGAAGTCGAAAAACAACCATATTACTTTATATGACTGGTATTACAGTGGGCTTTTTCTTAATGGCAATTATCTCAAAATATGGACCTGTTGGCATTGATGGGGAATCTACACTAATACCACAATATAATACTATCACATGGCTGATTGTTTCTGTTGTCATCACAATGTTCGCTTCATTCTTTGTTCAAGGAGCAGAAGGTGCAACATTTGCTATGATTCCTTCAATTAAGAAGGAAATGACCGGTAGAATTGCTGGAATGGCAGGGGCATTTGGTAACGTTGGAGCTGTGACGTATTTGTTCTTATACAATTTTATGGATGATAGATCCTTTTTGTTTATGCTTTCCGCGGGTGCATTTATTAGCCTTGTATATTGCTTCTTTATGCTTAAAGAACCTAAAGATGCCTTTGTTGATAGTTTTGAATAGTCAATTTATAAAAGATAAGATTTACGATAAGAGATAAAAATCTGATACTAAAAAAATAATTATGTCTAAAATCAATCTTAGTACCTGGAATGTAGAAGATGATAACTTCTGGAATAACACTGGTAAAAAAATCGCTACCAAAAATCTTTGGATTTCTATTCCTGCATTACTGCTGGCTTTTGCAGTATGGATTATGTGGAGTATTATTGCCACAAAACTTAAAGCTTTTGGTTTCAACTTTGGTATGATAACGGCGGATATGAATCCTGCCCAAATAACTGAAAAACTTAAAGAAATTAATAGTCTTTACTATACTTTACCTGCCATTGCAGGGCTTGCAGGTGCAACACTGCGTATTCCAAATTCCTTTTTAATCGCAATAGGCGGTGGTAGAAATGTAATCTTCTTTACTACATTACTTCTTCTAATCCCGGCTATTGGTGTAGGTTTTGCTTTACAGGATGTGAATACATCTTACATGACTTTTGCAGTTTATGCGGCCTTGTCAGGGTTTGGTGGTGGAAACTTTTCCTCATCCATGAGTAACATTAGTTTTTTCTTTCCCAAACGCATGCAAGGAACATCACTGGGCCTCAATGCCGGTATCGGAAATCTGGGTGTTGGTGTAATGCAAAAGACTATTCCATGGATTATTGGATTTTCACTTTTTGGAGCTGTTGGAGCTGATGGTGGAGAAGTTTTTGGAACTGCTTTGGCAGGACTTCAAAACGCTGGCTGGATATGGGTGCCAGTACTAACTATTTCTACTGTTGCTGTATTTATAGGCATGAACAACGTTATTACAGGAACACCAAAATTACCATCAACATTACAAGGTGTTGGCAAAACTATATATATGGTTGTGTTAGGCCTGATTGCAGCCTTTGTTGGCGCTTATTTATTAATTGGTTTACATGTCAATATGTGGATTGTACTACCTGTGGTAGTGATACTTACTTTAGTATTAATGAAGTTTGCCACTCCTGGTGATATTAAAACTAACCTAAATAAGCAGTTTGCCATTTTCAGCAATAAACATACATGGGTAATGACGATTATTTACACAATGACCTTCGGTTCGTTTATTGGCTTTTCGGCTGCCTTTCCTAAGTTAAGCCAGGATATATTCGTTTATACCAATGTAAATGATCCATCATTTGTTAACCCAAATGCACCTGACTTTTTAATGTGGGTATTCTTGGGTCCGGTTATCGGAGCATTAATACGTCCAGTAGGTGGATGGCTAAGTGATAAGATAAATAGTGGAGCTAAGGTCACTGCTATTAGTACATTCGCTCAAATACTGGCTACTTTAGCGGTTGCTTATTTTGTTATTCAAGCTCGTAATAGCGCAACTCCAGAAGCATATTGGTGGCCATTCTTTGCTAGTTTTATGGTACTTTTCTTAACTACAGGTATTGGTAATGGTTCTACATTTCGCAGCATTCCGTACATTTTTAATAAAGAGCAAGCAGGTCCTGTATTAGGCTGGACTGCCGCTATTGCTGCCTATGGTGCATTTATTATTCCTAAAGTTTTCGGACAGCAAATAAAAAGTGGCACACCGGAATACGCTTTATATGGTTTCGCAATTTATTATTTGGTTTGTTTGATACTTAATTGGTGGTACTATCAGGGACCAAAAGCTGAAGTGAAAAACCCTTAGATTATGGATTGTAGGAATTGTCCAAATACAGAGTGTTTCATTAACAAATACTGTCTTCCAGATTGGTTGGATTATACGCAGCATACTAAAATTAGTAAGCATATATCAGCAGCAAAATCAATATTTACTGAGGGAGATCTTGTTAGAGGGATTTATGTAATGTGTTCTGGTAAGGCGAAAGTACTTTTTAAAACTAGTGAAGGTAAAGAGTATATTATTAGAATTGCTGGTAAGGGACAGCTGCTTGGACATCGGGGGTTAAGCGAAATGATGGTTTATCCAATTTCTGCAGCTACAATAACTGAATCGGAAATAGCTTTTATATCAAATGAAAACTTCTTTAAATTAATCAGAGCAAATAAAGATCTTGCATTTTATATGATGATGTTTTTTGCTGATGAGCTACTCAGGTCTGAACAGAAGAATATGACAAATGTATTACAATCCTCTAATGAGAAAGTGGCTGCTGCTCTTATAAGAGTAATTAATTCTTTTGGCTATAGTAACAAAGAAACTAATCAAATTGACCTGGGTATGAGTCTACAGGATTTAGCGAATTTTTCAATGATATCTTACCCAGCGTTGACAAAAGTTCTGAATACTCTTTGCAGAGAAGAGATCATCGAGAAAACAGGAAACAAATTATGTGTATTGAATGAGTCAGCATTAAGAAGTCTTGCCAGAATGGAGTCAAAAAAACTAATCTAATAAGATTATTTGGTTGGGATTCCTAATTTTAGAATAATGGAAAGAAAGTGCGAAAGTTGTAACCATTACAACTGTTTTATTAATAAGTACTGCTCTACTGAGTGGAAACCACTCATTACTCATTACAAAACTTCAACAGATTATCCTGCAGGAGCAACCATTTTTAGTGAAGGTAATCCGGTACTGGGTATCTATCAAATTTATTCGGGAAAAATTAAGGTAGTTACATCCTTTAATGGTGATAAGGAGCGTATTGTTCAACTTGCAGCATCTGAACAAATGTTAGGTCATCGGGGTTTGGGTGGCAATATGATCTATCCGGTAACAGCCGTTACCTTTGAAAGTTCACAAGTTTCCTTTATTCCAATCGATGTTTTCTATAAAGCTATTAGGGCAAATACTGACCTGGCTTTTCAAATGATGATGTATTATGCAAATGAGTTAAAAGCATCTGAGAAACGTATGAAAATGATGGCTTCTTCAACCGCGAGTGAAAAGGTGGCCGTGTCAATTATGACCATTATCGATGCATTTGGTTTCAATAAAACTGACAAAACTCTACTTGAATTTACACCAACCAGAAAAGATATTGCAAGTATTGCAGGAACTACATATGAAACTGTCATTAGAGTTTTAAGTAATCTCGAGAAATCAAAGATTATCAAACTTGAGGGAAAAACGATAAGGGTGCTAAACCTCAATTACTTAAAGACACTTTGTAAGGCGGATTGATAATATTCCGGTTACAATTATCTTAAGTTTAACTTACTTATTGTGCTCTACCCATTTCCGCTCTTCACGTTCAAGCAAACTGTCAAACTTTATTGGATGGTTAATGGTGATATTCATGGGAGTATTCTTATGCGGATGTATAAAGGATAACTCGACAGCTGCTAAAAAGAGTCCTTTGCCTACTAATATTGGATCTTTACCATACTTTTTGTCACCAACAATAGGAAATCCATAATCTGCCATGTGAATACGTAATTGATGTGTGCGGCCTGTTAGAGGAAATAGTTCAACTGATGAGAGCCACTTCGTTTTTAATGAATGGTAACGATTGATGCATTTAAAGTTAGTTAACGCTTCTTGTCCATCAATTGGTGAGTTAATTTCTCCACTATCTAATATACTTCCAGCAACTATCGCATGATACTTCTTTTTTATTTTTCTGGTTTCAAACTGCTGTCCAAGCTTCATAATAGCTGAAGCAGTTTTTGCTATTAAAAGTAATCCTGATGTTGGCATATCAAGACGATGGACCGGACGCGACCATTTTAAAGAATCTGGTTCCGAGGAGGGTGTGATGTTAGAAACCAAAGCATTTTGAACTGTGTAATATTTATTACCACTTACTTCAATACCTGCTGGCTTGTTTATGATTGCCAGATGCTCATCTTCATAAATAATTTCTAATTTGAAATCCAAAGGCTTTGGTGGCTTATCCTCTAAATCAATCAAAGTTATTTGCTGTTTTTCGATTACCCAATCACTCTTTTGACCGGGCTGGCTATCTACTAATATAGCACCTCTCATAATAACCTTTTTCATATTGCTACGGGAAGGAATTGTAGTAAATACCTGTAGTGCATAATCCAACAAACGTATTCTGGGTATTCCTTCAGGAACAATATGTTGTTGCAAAATCAGCATTAATTTATATTATCCACCGGGTTATCAAAGATCCTTTATTATGCTAGAAACATTAATCATTTCTCAAGATTTCTTTTTTCACTAAAGAATTGGCTTAAAAGATTGCCACAGTCATCTTGTAATACGCCCCCAATAATTTTTGTCTGAGGATGAGTAATTGGACTTCCAACTTTGGAGTATCCTCTTTTAGGGTCGTAGGCACCAAAAACTATTCTGCCAATCTGGGCCCAATATGATGCCCCGGCACACATAATACATGGTTCGAGAGTAACATAAAGTGTACAATCATGAAGATACTTTCCACCAATAAAATCGGAAGCAGATGTAAATGCTTGCATCTCAGCATGTGCCGTTACATCATTTAATGTTTCGGTTAAGTTATGAGCCTTAGCAATTATCTGATTATTACATGTAATCAAAGCCCCCACAGGCACCTCACCGCTTTCAAAAGCAATTTCTGCCTCTTTAAGAGCTGCTTTCATAAAATGATCATCAGAATAGGGAGGTAACATAAGAATGTATTTTTCTGTTATTTGTTCATTAATTTTGACTTACTACCTTTTTTCACATTTACACCTATGATCAACACAATTGCCGCAACAATAAAAGCTGGGATAAATGATGATTTAGCAGAAAACTCTTCAGGAAAAATTATTCCCCAGGTGAATAGTATAGTATTGACCACAAAACCTGATAGTATGCTTGCTAATGCTATTTTGCGATGCTTAAAAGCATTTTTAGAAATTAGGGCAAATAAAGTTATTGGAACAAAAAGGGCAATGGTTGAGATCCCAACGATCATAAGATCAACAATATATGGAAAAGCCAAAGACACAAACAAAGCAATTATCCCAAAACCAATCGTTGTGATCCTTATCATTGAGTAAATATTAGTACCATCACCGGCTTTGCCCCAACCAGCAAAATCTTTAACGGCTGATATCGAAATAATATTTAAAAAACTATCACCGGATGACATAAGTGCCGATAGCAAACCAACTATTGCAAAGCCAAAAATAAACCCACTGCTGTGTCTATCTATAAAAATATAAGCAACATCTTTTGGATCAACAGATTCGTTAGATATAATTCGAATAGCCATTCCCACCATTGGGAAAATAATATAAAAAGGTAGCATTCCTAAGCCTGAAATAATACTAACCTTACGAGCCGTTTTTTCATTTTTTGCAGCAAGAATACGTTGCCAGATATCCATGCGTACCAATACCGACCATGATAAAAAGAGTGGTAATGCAATTAAAAATATCCAGCCATAATGTGATCCATTAATCATACTTTCTGGTAACTCCTCAAAACGGCTTAAAAATGCCGTGTCATCTATAATTCCAGGAATAAAGATCAACACAATCATAATAACTATCGCAATGAACTGGATCATGTCAGTTATTATTACACCTGACAATCCGGCAATAGCTGTATATAGGATTACAATAATTGCTGAAATAATTGCTGCGGAAGTATAACCTATTTCAAATGAAAATTTCAGTAAGCTTGCCATGGCAACAAATTGGGCAGCAAGCAGAAAAAAGAATATAAAAATGTTCACGCCACTAACTGTTGCTGAGAAAATCTTGGCAAAACCCGGATTTTCGCTTGATGTATAACTGTGATTAAGAAAATGAGGCAGGCTATAAATTTTTCGTGTAAACCCCAGAGTTCTTATCTTTCCTGCAAAAAAGAACATAATAATAAATCCTATTACATAGGCAATTCCAATACCAACAGCAGCCAAACCCGACTCATATCCCATCGCCATTAATCCAATTGATGTGCCTCCTCCAACAAAAGTGGCGAGCACAGTAAACACTAATGGCAGCGTGCGTGTATTACGGTTATTAACAAGGTATTGCTCTAAGTCGGATGACTTAATATGGCGTAATGAAAGGACAATTACAACCACTAAATAAAGAACAATCCAAAATATTAACCAATTCATTTTAGTTATTAAATCTTACATTAATATATTCATTAATCTCTTTTAGAGATGAAATTTCCTTTGAGGCATTACCTGAACGAACATAAAATTTCTCGACTTCATTACCATTTTTATCTTGTGTTTTTAAGAATACAGGATTTTCCGATGCTTTAACCTGAATGGAACAAATGATCTTTCCATCAAAATTAGGAAATCTCATAAGCACGTTTTCATTTGAAAAGGAAATTCCATATTGATTATTGATAAGGTTTCTTGTATGAAGCTCAAAGTAATCAGCATCTTGTTTCTTCAATGTATTAAAATCCTTTTCAAGGCCCAATATTTCCATTTCATCATTAACGCCAATAAACAGTATTCCACCTTTTGCATTTGCAAATGCAGCAATATTTTTCATAATTACGTTTTCAAGTATCTTGTTAACTTTTTCCTCATGGTAATCCCATCTCAATGAAGATTTAAATTCCGTATGTTCAGTTTCGCCGTTTTTTATTATTTCCAGTATCTCATTGTCTGATAGAGAATCTAATTCATGAATTCTTGATAAATGTTTACGAGATTTCTTTTTTATGAATAACACAATAATAACTATGATAGTTATTGCTAACAACAACAATGATATATATAAATAAATCAATTCTTGCTTTCTTTCGGTTTCAGCTAGATCATCTGCAGAAATAGTAACAGCAAATCCTTTTACCCCTATAATTGGTTTAATTTCTTCAATTCTTGTCCAGTAAATTTGTTTGAGCAGCTCAAAAGAATACGAGTGAGCACTTTTGTTTTGAGATTCCCTCCACTGATTTATTAATTTCTCAATGTCCGGACTCAACTTGGTATATTCCGATACAATATTAGTATCGGAAGCTAAAATAGGTGTAACAATTTCGTCATTTGATGTAGTAATGACCACTAGAGGGCTTTTAAACTTAAGAACGGAAATAAAATATTTACTGATTTCTTCGGTACTAATAATCAATCCAGCTATTACTTCTTCACCTTCATTATTTACAGTTTTAAAAATATTAGCCAGTAAATCTCTTCTTTCAGACATTTGACTATTAGAAGTTTTCCATAGGTAATCACTTAATTTAAGTTGATCAGCTATATCTTTTAATTTATGATCATCAAGAAAAAAACTGTAAGTATCCGTCCAGTCACTTACAACATTAAGTTTGTTATTCAAGCGTTTCCAGTTTGTAAGACTGTCTGATACATTTAAATCATATGTTGTTACCCAGGTTGAGTTATCCTTGTAAATAACGTATGTGAAATTATTATGGGTTAGAAGTACACCTTTTAGATACTTGTCTTCTATTATCATTTTTGAAAAAAATTCATTAAGATTTTCACTTTTGAACTGTTCACCTTCAGCTTGCTTAATGTTGTCGTTTAGTTTGGTTACCGACTTTGAAACTGAAAAGAGAAATTTATTGAGGCTAACTTTAAAAGATGCTGAAGCTTCTGAAATAATTTCATCAGCATAGGTATCTTCTATGCTTTTCATCCAGAAAACAAAAAAACTTGAAATTGTTAATATGAGAAAAATTCCAGTAATCAGAATCTTATTTTTAGTAGCCATTATTGAGATTTATTTATTATTCAAAAATAGAATATTTAAATCAATGAAAGAAGTTATATGCCTAAATCATGGCTGTAGCAGAAATGAATTAGTGCTTATTTCAGGAAGTCAATATTTCTTTTTAGGCCAAAATAACCTGTTCGTTGAACAGCTGAATTCTTGAAGAGATTGTTGAATTCTGGTTTTCCCATTTCTTTCCATTGAGGCTTCCTCATGTTAAGTAGGTTTTCACTTGGCTCAAATAATGGTTCTTCGTGTGGAGAGGAGAATCTATTCCATGGACACACATCCTGACAAATATCACATCCAAAAACCCAATCATTAAATCTATCCTTTAGCTCCATTGGAAGCTCACCAGTGTACTCAATAGTTAAGTATGAAAGGCAACTACGGGCGTCCACATAGTTTTCCTTAATAGCAGAAGTTGGACATGCATCAATACACTTTGTACAAGAACCGCAATAGGTAAGTGGATCAACATCGTTCTCATATTGTAGTTCTAGATCAATAATAATATGTCCTATAAAAAAGAAAGAGCCTCCTTTCTTATTTATAATGAGAGTGTTTTTGCCAACAAATCCTAATCCGCTTCTACGAGCCCATGCTCGATCAAGTACTGGTGCTGAATCAACAAATACTCTAGCATTACAATTACCAACTTTCTCTTTAATAGTACCTAAAAGTTTATGAAGCTTGTCCTTAATAACGTAATGATAATCCTCGCCATAAGCATATCTTGAGATTTTGTAGTTATCAGTTTTACTTAAATTTTGACGAGAATAATAGTTGTAAAGTACAGTTATTACCGATTTTGCATTTTCAACAAGTAATACAGGGTTATATCGCTTTTCCTTATTCCGTTTTAAATACCCCATCTCTCCATTATAACCTTGCGATAACCATTCTTCCATGTTTGTGGCATCGTCTTTAAGGTATTCAGCTTTTGAAATACCACAGTCAAAAAACCCATCACTTTTAGCCTGAGTCTTTATTAAACTGCTTAAATATTGCTTACTTAATGAATGTTGTGGCATTATCTATTGGAAAAGGTTCCCTTGGTTTGAAATTTTAGTCTTGCCAAGATGATCATAAGCCTTTTGTGTGGCTTCCCTGCCTCGAGGTGTACGCATAATATAACCCTCTTTAATCAAGAAAGGTTCATAAACTTCTTCAATTGTGTCTCTTTCTTCGCTAACAGCCGTAGAAATAGTTGTTATGCCCACAGGCCCACCATTAAATTTATCAATAATAATTAATAGTATCCTGTTATCCATTTCATCAAGGCCATTTTTGTCAACATGTAGAGCCTTTAATGCATGTTGTGAAATTTCAATATCAATATTGCCATTACCAACAATTTGAGCAAAGTCTCTAACGCGCCTCAGCAATAAGTTTGCAATACGAGGTGTTCCTCTGCTTCTCCCTGCGATCTCATCAGCCGCAACATCTGCAATACTAACACCTAATATTGATGCTGATCGTTTTAAAATTGAAGCTAATGTAGACGAGTCGTAATAATCAAGTCTTGAGTTAATTCCAAATCTAGAACGAAGTGGAGCGGTAAGTAGTCCTGATCTTGTAGTTGCGCCTATCAGGGTAAACGGGTTTAGTGTAATTTGAACAGACCTTGCATTTGGACCTGTTTCAATCATAATATCTATTTTAAAATCCTCCATTGCTGAATAAAGATACTCTTCAACAACAGAACTTAACCTGTGGATCTCATCAATGAATAATACGTCATTCTCAGATAAGTTAGTCAGCAAGCCTGCCAAGTCACCGGGCTTATCAAGTACCGGTCCGGAGGTTGTAATAATGTTAACACCCAGTTCATTTGAAAGTATATGTGAAAGAGTTGTTTTACCTAGTCCTGGTGGTCCGTGTAATAAAACGTGGTCAAGTGCATCGTTACGTTGCTTTGCAGCTTCAACGAAAATTTTAAGGTTGTCCACTACTTTGGGCTGACCCGTAAAATGTTTAAAACGGTCAGGTCGAAGAGTGTTCTCAATTTCTTTTTCGTCGTTACTAAGGTTTAATCCTGATGCATCCAGGTTCTCATTCATTTTTCACTCAAATTTTGTAACAAATGTATACGAAAATCGAATAGCAACCGTGATTTTCATCAAAGATTACAAAAACCTTTTTTTTCTTATTTGGTTGCTTCAATTGCAATTGAATTCATAAAAAATTGTTATATTAGCTGCATTGCTTATTTTTTGTAATAGATACAAACCACATTCAACTCACGGTCTATTGCATAATATTTTACAACAATGAAAACAATACTTGTTGCTATCGACTTTTCAAAAAACGCCGAACATGCTCTTGAGTATGCTATTTTATTTGCTGAAAAGTTAGATGCATCAATTTATATGATTTGGGTAGATAATACTATTTCGGATGAAACTGTACTGGACACAATTAAGGGAGAACTAAGGATTGAGAAGAAAGAATATCTGGATAAATTAACAAAGGAATATAAAGGTAGAATACCAGGAGGAAAGTTTGAAGTAATTCTAAAGAAAGGGAGAGTTTATCAGGAAGTAGCAAAAACAGCAAAGCAAATTAAAGCAGACATGATATTTGCTGGAACACATGGCACTTCGGGGTATGAACAACATTGGATTGGCAGTAATGCATATAGAATTGTCACCCAAGCACCATGTCCTGTCTTTACTATAAGAAGCGGTTATAGGTTCGAAGGTATTATAAAAAAAATTCTACTTCCGTTAGACAGCACTTTGGAAACAAAACAAAAACTACCATTTGTTGCTGACCTTGCACTTAAATTTGGAGCTTCAGTATATTTACTAGAGGTTTACAATACTCCAATAAGTGTTATTAGAAAGAGAATAGATAAATTTGGAGAGGAAGCTGTTATTTGTTTAAGTGAAAGAGGTGTAGATTTTTTACTTGAGAAAATCGAAGTTAAAAATGTCGCCGCGTCAATTATAAAATACGCAAATCAAAAGGACATAGACTTAATCGCTATAATGACAGATCAGGGAACAACAACGGCAAATAAGTTTTTAGGTGCTTATTCACAACAACTAATTAATAATTCAGTTATACCTGTTGTTAGTGTAAGAGCAAGAACACATTAGTTAGTTTATTATGAAAGGATTGTTAAGTTTAATATTTTGTGTGGTGTTTCTAGCAAACAGCTT
>Ga0187833_10001613_pt1 | contig 25476 bp, 19 predicted proteins | sample ETNtaG_37_FD_167968 | JGI IMG/M metagenome (GOLD analysis project Ga0187833, IMG submission 167968) | Marine microbial and viral communities from oxygen minimum zone, Eastern Pacific Ocean - ETNP2014_SV_400_PacBio MetaG (Illumina Assembly) | ecosystem: Environmental > Aquatic > Marine > Hypoxic...
CGAGTAACGGGGTTGATATATTAGACAGGATGATTGGCCAGGCGATATATAAAACGCGGTTACGGGTGACTAGGGAATGGTTCACGTAAGGTGTTTTTCTATCCGCTGTGGATTTTGATACTAGCAGTTTCGGGCTGGCAGGGTCGATACAGAATCCTTGGATGATTGCTGATACTATCGCCAACGTATCAGTAGTGACTTAAATTTCAGGAGGATCAGGTGAAGGAAGGTAATATTCCAGTCATCATCGGAACAGGGCAATTGGTGGATCGTGAAGCTAATGTTGATAGGCATATTGAACCTCTCGATATGCTTACCCGGGTTGCCCATGGTGCGAGACAGGATGCAGGGTTAACGGAAAGGGATCTTAAGAAACTCGATACCATTGCCCTGGTAGGTATTCCCGGGTGGCACCCAACCAACTCGGCGAATCTTGTTGCCGACAGACTTGATGCTCACCCAAGGCATGAGTATGTATCCGGCACGGGTGGTCAGGTGGGGGTTACCCTGTTGAATTCGATGGCCAACGAAATTGTGCAGGGAGAGTCTGAATTTGCACTTATAGCTGGCTGCAACATTCTCAAAGTACTGTTGCAGGCAATCGCTGCAAAAAAACAACTGACCTGGACCAGGGGTGGCGCTGGTACGCCGGTGCTGGTGGGTGGAGATGAGCCTGGAAGCAGTGAACTGGAAGGACAGTACGGACTGGAGCAACCCACGGATATATACCCGCTGTTTGAAAATGCGATGCGTGCAAAGTTGGGGTTGGATTTTGATCAGCATAATCAGCGGATGGGAAATATGTTTGCCCGGTTTACCGAAGTTGCGGCTGGAAATGACTATGCCTGGTTCCCCACTCAGAGATCAGCCGAAGAACTTACCACTGTCACTGCTGCAAACAGGATGATTTGCTTTCCCTACCCAAAGTACCTCAATGCAGTACTGAATACGGAGCAGGCAGCAGGATTAATCCTGTGTTCAGTTGCTAAAGCAAAGGCATTGGGAGTCCCTGAGGAAAAGTGGATCTATTGGTGGGGTGGGGCACACAGCCAGGAGAAAGCCTGGTGGGCCAGCGAAAGGCCAGACTTTACCGAGTGTCCGTCAATGAAAGATACCCATGTCAGCGCCCTGGCGAATGCAGGTGTCGAGATCGCTGAGGTTGACCATTTTGATTTCTACAGCTGTTTTCCCATTGCAGTGCAGATGGCATGTGAGATGCTGGGTCTGTCGGTTGACGACCCGCGTGGATTTACCGTCACAGGCGGGCTGCCATATGCTGGTGGCCCGGCCAGTGCTTATACTCTTCACTCCATAGCGGATATGGCTCAGAAACTGCGTGACAACCCTGGTCAAAAGGGCCTGGTAACAGGGAATGGCTGGTATCTGACCAAGCATTCTGCTGCGGTATTGTCCTCGGCTGCAAAAGGGTCAGCGCCCAAAGATGGATTGCTCACCGAACTTCCTTCAACGAAGATGCAAACATCGCCTTGTGTCGTGGATACTGCTGCCGAGGGAGGCGCTACCATTGAATCCTATACCGTGACCTACGATCGTGAAGGCAAGCCCAAGCGGGGAATTGTGCTTGGCAGTATGGATACTGGTAGCAGATTCCTTGCCAATACGCCGGATTCGATTGATTTCCTGGAAGATTTTGTTGCCACTGAACAGGTTGGCGTTCGGGGTCAGCTAAAGGTCATGGGAGGCCACAGCATTTTTCAGAAGTGATAGTTCAGTATCATACTGATATGTAGCTGATGGCTAATCAATATAGAATACGATTTTCTCAATACTGTAATGATAAACTTACACAATTAGTTTCCTCACCATCTATAATACGACGCTAACGAGATTGATGTACCAGACTATTGATGTACCAGAAAAAGGAGAGGGATATCTATGCCAGAAGCAGAACAAGTGAAGTTTGTTTTACGGTTGCCAGCCGGATTACATAAAAAGATAAAGCGCAGGGCCAGGTCGAACAATACTTCCATGAATAAGGAAATCACAAACATCCTAAATGATTCTTTTAGTTCTTCGACAACCGCAAAGGTGTTGAATGATCTAGTCGAAAGACTCGAGAAGAAGAAAGTCATCTGAAGTCAACTTAGTTCGTGCAGGAAATACCTTCAGGGCGTTCAACCAGTCTATTGACTGGTTGCATGGCTTGGCGCTAAAACACAAAGACTCCATAGTAAAGGAGCTGCACCCTCTTAAGAATGAATACCAGGATTGGAGCCCTTGGTCTGCTGAGATAGCAGATCGTGGGCTCTTGTGCGGTTCCACGGATGACGCCCCGGCTAGTCTGGCGGCTACAGCCTTAAGTGAGTCACCGTATACCAGGTTGGTTGACGACGCGGCTGGAGTTTCCGTTTGAGCAAAGGTCTTAATACCCTTAGACAGATCCTGTTCCTGGTATCTGTGCCGCTGTTTTTTGTCAGCTTTGCGATACCGGTTCAGGCAAAACAACTGGGTGCCAGTGCAGTTGAAATCGGTGCTTTGTTCAGCTTGTTTACGATCTCATTGATCGTCTTGCGACCATTGGTTGGTTCTGCACTGGATCGTTTCGGACGGAAACCTTTCGTCGTGGTGGCGATGGCGGTTTATTGCCTGGCCAACATGTTTTTCGCGTTTGCTACAGATGTGGGTGCCATGTATATCGCGAGATTATTGCAGGGTATCGGTGCGTCTCTGCTGCTCATCATTGTCGATACCATCACCGCAGACCTTACGGCGGAAAATGAACGTGCCGTGGCCATGGGCAAGAACATTGAGATTCAGACCCGGGCCACCTTTGTCGGTGCGATGATTGGTTTCTGGCTGCTCGGCGCGATGCCAATCGTTGCCTGGAAGTACACTTTCGGGCTGTATGCGCTGATGGCCTTTTGTGCCATATTTAGGATTAGCCCTGCGATTTCCATATCGAGGTTTCCATTCAGTACTTAATTGGCTGTGCGCAATAATATATAAACGTCAGAGTGTTTCCATGAGGTAGATCAATTTATGGGAATTTTTAGCGTTTCCTAGGTGAGTAGTTGTAATGCTCTGGTTGTCAGACTTCGCATCGACAATTTTGTAATTTCCCACTTGGGGTCGTGTCGTTTGCGGCGGCGGTGCAGGCTGAGATTGAAACCGGTAATGATGGCGAATTTGTAGGCTGCCAGCGCACGGAACCAGTTCAAATCAGGCAGGGGGTCTCCGTAAGCCTTAGTGTAGATATCCACCAGTGTATCGGGGTCGAGAAACATGGGTCGCCCACCTTCTCCGTTAGCCCAGGCCTTCGAGTCACTGAAGGTACATATCCAGCCGACATCATTCAGTGTTGCACCAATGCCGACGAGTTCCCAGTCAATGACTGCCAACAGCTTCTGGTCGGATGAAAAGAACAGGTTGGCATTCTGAAAATCCCCGTGAAAAATACCAACCGGAGCATCCTGGGGGATGTTGCTGAGCAGTTTTTCCCGCACCAGCGGTGCCTGCTCTAGTTCTTCCGGGTCTGCCGCCCGCTCAAAAAATCGATCCCACCTTGTGACATCTTCATCAAAGGCAATAGCGGGACCAAGGCCTGGTGCTGCTTTCTCCCAGTCAATTTTGTGTACGTTGGCAAGGGCCGTCATATATTGTTCAGCCATCCTGACAGCCCTATCCCGGGGGAGGTTATCCGCCCATTCACCTGGTTCCATGCGAATAACATCACCTTGCAACTGGGGCACGATGAAGTAGGGCCTGCCGAACCATTGCAGATCATCGCCGGACCATTTGACGGAACAATGAGGAATCGCTGTCCCATCCAGTGCATTGAGAACCTGAACCTGTCTCAACACATCGGCGGTGCCTTTCCAGTTGACATTTGGCGGTGGCAAGCGAAGAAACCAGGCTTCGGTCTTGCCCTTTGAACTTGCACTGAACCCGTAAGCAAATCCTGCGTGGCCAGGCATTACAAATACTTCGGAGACGACCGCAGCCGGATCATCGTAGTGGTGTTGGCAAAAAGGTCCAAGCCTCTGTTCGAGTTCTGTCAGTTCCATAGGCGTGTACTATCTAATCATGGAGTATTGATGTTGCCGAATCAGGATCCTTTTAACAAGGATGATGATCTAGGGTGAAAGTGCTGGAGCCTGAAGCGATTGTCAGTGCACCAGATTCGTTATGCCTGCTTGTCTTCGTCTGGTAGCAAGAGTCTGTAGGACGTAATGATTCTGGTCACCGTGGTCACCCAGCACAGGGTGCCAAAGATGCATGCGATTAGCCAGAACCAGGCTGGCAAGAGGCACATGAGCAAAAATGTAAAAATTGTTTCGAATCCTTCTGTCAGACCACCAAGATAGTAGATGGATTTGGTACCCCGGATGTCAGTGGTCAGGTCTTTTTTTGCGGCAAATATGGAAAGCGTGAGGAACGAGGTACCGGTACCGACAAAGCTGAAAATAAGGAATGCGCCATAAACTACCTGATCCGGCAGGGCCAGACAAAAGCCAAATACGACTGCAGAGTAGAAGATGAAATCCAGCACGATATCCAGGTAACCGCCCGCATCCGTAATGCCATGAATCCGGGCGATGGCACCGTCCAGTCCATCACAAAATCGGTTAAGGGCGATGATCGCTATTGCCAGAGCATATTGCTGAACTGCCAGTGCCGGGATTACTGTAAGACCCAGGATGAATCCACCGATAGTCACCTGGTTTGCAGTGATTGATGTCTTTGTTATCAGGGTAGCGATTACCTCAAGCGGAGGCTCGAAATAAGGTCTTAGTTGGGCGTCAATCATTTTCGAGCTGCCTGATCGCGTCTGCGTCTGTCTGCTCCATCTTCAGCATCATGCATGTCAGTAATCATTTTGAGGTTTGCAGGGAATCCCTCGAACGAGGCATCTTCATCGAAACGGGCGTGACCAGCGAGGGTGCCCGTTCTGAAGTTATGGCTCGTATCCTCCAGAGCGACTACCTTACCTGTAAATTTCTTCATTCTAATTTCACCCTTATGCCTGGGTTTGCCGTCTCCTTGACTGTCTGATAGGAATTGCTGACTATAAGAATGGTTGTCCCTGGATGTATTATGGGTGTTATTACCATTTGGCAGGGTATTCGCCTGATTAAGTTCGTTAGCAGAATCCATTCGTTGGTTTACGGGGTTGTTCCATGTTGCGATTTCTCTGTTTAGTCATAATCAGTCTTGTATTTGCCTGTACAACAAGTTCAAAGACCGAACTCAACGATCAAACGCTAAAACCAGGTAGTGAGTCAAGCCTAGAGGACAACACGGTGATCTGCACCAGAGAGAGGGAAACGGGAAGTCATGTTACCAGGAAAATCTGCCGTACCAGTGGTCAAATAGAAGCCGAGCGGGAAGCTGCGCAAAGGATACTGGAAAGCCGGCAGAGAACAACGAGCGTCAAGGAGTAAATTGCAGCTTTAGGGGGAAAAAAGGCGGCATTTCTGCCGCCCTGTATTAGCTACTGTTGATTATTTTCAGTTAAGTCAATCAGAAACCATATTTCATGCCCACTTTGATCATTCTGCCGATGCCGTTATGGGTGTAGGCATCATACATCAGGTCACCATATGCCAGAGGTGGTTCCTCATCCGACAGATTGATTGCGGACAGGGTGACTGTCAGCGCATCATCCATAAACCTGGAAGTAAAGTGGATGTCATAAGTTGTCTGGCTGTCAACACCAGTAGCGCCTAGTGCTACAACCGAAGCTCTCCGCTCTCCATAGTCGGAAATATGGTTAGCATAAAGTAAGAGGTTCATGTTGTCGCCGATCCCAAGATTAGCATGGCCTCTTATCTTGTAGTCCTGAATTGGCCTAACGTTATTTTCAAAGTTGTAGAATCCAGCAGCTTCGAATGCATCTGCTACTTTTACAGTACCTTTATAATAAGCGTCCACGTCATATCGCAGCGTGTAGGTCGCCTCAAGTCCAAGATTCAAGGGGAATCCGCCCATATCCATCGCATAGTTAACATAGACATCAACGCCGCTCGTTTCCGTGTGTGGCCCATTGACGATGTTTGCCTGGATCCGCTGAATTCCAGAGGCTGCACAGGAACCATCCGTTAGTCCGGCCTGGCAGGTGATTTGCTCCTGCACGGCTGCCTTGGAATCACCGCCGGCAGCATAGGCATTGGCCAGCTGATTGAAGGATTCAACGATAATGGGATTATCAAAATTGAATGCCCAGTAATCCACGGAAGCCGTCAGATTGTCACCGCTGTAGACCAAACCGAAATTGTAGGTAAAGGCTTCCTCGGGATCTATGTCCGGGTTACCGACCGTATCAATTGCCTTGAAGGCCAGTGTTGCGCCCACATAGGAAAGTGCTGTTGCCGAACCGGGAGATATATCATTTGGAGTCGGCGCGCGGTAGGTCGTTTGCACCGAAGCGCGGAACGACAGCGGTTCGGTGATGTGGTATTGAATGGACAATTTCGGGTCAAAGGTCTCACTTTCTGAACCATGATTCTCATAGCGGGCGCCAACCTGGACAACCAGGTTATCCCCTAACGTAATCGCCGCTTCCGCAAAACCTGCCCAGATATCCTGATCCAGGTCATACGGCGTGGAAGCACCCAGGAAACTGTGCAATCCGGTTTTATTAATACAGTCAGTGTAACCAGGAACTCGACACGGATTGAGTAACACGTTATTCAGGTCACCCGGATCCTGTTCGACATCGTTGCGTCTGTATTGCATGCCATAGGCCACATCGATATTGTCTACCGATTGCTGGAAAACAACTTCCAGGGTGAGTAAGGAATTCTCGCCATCCTGTTCCCAGTCCTCGTCAATCCAGTCCAGAAGTGCCTGAGAATTTGGGTTTGCCGGGTCATAATCCGGGTTCGGGAATTGACCCCAGTAACCCGATTGGATTGCGGAGGAGAACGGATTAAACCACTGACAGCTACCCTGGCCGGCTACCGCGCCGTTGGTTACGATATCCTCGTTGCTGTCGAGGACAGCGCCACAACCTTCGCCGCCAAAACCGTTAAAGGCAAGTTTTGTCCTGGAGATATTGGCATCAGCGGATTCGAATCCACCCTCAGAATGTGAATATGCGGCTGAAACTGTATAGCTCACCGCGTCATTCAGATCGCCTTCCAGTGAACCTGCCAGACGCCAGGTCTCGTATTCACGAAGAGCGGTTCTTGGACCTGCGGCACCAGCGCCGTTAACACGACCTCGCATGATGATATAGCTGGGTGGTGCTGCTGCAGATAGGGTCGAATAAAAGGCGGGGTGAGTCGCCATAAAATTATCCCAGGCCGGATGATCTGGTGTCACTTTCTGCACCGGATCAATGATCATCTGGGGGGGATAGGAAGGTGAAGTTGCCCAATGGGGTAGCTCAGTTTCAGCATACAAGAATTCCGCATGCAGTTGTTGACCACCCCGTAACTGACCGTTTATTTCTGAGAAGATCTGGAAGTGATCTTCATCCTCCACCAGGTTGTCAAACTGGGTATACTGGAAGTAACAGGCGCCATCAGGACCTAGAAAGTTTCCGACAGTTTCACAGTTGGGATCGGCCGTAGCGCCGCTAATTATGGTGTCAACGAACAGTCCGTCACCGGCTGGATTTGTGTCCAGAAATGCATAATAAGTCCCGGGATTGCCGATGGAAGAGTAACCACCGGAGGGCCAGAACCTTCCGTCAATATTGGCAGACCAGTTGCGATCTCTTTGGTACAGCTCACTGCGAGTGGAATAACCCACTGACGTCACCCAGTGAAAATCGCCGACATCCGTGCCGAAAATAAAGCTGACATGAGAATCACCGTCGCTGTCGTCGATGCTCGTGTGACCGGCCTGGATTTCAAAACCTTCGAAATTCTTGCGGGTAATGAAATTCACCACGCCGCCTATGGCATCTGAGCCATAGGTTGCCGCGGCACCTTCTTTTAGAATTTCAATCCTTTCAACGGCGGCAGCAGGAATATTGTTGATGTCAACGAAACGACCGGCCTGTAAGCGAACCGGAACACTCACCTGCCTCTGCCCGTTGATCAGTACTAGTGTTCGGTTTGGGCCAAGGCCACGTAAGTTAACATTAGCCAGACCTTCTGATGCATTTGACATAAACTGGTTGGAGTCACCGTCAACCCCTGAGCTGAAGCTCAGGTTTTTAGTGAAGTCAACGATCGAAGGCGAGTTTTGCAGATCTAGACTATCGCGGCTGAAAACCGACACATTGGTCGCTGAATCGATTGGTGTTCCTTTGATCAGTGAGCCGGTTACAACAATCTCTTCTATTTGTTCGGCAGAAACGAGTGGTGATGAGAGTAGGATAAATGAACCGGTTAGGACTGCTACACCCATCCATCTCGTCTTGATGAGAATTCTCTTCATGATGTCTTCTCCATGTTATTGATCTTGCGGCTCTTAGGACAACAGCCGCTTCCCCCGAATAGGAAGGCAAAGATTAACCAGAATCATGAAATTACCCCCATATCCTTACACAAGCTTATGCTGCTGTTTGATAGGGCCAATTGATAGGGATCAACAAAATGCTCGAAAACTGATCCAAATACTGGAAATTGTAGGACCAATTATTCCCGTTTTTTAATTGTGTAAAAACACCTGTCGCCCGATTAGGTGTTTGGTGTGCTATACGCAAAACATTGATTGTTTTAAGAATAATGAGTTATAAAAAAAACTTCAAATACCAGTTTGATATAATAGAGCTGCAAGGTACATCCGTTTTGGAAGGGTATCGACAGAAACAGACACGCTCAGCAACCTGGTGCAGCGCCTCATCCTATCCCGATCGTTCGATAACTGGTCTGGTAGTGCGTGATGACAGAATGATCTTATCTCGATTTCGTAGTAATGTAGGTACCGATGGCGCCACTTTCTGAAGGACTGGTAGGCCTGTCGAGCAGGTCTCTGAACACTAGCTTTTGGGTCGAGAGAAACTTCAATGGGCGGACAACAACTTCTCATCATATTGTCGCTGCTAATACCGGTGCCAATTGCCACACTGCTGCTCCTTTATATCAGCAGGAGACGTGCGCCTGTCGATCTGCCCCTGGCCCTGCTGGTGATTGCGGGCGGCATCTGGTGTGGTTTCTATGCCCTCGAGCTGGCGCTTGAGAGCTATTCTGCGAAGCTGCTGGCTGGAAGAATCCAGTACTTCGCGTTTGTATTGGCTCCGTTGGCCTGGTTCATGCTGGGGATGGAACTGCGGGGTTGGTTGTCGAGAATCGGACTCCGCGAATATACGATGTTGCTGATTATTCCTGGAATGACCCTTGGCCTGGTGTTTACCTCTGGTTCCCACGACTTCTTCTGGCGAAGCAAGGAATTGGTGGAGTTCAACGGGTTAAGGCACTTTCAGAACACCTATGGGCCAGGGTTCTGGATTCATCTGGTGTATTCGTACCTGCTTAATATAGCAGCCGTAATTCTCGCGGTATCATCCTTCCTTAAGTCCGATTCGTTTTATTCGGGACAGCGTCTTACTATTGCGATTGCCATGGTTATGCCCTGGCTGACTAACATCATTTATGTATTCCGCCTCACAGACTTCACAATCGACCTGACGCCGTTTGCGATCATAATCAGCTCACTTATTCTTGTTTTGGGCGTATTTCGCTATCGGTTTGGCAACCTGGTGCCCGTGGTAAGAGAGCGGATCATGGCTGAAATGCATGATGCGGTACTTGTGTTGGATGACTCGATGCACGTCGTTGATTTCAACACTGCACTGCAGGAACTGTTTCCCCAAAAAGAAATAATAGTGGGCCTGGATCTGGCGGAGCTTCTGCACCTTCATTCGAAACTTCTACGGTTGTTGCAACGGCAACAGGAAAATAGTGACTTCATGTATACAGGATTTGCTGATCGTGTTCATCGGGTAAGTACAGAGCTCATCATGGCTGGTCAGGGTGTGCCGGCTCGATTGATTATGTTCCGTGACCTGAGCACTGACAGTCGAATGGAGGGGGTCTTACGGTTGATTATTGAGGATACTGCAGAGGATGTTGGAGAGGACTTCTACCGCTCTCTTACCCGGTCTCTGGCGCTGGTACTGAGTACAAAATATGCCATGGTGGCGGTAACCGATACTAAGAATGAGGGGCAGATGAATACCCTCGCGTTCTGGAACGGTGAAGATCACCAGCAGGACTTCAGCTATCCATTGGCCGGCGCACCCAGTGAAGAAATCTTGCGCCGTGGCAGTTGTAAATATACCGAAGGGGTTGCAGGGCGATTTCCACAAGATAAGGTCCTTGCGGATATGGGTGTTGAATCTTATCTTGGCACTTCCTTGTTCAGCCACGATGGAATACCCGTTGGTGTACTGGCAGTAATGGATATTGGGCTATTCAAGTACACGGAACTAGCGGCATCCGTGCTGGAAATATTTGGTATACGGGCGGCAACCGAAATAGAACGTCGTCAGAATGAGGTAAGAATAGAAAATAGCGAGAAAAGTTATCGGCAGATAGTTGAAACAACCGGGGATGGTGTTTGCGTCGTGGATGGCGAAGGAGTGATTGAGTTCGTCAATGCGCCAATGGAGGCACTATTAGCGACTGACAGGGAGGCGCTGGTTGGTGAGGTTTTTGTTGACCAGTTCATTTTGGAACGGGAAGTGGGTGAAAAGGTTGCCTCCCTGGAAGATGGCACACTTGAATTCAAGATGATTAACCGCCGCGAAGACGAGAGGTGGGTTGTTGCTTCAAAAAAGGCCATTCGCCCATCTGAAGGTGTTGCCGCAGGAGTGCTCTATATGTTTTCAGATTGCACTGAACAGCATCTGCTAGCGGCGGAGAACAAGGCTATAGAGGAGCAGCTTCGCCACGCGCAAAAATTGGAGAGCCTCGGCGTCCTCGCTGGTGGTGTAGCCCATGATTTCAATAATCTACTCATGCCGATTGTTGGCTATGTGGAGCTCATCAGGCGGCGAGCCTCCAAAGATGAGCAAGTGGCAAAGTATCTGCAACGTATTGAGACAGCCGGGGAAAAGCTTGCTGATCTCTGTAACCAGATGCTGACCTACTCTGGTAAGGGGCACTTCGTAGAATCAGTGGTAGATGTCAACGAACTTGTTGTTGAAATGCAGGATCTGGTTCGAGCCTCAATACCAAACAATATTTCCCTTACCTATTTTGTCAAAGACAATTTGCCACTGGTGAAAGTTGATACCACCCAAATCAGTCAGGTAATTATGAATCTTGTTCTCAACGCAAGTGAAGCTACCGGGAAAAACCAGGAGGGGAAGGTGAAAGTTTCCACAGGAGAAGCTTTCCTGGATGATAGTTCCCAGGAATCATTGTATGTGGCCGATAAACTGGTGCCGGGTAACTACGTCTATTTCGAAGTTGAGGATCAGGGTGTGGGGATAACAACAGAAGATCAGGAGCGTTTGTTTGAACCCTTTTATACGACTAAGTTTACGGGTCGTGGGCTGGGAATGGCAGTGGTTTTCGGTATTGTAAGGGCACATAAAGGTGCCATCGAAGTGAATTCAGAGGTAGGTTACGGGAGTAGAATCCGCGTCTATTTTCCGGTGACTCCAGGGCTGGTCGAATTGAGTGATGCAACTGGTGATGACAAGCCGCATGATAGCTTGCAGGGCAGGGGCCGGGTCCTGGTAGTGGATGATGAAGCCTATGTTCGTGAGATCTTGAGCGGTATGCTTCAGGATATGGGGCTTGAAGTGATTGAGGCAGCAGATGGGGAAGCGGGCATGCAAGCCTACCTTGAAAATAGAATTGAATTGGCCGCTTGCATCATCGATCTGACGATGCCTGGGATGAACGGGAATGATTTAGCTGCCGGGATAATGGAAAAGGATTCAGACTTTCCTATCATACTCGTGAGTGGATACAGCCAAAAAGATGTCAGTAGTTCGCTCCTGTCTTCACCGAACATCATGTTTATGCAAAAACCCATTACATTTCCACAGTTCAGTTCTGCAATGAGCCATCAGCTCAAAGCGGTTGCTGCTGGTCGAAACGTCCGCTGAAGGGGTCAGGACAACTGGCTGGTGCAAACTGGTTGCGGCCATCAGCGATCCTCTTCTTTAAAATCACCATCAATTATGGTGCCGCGGCTCCCCGGATTGGGCGGGAATGGTCTCCCTGTCATGTTAACTGCCCTGAGCAGTCCCTGCTGAATTATCCAGCGTGCGATTGGCCGTCGCAGACCAGGAAGTAAACAGGTAAAGCCTATTGCGTCGGTAATAAATCCCGGCGTAAGCAAGAGGGCGCCACCTACCAGCAACATGACCCCTTCCAGCAGTTCAGTCTCGGGGATCTGCCCCTGGTGGAATTTTTCCTGTACCCGGACAAGTGTGGCCATACCCTCAAGCTTTAGTAACCAGATGCCAATGGTTGCAGTTAGGACCACCAGTCCAACCGTTGATATTGCGCCAATGAGGCTGCCTACCTCGATCAGAACAATCATCTCGATCAGCGGGATTGTGATAAAAACTATCAGTGCAGTGCGCATGGGGTCGGTTACTCAAATGCGGTATCGTACTGTCTCATAAAGCGCTTAACATGTCCTGCCGTTGTGCAGCATTCACTGGACTGATAAGGACGGGAACCGACCTGATTTGTGATAGGTTACCAGCATTGGTATTCGCCCAGCGCCTTAAGGTCAGTAATTTGTTGGATCCAGTTCGTTGAGCGTGGAATATTTTACCCCTCTGAACCGGGAAAGAATGTATGGAGCAAGTGACGATCGAGGGTCAGGCCGGAAGTCTTGAAGCCCGGTTAGAACTGCCGGACCATAGTTGTTGCTGCGCTGTTCTATGTCATCCTCATCCACTCTACGGCGGTTCCATGCATGATCAGGTGTTGGCGATCCTGGTACAATCCTTGTCTGGTACTCAGGTGGGTACGCTTGCTTTCAACTTCCGTGGTGTCGGTGCGAGCCAGGGTTGTCATGATAATGGCGTGGGTGAAATTGATGATGTGGTATCAATTGTAGAGTGGTTGCAACGGGAGAAAGGCATCACGTCCATCGTCTTATGTGGGTATTCGTTCGGTGCACTTATGGCTTTAAATGCACTGCCCCGGCTCGATGCGGAGAAGGCGATTCTTGTCGCTCCTCCGGTTGGGCGCATGTCAGCCTGTGAGCCCGGAGAAATACCGATGCTGGTGATACTGGGAGAAGAGGATGAGATCGTTGATGCGCCGTCGACTGCAGCATTTTTTAGTTCTGCTGAGGTGCATACGATTGGAGCAGTAGATCATTTTTTTGTTGGTGCCGCAGGCGAGATACAAGCGACCGTAGCGGGGTTTATGAATGGAGCTTAAAACTGTCACCTACAATCTGGACGATGAGATAGCTACCATTACCCTGAATCGTCCTCACAGAATGAATGCCTGGACCGGTCGCATGCACACGGAGTATCGCTGGGCGCTGGCGAATGCGAATGAGGATAATGAAGTCAGGGTTATAGTGATTACCGGCTCTGAACGCAGCTTCTGCGTTGGCGCTGATAGCCAGGCACTTGAAGGTCATGTTGCCAAAGGTGGATATGATCCGGGAACACCCGACCCACTGGCGGAGCCGGGGTTTGGGGTCAGGCAGGAATTCGATGCCAGTTTTGCCTATCACTTTGGCCTGAAAAAGCCGGTTATAGCGGCTATTAACGGACCTGCAGCGGGTGTTGGGCTAGTGCTGGCCTGTTATGCAGATATAAGATTTGCTGTACCCGGCGTAAAGTTCACCACCGCTCACGGTAAATTGAACTTCCCGGCTGAGTACGGTTTATCCTGGCTTCTGCCGAGGCTCATCGGCCTGACCAGGGCTAATGACTTGTTGCTGACCAGCCGCGTATTCTCTTCGGATGAGGCTTTTGACATGGGTATGGTCAATCGCCTGGTTGAGCCGGAAAGGTTACTGACCGAGACCTATACCTATGCGAGGCAGATGAAGGAGACAATTTCACCAGCGTCATTGCGGGAAACCAAGTGGCAGATATACATGGATCAGCACCGAGATGTCGGCGCTAGTGTAAAGGCCAGTGAAAAGCTCCTCAGGGAGATGAGTCGTCATCGAGACTATGAAGAAGGTGTAGCGGCATTTTTAGAGAAACGTAAACCGAACTGGAGTGGAGAATAAAGTTGAATGAAGTGACCAGGTCAGAGGAGGGGGACGGTTACGCGTTAACTGAAGAACCCTATTACTTGCCACTGTCTGATGAGGTGGAACTATTTAGGGCAGCCTATGAAGAAAGGCTCCCGGTATTGCTCAAGGGGCCGACCGGGTGCGGGAAGACACGTTTCGTTGAATATATGGCTCACCAGCTTTACAGGGGGGGCGCTTCATCAGCAGACAGAAGTGCGGTCGCCAATCCCCTGCAGACCGTGGCTTGCCATGAGGACCTTTCTGCAACTGATCTCGTCGGACGATATCTGCTCAAGGGCGAGGAAACAGTATGGCAGGACGGTCCGTTGACCCGGTCCGTAAAGGAGGGGGCAATCTGTTATCTCGACGAGATAGTTGAGGCGCGAAAAGATTCCACCGTGCTTATACACTCTCTCACCGACCACCGAAGAATTCTCCCGTTGGAAAAGCTAGGCACTATTCTCGATGCCCATGAAAACTTCCTCCTGGTTATTTCCTATAATCCTGGCTATCAGAGCGTGTTAAAGGACCTCAAGACTAGTACTCGACAGCGATTTGTCGCCCTAGATTTTGATTACCCGGGCGAGGAACAGGAAGCGGATATCATCTTCCATGAAAGCAAGGCGGAAAAGAGTATTTCCGTTGAATTGGCTACACTAGGTGCCCGTATCAGGAATCTACGGCACCATGGGTTTGATGAGGGGATAAGTACTCGACTGCTGGTCTACGCTGGGCAGCTCATCACACGGGGTGTACATCCTATTCGTGCCTGTGATGCGGCAATATGTCGTGCGGTATCGGATGATGTTGATGTACAGCGCGCCATAGGCGAAGTGGTGAGCACCGTTTTTCCTTCGGAATAACCCACCATGCTTACATTGGATGATGTCGTTGAAAAACTGGCAATGGTAAACGGGCAAACCGCTGAGCTGCTTGCGCAAACCATTGACAGCATCGCGGCCGATGAGGTGCAGCGCCAGAAATGGGCTGTCTTGTGTGAGCACATCGCTGAATCGGGTTGGCATGCATGGGAGTCGGCAGATGCCTATATCAAAGTCAGTCCTCTCATCAGCCGGCTTTACGGAACCAGTGAGGTATTGGAGCGTGGTGCTTTTGGACTAGGCCTTTGTGGCCATTCTTTTGAACCAGCCCATAGCTATTTTGTAGGATTGCATGAACTGATTCAGTCTTCCGGGCCGGACAGCAAATGGGAGAACCTGCGGCTTATCGAATCGACCGGCGCCATGATCCAGCAGAAAAATCAGCATGCCTCAAAGATGCTTGCCGCCTACTTCAATGCCGGCTTTTTTATTTTGGAACGATATAAACTTGATGACGTGTCAGCCTGGAGCGAGCTGGTACTCGCGCTCGCTAATCACAAGAGAGTCGACCTGCTGAAGTTCCTGAAGTTGAGTAATTCCAGGGTTCCCTGGACAGCGGCCCTGGAACTGCAAAAGGTATCTGCGAACGCCAGTCTAATTTATATAGAGTCCTATCCGGCACTTGAACGAAAATACGGACAGAGGTTGATGGAAGAGCAACAGCCCAGTTTCATTCGACATGCAGCGGGCGGATTCTCCCTCGCACCCTTCTTTGAAGCGCTGCAATCAGCTGCATTACCTGTTCGTGAAGCAACGCAGCTTTTTCGCCTGCTGCCGGAGATACCAGATGTGAGGCTTGCCACCTGCCTTATAGAACAGTGTAATTCCCTGCCGCTGGAGAGTCACAGGGTGTTGCGGGCATGGGTTCTTGCAGGTCTGGAGGAACTTGACAGTAATTTTGAAGCAGCGCTGGCCTTTTTCAGACTTGAATCCTCGCGCTCCATTGAACTGCTTGAAGAATTGAAAGGGCAGGTAAATTTCTCTGATTGCAGGCGCGTGCTGCAGTTATACGCGGAAGCTATCTCGGGCAGGAAGATCAAGGTTGATGTTTCAGAGGATGATGAGGCAGATTTCCGCGGAATGGCCCGAAACGATGGTCTTTGTATTTTATTACCGGATCATGTCGCCAGGTTTTCGGGTGCGGCAGAAAACTTTGGCTTCTACAAGCTGACCCTGTTGCATCAGCTCGGGTATTTTGAGTTTGGCACCCTTGACAGGATTTCTGCAATTGAGCGGGAACTGGCAGCCTACGATGATGAATTGCTGGCCTATACGCTGTTTGGCATCCTTGAGGATGCCCGAATAGATTGGCGCCTGGAGAAGCGGTTTCGAGGTGTCGCTGATTTGATAGGTTTCCAGAAGAGTCAGGCGCTGCAGGCCCGGGTTGGCAAGCCATTTTCACGCAGGGGGCAACTGCTGGAATCGCTAGTGCGTTATGGGCTCGGGAATACTGAGAGTGAAAATTCGCAGCAGGGTTATCACGATGATATTACCAATCTGCAGCGTTGCATGCAGCACCTGAATTCCGATACAGCGGGTCCGGCGGATACGCTTGATGCCGTCAGACAATGCTATGACGTTATTCATAGCATGATTGAGACAACTGTATTCAGCGATGATGCCATGGAGACAAAGAGTGAAATACTGCCGGAGGTATTACCGGCGCCGGTGGACTTTCATGGTGAGATGGACGTGAAGCAGGTTGCCTTGAATATTGAGCTTCTTGAATTGGGAGAAGAACTGAAAGCACAATCCGATGAAGATATGATCGCGCTGGCAAGCATGATTGACCCGGAGAGCCTGAATATCGATGAGATTACAATTGGCGAGGTGCAGGATGCAATGGCTATGCTGATGACGGATCTTGGCGATAGGGATGACGAGATTGAAGCTGTTGATGAAGAGGGCTGGGGAGAAAAACTCAAGGATTTGAAGTCCATGCTGGGTGAAATATCGAAGCAGGCGCGTGAGCATCATCAATTCCTCTACGATGAATGGGATCATGTAATAGACGATTACCGGCTTCGCTGGTGTACGCTGTATGAAATTCGGGATATGGAAGAAGTGCCGGAATTCGTCGTGGAAACCCTGTCCCAGCATGGTGACCTTAGAAACAGAGTTCGGAAACAGCTCAATATGCTGAAGCCGGAATTGTTGCGCAAGATCAAGGGCGTGGTTGACGGTGATGAGATGGACCTGGAGCGGACGGTTGAATATGTCGTTGACCGAAAGGCCGGGTTTTCGCCACAGGAAAATATTTACGTACAGCGACAAAGGAAAGATCGCGATGTGTCGGCTCTGTTCCTGCTGGACATGAGTGCGTCGACAGATGATCCAATACCAGATCCTGATGCAGCAGAGGATCAGATGCCGTTGGATGATGACAGCTGGATGTCACCCACGGAGTCGAAGGTTGAGAGAATTATTGATCTGGAAAAGCAATCTGTTGTCTTGATGGCAGAGGCACTGGAGGAACTGGGGGACAACTATTCCGTTTGCGGATTCAGCGGGTATGGGCGTGAGCGAGTGGACTACTTCCTGTGTAAAGATTTCAAGGAGCCTTACGATGACAGGACCAGGGGGCGAATCGGGGGTATTGAGCCCTGCAGAAGCACTCGCATGGGTCCTGCTATTCGTCATGCGACCCGCAGCCTGGTGAAAACCGACTCAAGGATCAAGGCGCTGATCATCATCAGCGATGGTTATCCCCAGGACTTTGACTATGGAAAGGACAGAAGTAGTAAAGACTATGGTGTAAGGGATACGATGAAGGCGCTGGCCGAGGCCCGCCAGCAGGGGGTGCAATCTTTTTGCCTGACGGTAGATCCTTCTGGTCACGACTACCTTCGCGAAATGTGCCCTGATCAGCAATATATGGTCATCCAGGATATAACCCAGCTGCCTGACGAGTTGTCGAAGGTGTACCGGAGTTTGACTGGTTAGTATGCGCGCCATGCCGAATTCACGAATTCAGTATGCCTGGTACATGGCTGGCTTGACCAGTTTCGTCATTCCTATGGGTATTCAGGCGGTATTGTTTCCCTGGCTGATTGCGGTACAGCTCCAGGAGAGCGCGAGTCGTCTTGGGATGGCACAAATGGCAACTCAACTACCGGGCCTTTTCCTGATTTTATTTGGTGGCCTGCTAGCCGATCGTGTGGACCAGCGAAAGATACTAATTTCATGTCATGTCATTGCGGCGATTCCTGCTGCTGGATTGGCGCTCGCTTTATATCTTGGGCATCTGAGCTATTCGGTACTGATCATTTATGCCCTGGTCATAGGAACCGTCGGACCCTTTGTCCAACCCGCCCGGGATGGCATGTTGAATCGCATTGCCGGTGATGAGCTGCAAAGGACGGTCACGATAACAATGGGGCTGACATTTGGTGCTCAGATTTTTGGTTATGTGGCGGCGAGTTTTGCGGACAGAATCGGTGCGGTGATAATACTGCTGTTACAGGGCACGATCGTTCTCAGTGGTGCATTGATATCAATGAAACTGACACCGTTTAGGCCGCTTGCACATGAGCCAGAAGGGAATACCAGGCTGATGCAGATTAGAAGCGGTTTACGCATTGTCATGGGATCCAACCGTATGCTGCCAGCGCTGATGATGATAGCTGTGACGAGTTTCTTTTATGGAGGCAGTTTTTTTGTGCTCAACCCCATCATAGTACGGGATATTTATAATGGCAGTGCTGCAGATATATCGCTGTGCTATGGCATGTTTATGTGCGGTACAATTGTATCCACCATACTTTTAGTAACATCAGGCGGGCTGCACCGGCAAGGGAGGGGTATGCTGCTGGCCATATTCATTGGTGGTCTTTGTTTGCTCATTGCTTCATTGAAACTATCGTTTTATGGGTACCTCATGACACTTTTTTTATGGGGTATGTGTGGTGGCGTTTCCTTAAGTATGGGGCGCACCATCATGCAGGAAGCTGCGCCCCGTGATCACCTTGCCAGGGTGATGTCGATATTCTCGTTAGGTAACATTGGCGCTATGCCCCTGGGAACTTTTACGATGGGTTACTGTGCTACGCACATCGGACCGCTTGCCAGCCTCACTGTTGCAGTGGCCGGTGTCTGGCTGGTGGCCGCGATCATCTGGGTTAAGACTGACCTCGCCTCACTTGAACCCCTGACGATACGCATGGATTAAATATGATCGCTAAGGAAATGGAACTATGAATTGTAGTGAGAACTATGTAGCCGTAAATGGCGTCAACCTCTGCTGGTTCGAGTGGGGGAATGAATCCACGGATGAAGGAACCATCCTGCTGGTGCATGCTACCGGTTTTCATGCCCGTTGCTGGGATCAGATAGTTAAACACCTGCCGGGTAAACATGTTATTGCTATTGATGTCCGTGGGCATGGCCGGAGTGATAAGACGCCTCCTTTCAATTGGCAGGCTTTCGGTACGGATCTGGTGGAGTTTTTAATAAAACTGGACCTGAACAATGTTGTTGGTGTCGGTCATTCCATGGGTGGTCACGTCGTGAGTCAGGCTGCCGCCAATGACGCATCCAGGTTTTCCCGGCTCCTGTTGATTGATCCCGTCATCGTATCACCCGAGGCATATGTCCAACATCAAGAGGGGCCGCCTGCCTGGTTCAATGATGCCAGTGAGCATCCTGTGGCCAGAAGGAAGAACTTTTACGCCGATGCTGATGCAATGTTCGATAATCTACATGGTCGCAGTTCCTACGCCGTGTGGCGGGACGATGCACTACGCGACTACTGTGAATATGGCCTCAGCGATAACCCTGAGGGAGACGGTTATGTTCTTAGTTGTCCCCCTCCAATTGAGGCTTCAATCTATATGCAGGCTTCGGGTACCAACATATCCGACCAGATTCGCCACGTCGATATACCGGTGAGAGTACTGCGTGCCAAACCACGTGACCCTGACAGTATGGAAATGGACTTCACGACTTCGCCTACCTGGCCGGAATTGGCCAGCAAGTTTAAATTGGGAACGGATGTCTTTCTCCCTGAACTCACACATTTCATGCCCATGCAGGATCCGGCCTTGATCGCTCACCATATACTTCACGAGACAATGGAAGTTTGAGTGAGATGTAATCGCCCTGGTAAGGCCTGCTCAGGGGATTGCGGCTGACTAGCACCCGTGATCCGGTTCCGCCTATTTGCAATAGCAACCAGTCTGGACTAAAACACACAAGACAAGTAAGCCATACAAGGGGTCAAGTTATGGAAGTTTCTACAATTGTGCTTCTGGTCGTCGTGGGAGCACTGCTAATCTGGGCGGTCACAATCTACAATCAACTGGTTTCGCTGAAGAACCGCTACAAGAATGCCTTCGCTCAAATCGAAGTACAACTGAAACGACGCTACGACCTGATACCAAATCTGGTTGAAACTGCCAAAGGCTATCTCCAACATGAACGCGAGACCCTGGAAGCCGTTATTAAGGCAAGGGATATGGCGGCCTCGGTTCTCGCGGATGCCGCCAGGGATCCTTCAAATGCCTCAGCAATAACGGAGTTAGCAGGCCAGGAGCAGATCCTAAGTGGTGCTCTGGGTAAGTTCAACATCGCGGTAGAAGCCTATCCCGACCTGAAGGCCAATGAGAATATGATTCAGTTGAGTGAGGAGCTGACCAGCACCGAAAATAAGGTTGCGTTTGCCAGGCAGGCGTTTAATGACCAGGTCATGAGTTATAACACCTATCGCCAGTCCTTTCCCCAGGTTGCGCTTGCCGGCACCTTTGGACATGGTTCGGATGCTACACTGCTTGAGTTCGCTGACAGTGAAGCGATTCAGAGTGCGCCCAGTGTGTCTTTCTAAAAAGACCCTTTCAGGGTAACAGTTGAGAATGAATTTTTTTGAGTCACAGGATGTAGCCAGGCGCAATACCAGGTTTCTCATTTTTCTGTTTTTTCTTGCGGTGCTGTCACTTGTTCTCTTAACGAACCTGCTGGTGTTGGTGATGATCAATTATGGGGACACGGGTGCCGTCACGGGCGCCGTGATGAGGGAGCAGCTGAACTACAGCTGGCAACTTTTCGGGGCTGTATCCCTTGGTGTTGTAGGGCTAATAGGGATTGCCAGCCTGATACGCCTGCAGATGCTGAAAAGAGGCGGCTCTGTCATCGCTGAAATGATGGACGGCGTTCTCCTGGTGAACCCTGGAGATGACCATAATAAACAGAAGCTGCTCAATTGCGTGGCGGAAATGGCTATTGCGTCCAGTATCCCTGTACCGCCTGTATACCTCATCCAGGATCCGGCGATCAATGCTTTTGCCGCCGGGTATTCCAGTGGCGATGCGGTTATCGGGATTACCACGGGTGCCATAGAGAACCTGAACAGGGAACAGCTTCAAGGGGTCATAGCCCATGAGTTCAGCCATATTCTGAATGGGGATATGAGACTCAACATTCGCCTGATTGGCATCCTGCACGGAATACTGGTGCTGGCACTTGCGGGGCGCATGATCCTATATTCGGGTAATAGAAGGAGCCGCAATAAGGATCAGGCAGGACTGCTGGCTCTTGGTATTGGATTGCTGGTCATTGGTTATCTCGGTCGTTTTTTCGGCAACCTGATTAAGGCAGCCGTCAGCCGGCAAAGGGAGTACCTTGCGGATGCTTCCGCGGTCCAGTTCACGCGGAATGCTGATGGTATAGCAGGTGCCCTGAAGCGAATCGGTGGTTATGAGACAGGCTCGATTGTGGAGAACCCGGAGAGCGAAGAATTGAGTCATGCCTTCTTTTCCCAGGGTGTCAAGTTCATGCTGGGGGGCCTGTTTGCTACACACCCGGATCTGGAAGATAGAATTCAAAGGATTGAGCCCCGCTGGAGTGGTGAATTTCTGAATGAAACTGTCCCTGAGTCCCAGGGTGAAGAAGATGGGCAGGAACAGGTAATGGGTTTTGCTTCCAAAGGGATAAAGGTAGACCCGGAGGTGGTGGTCAGCCAGGTTGGCAATCCGGATGCTGGTCATCTTCTGCTGGCAAGGCGACTCATTGGCTCTATTCCGAACAAGTTCCGAGATGCCGCGAACGAACCCTATTCTGCCCGTGCACTTGTTTACCTCATGTTGCTTGATGAGGATGAAGATGTTCGGAAGATTCAGTTGGATCATTTGCGCGATACAGCGGACTTGTTTGTGTTTGACTCACTCGAAGCGCTGCTTGACGATCGGTCGGACCTGAGGCGTGAAATGCGCCTGCCAATTCTGGAGCTGAGTATGCCCACGCTTCGCCAGCTGACATACCAGCAATATCAGTTGTTCATGGCCAATATCAAGGTCCTGATCGAGGCAGACAAGCGCATCAGCCTGTCTGAATGGTGTTTGCAAAAGTATCTCAGTAAGCACCTGAACGAGGTGTACGAGAATGCCCATGGAGAACCGAAATACGGGAATATTGGCAGGCTAAAGGCACACTGTGCAGTACTGCTGTCAATGCTCGCCTACTGTGATCGTAAATCCACCGTGGCGCCGGTCGATGCTTTTTCTATGGGTAGTAAGGAGCTGGGTTTGCCCATCACACTGCTGGAGAAATCCCAGTTAAACTTTGGCAAGCTCAATGCTGCAGTGAATGCTCTGGCTGACCTGCACCCCCTGAAAAAGCCAAAGTTGTTGAAGGCCTGTATAAGGACGATTGCTGCCGATGGCCTCATCAGTGTAGCGGAAGCTGAACTGGTTCGTACTATTGCTGATTCCCTGGATTGCCCGATTCCGCCGATTTCTGCGTAAATGGATTGATACCTGTGTCAGAAAGAATGGGTTCTTTCCATGGCCTTTGATTGTGCAGCCACCCTACATGTTAGTGAAACAAGGATGCATTTTTCAGCATGTGGGCTGGCCCAGTCCAGCGCCGGGCCAGCTGTATGTTTCAAAGAAGGCATTCATCGGGATGTGGAGTGTGCTCGAGAGACAAAATCGTCACTATCACTGTTGTTAATAAGGGGCAACAGTCGGGGTCCACCTACTTATTTTTATCCCGTGTTTTTGATACTGTAGCCGGGTGCCGAACTACCCTGCCTGGTGTGCAGGACTGGCTCAGGATATTTTAGATCTACGGATGAGGAGAATACAGATATGCCCCTGGTTTTGAATGAAGAGCAGAACATGCTCAAGGATGCAGCCAAAGATTTTTGTACCAGTAACACGCCCATCACTCAAATGCGCAGATTGAGGGACGAAAAAGATGTGGACGGCTTCGACCGTGAATCCTGGCAGCAGATGGTGGAACTCGGCTGGGCAGGCATCACTATTCCTGAGGATTTTGGTGGCCTCGGTTTTGGCTATATGGGTATGGGTGTGGTGATGGAAGAGTGTGGCCGCACATTAGCCTGCTCTCCCTTGTTGGCTACAGCTGTCGGTGCATCCGCAATTGTTCAAGGCGGAACCGATGCTCAGAAGTCAGAATTATTGCCAAAGGTAGCGGGCGGGGAACTTTTACTGGCGCTGGCACTGGAAGAGACGCCTCATCACAATCCATACGGTGCCGTCACGACCGTGGAGAAATCCGGGGATGGCTACAAGGTAACAGGCAGCAAGAAGTTTGTGCTCGACGGACATGTAGCAGATAAGATTATCGTCGTCACCAGGACATCGGGAAGTGCCGGTGAACGGGATGGTTTAACACTTGTGATGGTAGATCGGGGCGCTGTGGGTGTCTCCGTGACACGGACCATTATGGCCGACAGCAGGAATGCCGCGAATATTGAATTCGATGGTGCTGAGGGCCTGTTGCTCGGTGAGGAAGGCAATGGGGCTGCTGTTCTCGATCTTGCGCTTGATACCGGCAGGGTTCTGCTGGCGGCAGAAATGCTTGGCGGCCTGCAGGAATGTTTTGAACGCACTGTCGAATACCTGAAGGTACGTGAGCAGTTTGGCGTTCCCATTGGTTCTTTTCAGGCTTTGAAACATCGTGCTGCAGACATGTTCTGCGAGGTTGAATTGTCTAAATCTGTTGTACTTGAAGCCCTGTCCGCACTGGATGAAGGCTCTGATGATATAGCCGAACTTGCCAGCCTTGCCAAGGCCAGACTCAATGACACCTACAACCTTGTTAGCAGTGAAGGTATACAGATGCACGGTGGTATTGGTATGACCGATGAATATGAAATCGGCTTTTTCATGAAACGATCACGTGTCTGTGAGCATACCTTTGGTAACAGCGCCTTTCATCGTAACCGTTATGGTGAGTTGCAAGGTTACTAGAAATCCTGAGGACAGTTTACTTCAACTGTCTCCTAATCCTTGGGACAGTATATGTCGTAGAGCGTCGATATTATTGTCGCGGCTTCTCCATCTTTCAAAGAATAGTAGACGACCTGCGCATCACGGCGTGAGGTAACCACATTTTCATGCCGCATGCGTGCAAGGTGCTGGGAGACCAGCGATTGGCTGATACCAATAGAATTGGACAGGTCACCCACGGATCGTTCCTCGATTTTCAACTCACATAGAATCATTAGTCGGTGGGGGTGCCCCAGGAGTTTCATCATTTCGCTTGCCCGCTGTGCGGACTCCTGCATCCTGCTTAGATCCATCTGTTCCACTTTTATTTCACCTAAATGTTGATGTAAGGATAATTGTATGTAAGAATTTTTAAATATACTAAAATACATGCTTTAATGCACTGAAAATTTGCGTGTAGATACACGCCAAGAGACCTGGCTTATGGGGCGATCGGAAGATAGTAACAGCGAAAAACAAGCGAAATTGAAGGAAATAAGTGAGCGTCGTGAGTTTCTCCTCGGTGGCCTCGGGCTCATGGGCGGTGCGGCTGCGGGTTCGATAGGCATAATCCAATCGGCGGGAGCATCATCTAATTTGCCGCCGAACGTACCAGCCTGGACAAAAACTCTGGGTACCGGCGTGGTAACCAATCCATATGGTCAACCTTCCCCGTTTGAAGCGGATGTGAAGCGGAGAACAGTCGACTGGCTGACCGCAGACAGGCTCGCTTCCATTAGTTTTACGCCCCTCGGAGACATAAAGGGCATCATTACGCCGAGTGCTGTGGTATTTGAGCGCTACCATTCCGGGTTACCTCAAATCGACCCCAACCAGCACAGGTTAATGATCCACGGCATGGTCAAACGCCCACTTATTTTGTCCATGGATGATCTGATGCGCTTTCCCTCCACCAGTATGATTCGTTTTCTTGAATGCCCTGCTAATGGTGGCATGGAGTGGCGCGGTGCCCAGATGGATCGTGTCCAGTTCACCCATGGGATGCTGGCTTGCTGTGAGTGGACTGGAGTGTTGCTCTCGACGCTGCTGGAGGAAGTTGGTGTTTCTCGGGATGCCAGCTGGGTTCTGGCGGAAGGGGCTGATGGATCTCATCTCAGCCGGAGTATTCCAATGGAGAAGGCACTTGATGATGCCCTGGTGGTCTTCGCACAGAATGGGGAAGCCCTGCGACCAGAGCAGGGCTATCCCGTCAGGCTGATTAATCCCGGCTGGGAGGGTAACACCTGCGTTAAATGGCTTAGGCGACTTGAACTAGGTCACAG
>Ga0187833_10001614_pt1 | contig 25468 bp, 23 predicted proteins | sample ETNtaG_37_FD_167968 | JGI IMG/M metagenome (GOLD analysis project Ga0187833, IMG submission 167968) | Marine microbial and viral communities from oxygen minimum zone, Eastern Pacific Ocean - ETNP2014_SV_400_PacBio MetaG (Illumina Assembly) | ecosystem: Environmental > Aquatic > Marine > Hypoxic...
TTTTTTCTGTTTATTATTTTCTTATTTTTCAAACTTTTATTGATATAATTATGATTATTCTTTTAAGATCTAATTTGTTTGATGATCTTTGTTTTTCAAAAAACAAAATATCATTTTATACTTCCTTGGTTAAGTTGGCGCGATAGCATTTTTTTGTATTAGGTGATTGATTTGAAATATGAATGTCCCAAATGCAATAAACAATATGATGGGAATTACATAGCGAAGAACAGGTACTGTGAAGATTGTCAGATGCGGCTTGTTCAAAGGACGGAATCTCCACCTAAGTTGAAGGTTAAGTTACGTAACAATAAAGATATTGAAATTAGTATTTTTGATGTATGGTCTTTCTTTAAAGAATTAGATGAGGCAAAACCAATGTTTGGTTCAAGAGAATTTCTGATTTCACGTGTAATCGAAAATTCAGTTCTTATTTTGCCAAAGGATGGACGTAAACGATCAATTGCTTATGCTGATTTTCTACATGTTTGGCGTGAATACGTTAAGACTAGATCTGAAAAAGTAATTGATTACGTTAATATATCAAGGAATGCACCGTATATTTTGACTGTAATCATTTTATTTCTTGAAAGTAAGTTGGCTAAAAAATATCATGATAGTTTCAATCCACTTGAGGAAACAAATGAAGTCAAGGGAGAAGGGATTGTTTACCCGAAAATAGTGGAGATATTAATCAAAAGAGATGAGGTTCTCCTATCTGAGAATGTTGATATTTTAACTGAACATCGGGAAGCAGAGGCTCTGCTTGCTGGTATAGATAAATATCCTCACGTATTTGTTCTTGCATCCATATTACAGCGAGAAGTAGGTGTTGATGATGTTTGGGATATCCCTTACAAGTTTATGGAACGACTCGGTTCCTTCGAGTTTCATGATATTCAAAAATTATCTTTAAGAGATGTAAAGAAACTGATGTCTAATCCTTCGCCTCTTCATATGCATCCCAATTCAATGGCTAAATCTCTCTATCTTGGGGTTAAGCATATTCAAGAAAGGTATTCCGGAAAAACTTCAAGAATTTGGGCGGAGACTCCAAGTAGTGTAACTATTGTTAATCGATTCAGTCTTTTTTCTGGTGTAAGTCATAAATGTGCCGTTAAGGCTGTATCTGTATTGATCCGTAAATTTAAGATTCAGATTAAAGATAAAACTGCTATTGATATTTCTGTTAGCAATGGGGTGAAGAGAGTTTTTCCGAGACTCGGATTAGTCTCAAAAAGTGCTTCTAACAATGCAATAATAGAGAAAGCTCAGAATCTCTATCCTCCTTATCCAGGTGTATTTGATTATCCAATTAGAGAAATCGGTGAAAAATGGTGCACATCTGGTGTCCCTGATTGTGACTCATGTTATGTAAACAAGTACTGCCCCAAACTATTTTGATTTTTTTAATATTGGCCTATTCTGGGTTTATCTTTGAGGCTTCATCGTAGCATTTTATCGCTTCGTCTAGTTTTCCTAGTTTGCCTAGAACAATCCCTTTATTGTTTAATGCATCGATATCTTTTGGATCTATTTTTAGTACTTCGTCGTAGCATTTTATTGCTTCTTCGAACTTTCCAAGTTTATAGAGATTATATCCTTCTTTGAAGATGTCCTTTTTGTTGTCAGTGGAAACCAATTACTCCTATATCTACTCTACAATTAATAAAGTATTCATATAAATGGAAAATAATGATGTGACAATTCGTATCAAGGATATTGTCAAAGAAGTAAAAGCTATTATAAAAAGTAATGATGAAAAAAAATCGATTTTAGCCAATAATTACTGCGTGGAATCCACAGTATGTCAAGTATCAGGCAAAGACCTCCCGTAAAATTCCGGTTGTAATCTTAAATCCAAAAACTTAGATTCTTATTTTTTGTCAAGTCAAGAGTTTCTTAAGTGCAACTACATTTTTTACAGGTCGTTTGCAGCTGTAATTCTGGCATACGTATATTGTTGCTTCATTGTTTAAAGGCAATTTAGCTTCTAGCATTGGCATTATCTTTGTATGCTTATTTTGTTCATCAGGAGAGTACGCGATGACTTTATTCGGGATAAGCGTTTGCCTTATCTCTCTAAGCATATCTTTGGATTCACTAAGTTTACCTGAAATAACTATTTCTTTTGGCTTTCCGGTTAGAAAGTCTAAGGTGCATAACATCTGAGCGAGGTGTTCAGGATTTGACTCAAGACTATCCCAGAAAGTGAGAATAGTTTTCTTTGAGAGTGAACGCATATCATTATTCGAGGTAAATTCGCTGATCTTGGCTAAGTTTATAGATGCTACCCCATTTCCAGATAGAGTTGCGCCGTTGTAAGCATCTTTTATTCGTGCGATGATGTCCGTTCTACCTTGCTTTGTTGAGTAGAATCCATTACCATCTTTATCTAAGAAGAGATCTATCATTATTTGGTTCAACTTTAGAGCGGCTTTTAGCTTTGAAATGTCAAAGTTTGATTCATAGAGGTCGATTAGGCCCATAACCATGAACGCATAGTCTTCAAGCAGACCATCTACAGCTGCTTCACCATCCCTCCATCTTCGATTAAGATCTTCCCCATCCAGTAAATTATTGAGAATGAAGTCAGCTGATCCTTCAGCAGCCTGTAAGTAGCGTTCATCATCAAGAATTTGGTATGCCTTCGATAATGCTGAAATCATCAAACCGTTCCAAGACGTTAAAATTTTGTCATCTGTGGCTGGTTTAATCCTTTTGTTCCGATGTTTAAGGATAATTTTTTTTGATTGTTCAAGTGATTGCTTAACATCAGTCTCAGATATGCTCAGTTCCGAGGCTATCATCTTAAGGTCCTTTGCAATATGAAGGATGTTATTGTCCTTCTTGAAGTTTCCTTCTTCTGACACTCCATAATGTTTTGAGAATATCTCTGCACTTTGCCGATCCAATATTTGGGTAATTTCTTCCTTATTCCACACATAATATGTGCCTTCTTCTCCTTCACTTTCTGCATCCTGAGATGAGTAGAATCCTCCTTGATTGCTCCTCATTTCTCTTAACACCCAGTCAAGAGTTTGCTTTGCTATATCGCTGAAAAAGGGGTTCTTTGTAGCTTGCCACGCTTCAAGATAAACAATGGGAAGAAGAGCATTATCGTAGAGCATTTTTTCAAAATGTGGAACCCGCCAATGCCGATCTACCGAGTATCTGTGGAACCCTCCTGCTAACTGGTCATTTAAGCCTCCTTGAGCCATTTTGGTCAATGTCTTAGTTACCATATCTAGAGCTCGGGCCTTTTTGGTTCGGCTGTAATACCTGATTAAAAAGAAAAGTAAGGAGGGGGTGGGGAATTTTGGAGCTCCACTGAAGCCACCATTAACAGTGTCGAACTGAGTAGTGAGGGTGGCGTACGCTGCGTCGAGTGGGAAGGTCGTTAATTTTCCTTTGCCAGTTCTAAATTCTTGTGTTAAGTTAGTGGCTATTTTCTTTGCTGACACTTCAATTTCATCTCTCTGTTTTTCCCAGAGTTCTTGCATTTTTGCCAGTATGGTTTTGAAACTGGGTATCCCATAGCGATCTTCTGGAGGATAGTATGTTCCACCAAAGAATGGTTGTAAATCAGGTGTGAGGAATACTGAGAGAGGCCAGCCACCTTGTCCTGATATAGATATTACAGCTTTCATGTAAACTTCATCTATATCGGGTCTTTCTTCTCTATCTAGTTTGATTGGAATGAAGTTTTTATTCAATATTTTGGCTGTTTCCTTATCTTCGAAACTTTCTCGCTTCATAACGTGACACCAATGGCAGGAGGAGTAGCCTATGCTGAGGAAGATTGGTTTTTTCTCTTCCCTTGCTTTTGAAAATGCTTCATCTCCCCAAGAATACCAATCTACAGGGTTTGATGCATGTAGAAGCAGGTAGGGGCTCTTTTCTTTGGATAATCGGTTCATTTTCAGAATAGTGATACGAGGTTATACATCATAGTTTAACATTATGCCATAACAACTTCAAGAGAACATTATTTTTAAAGAATACTTTGGTGTGTGGACAGTTTAAAATCTTGCCTTAACTTTAAGAATATTATATATATGACTTATTCCAATCTCTCTAGACTTGGAGAAACTACAGAGTAATAAAATTTGGTTTATAATTCCATTGATAGCTGTTGTCATCTTATTGGTGGTCTTCTGGCCATCAGGAGATGATGATGATCAGATTATTGAATGTAAAGGTTCAGCTCAGTGTTATACTGGATTAGTGTCACGGATTATTGACGGAAATACCATTGAAGTGGACGATATACGTGTTGATCTTGTGTTGGTAAGTACACCAGAATATGGAGAACCAGGTCATATTGAAGCCATGACATTCATCAGAAAATTATGTCCAGTTGGATCCACCGTGGTAGTGGATGTAGATGATGGATCGATTGAAGTGGCCCTTGGAAGGAAAAAAGGTTTGATAACTTGTGAGAACACGAATCTTAATGCAGAACTATTGAATTCTGATCACGCTGAAATTGACACAGATTATTGTTCAATAAGTGAGTTCGCTGAAGACAGCTGGGCGAAATCTGCAGGATGCTAAAAAATGTCTCAATATGTAATATCATTTTTTTCTATGTCATATATATGGGGATTATTGGATAAAAACAGCCGCTGCTAATACTGTTGTCCATATGTTATTTTTTGCCCCTCTTGCAGATTGAGTTATGTCTGTTGTTTTGATATTTAGCCCACTTGTTTTGAAGAGTTGTTTCTTTTCGTCCCAAGCTGTTTCTGGGTCGAATGATACTCCCATTGTTGTAGCTAACATAGTTGCTGCTAAATCTTCTGCGTAGTCTCCAACATTTATTTCTGTTTGCCCAAAACAATGGTGTTCTGAGACATAACCATAATTCTGTTTTTTTAAAGGAATAGCTACTCCTACTGATGCTGCAAGTAATCGATTAGGTTCATTAGAACTGTTTCTTGATAGTACAACGAATGTTATTTCTCCGGGTTTAAGTTTTTTAATTCCTTTCTCTTTTGTGATTTGTTTGCAACCAGGTGGGATTATACTTGTAACATTAACAAGATTACAGTACTGTATTCCTGCAACTCTTAAGGCCAATTCAAATGATTGTAATTTATCTTTGTGTCTACCGACACCTTTAGTTAAGAAGAAATATTGTGGAATCAATCGCTCAGATAATTATTATTTGGTTTATTAATATTTATCAAAGCAAGATCTGACGTATTTGGTAAAGTCACCTAATTTCTCATATGAATCTTTGATAATCTAAATATTTGCATATAACAGGATTTGAATTTCAAATATGCGTCAAATATCCGAAATCAGCAGATTGTATTTCTTTCAACATAGTTCTTTAGATATTTTCTCCTATATCAAACGAAAACCAATAATCAATTATAGTTAAATAAACCCAAGCAAAGTGATGTTTGGAGAAATGAAGGCCGAATCTGTTGCTAAAGATGATTTCGGTAAATCTATGCTTAGTAGGCGTAAAGTAATAGGTTTATTGTTGTTAGCGGGAGTAGTTTCTGTTTCAGCGGTTCTATATCTTTTCCCATTATCTACCTTATCTGATGATTCGATTCCGGATGGCCCATTAAGTACTGAACAGATTGAGCAATATACGTTAAGTGCATTTGAAAAAGGTTATGAGGCAAGAGTGAAAAATGATATTGATATGATGCTTGAAGCAAACGCTATGTTCGATAAACTAATTGATTCTGTTATTGATAATGGCTTTGAATTTGAGAAGTATTTTGCACTACGTAAAACTGCCTTTGAATATCTCAGTTCTAAGCTTACTCCAGTTCAATCGGTAGCTTTTGAAAAGCAAGTTAGAGAAACTTATGATAGAGTATCAATATTGGATGATAAAGAAGAATTTAGGAGATATACTAAGGAAGGATTCGCTTCTTCCTTAGGGGCCCCACGTGGTGCATATCGTGATTCAGGTTAATTTATTCTTCAAGTCTTTAACAACAAACTTGGATTGTAGCTAAGTAAAATTGGTATACCATGTTTTGGAGTTTCTTCAAAAAAAATTCCTTTAAAATATCTATCTTTTTAGGGGTTTACCTCTAATTTTCAAAAATAGATGTTATGTTTTATGGCTATTTTCTTAGAATAAGTAACAAGAATTGGTGTCTCATAATATATTGGCGCTTCAAAATTTTGCTCCAAGTTCGTGGATATTAGTTAATAATGACTCATTTCAATATCTTTGGACGTGGAGAAACTATCGAGGAACAGTATTTTATTTGTAATTCCATTGATAGTTATCGCCATCTTGTTGATGTTCTTCTGGTCATCGGGAGATGTTGTTCAGACTAGCGATGGAACCCACCAATGCCAATCAACTGAATATCAATGCTACAGAGGAGTAATTAATCGGGTTATCGACGGAAATACCCTTGAAATGAACATGATCCGGACTCATCTTTCATTGGTACATACACCAGAATATGGAGAATCAGGTTATGCCGAAGCGACGAGATTTACCAAAACATTATGTCCAATAGGTTCCTCTGCGGTAGTATATTTAGACGCTGGACTGTATGAAAGTATGCCAATAAGTCGTGGAAAGATATGGGCTTTAGTCTTTTGTGGAGAAACGAATCTTAATGCAGAACTATTGAATTCTGATCACGCTGAAATTGACACAGATTATTGTTCAATAAGTGAGTTCGCTGAAGACAGCTGGGCGAAATCTGCAGGATGCTAAAAAAATGAATAGACATTTGTATGTTATAGGTGTGATACTTTTAATCATAGGTAGTGTAGCAATGTTTCAAATTTATGTATGGTATCTAGATGCACTAGATCCTGTATTTCAGGTGGTTCTTGAAGATGATTTATTTGAGGGAATGATGCATTCGATTAGTATCAATTTATTATTCGTTATAAGTGGGGTAATCATTGTCACAGGTTTAGGATTTATAATATATAGCTTGATTGATAAAGAAGTGCATTAAGATCAAAACCCAGTAGATCACATTCATTATTAATTATTATTTATATGAAATTTATGACAATCCTATATTTGCTAATTGTTTTTTCTTGTATTTAAAGTCCAGTCGGGTTTAGATATTGGCCAGGAGTAATCCCGATTGATTGTTGTTAAATGAAACCAAGCATTCTGATGTTTTGAGAAATTAAAAAAAAGACGGTTAGATGCTTTGATTCTGTTTTTTTGTATAAACATATTATGTAGTTTTTGTGGTTGTTGGTTACTATGAATGTTAAGTTGCTTGGTGGAGATGGGGAGATCGGTGGAAACAAAATTCTTGTTGAACATAAAGGTACTAGGATTTTTCTGGATTTTGGTATGAGTTTTAAACAGGCTGGAAAGTATTTTTCTGAGTATGTTCAGCCGCGTAAATGTTCATCTTTACAGGATTTTTTTGAGATGGGTTTGTTGCCTGAGCTGGATGGGGTTTACCGAGAAGATTATCTTAAACATATGGGTAAACCGAAAGAGAAGAGAAGTGTTGATGGGGTTTTCTTAAGTCATGCGCATGCAGACCATGCATGGTATATCCATTTTTTAAGGATCGATATACCCATTTTTTGCAGTAAAACAACAAAGGTTATTCTTCAGGTGTTAGAGGATACAGGTAGTGGCTCGGTTTCTGACCTGGTTTCTGCTTGTGATACTTTTGTTTTTTTCCGAAATAACAAAGGAGCATTATCAAGGGTTTCTAGAAAAAAGAGTGAGTTTGTTCATAACCGGGATTTCACAATATTGGAGCCTGGAAAGAAAGTATCTGTGGGGGCTTTGGAGGTTGAGATGGTACCTGTTGATCATTCATTGCCTGGTGCATGTGGATACATTGTTTATTCTGATGAAGGGAACCTTGTTTATACTGGTGATATCAGGTTTCATGGTTCACATCAGAAGCTTAGTGAAGATTTTATTGTGAAAGCAAAACAAGCAAAACCAAAATTTTTGATTTCTGAGGGGACAAGAATAGATACCGATAAGAAAGATAGTGAAGCAGAAGTTAAAGCAAAGATTACTGATCTTATTTCTGGTGCTGAGGGGTTGGTGTTTGTTGAACATCCAGTGAGGGATTTGGATAGAATAAACACAATGTATGAGTCAACGAAAGCTAATGATAGAGAGTTTGTAGTTAATTTCAAGCTTGCTTATCTTGTTCAAAGTTTAGGGGATCTTTGTCCGTTTAAGTTAGATGATGTTAAGATTCTTGTTCCGAAGAAGGGTTGGGGCCTAATTGATAAAAAAGGTATTGATCCTGATCTTCTTGAACAAGATTACAATAAATGGGAAAGAGACTTTATAGACAGAGACAACTCAATAATTTACAGTGAACTTAAAGAGAATCCCAGTAAATATGTTGTCTCTATGAATATGTGGGAAATAAACCAGTTATCCGACATAAATCCAAAGAACGCTGTATGGATCAAATCATCATGTGAACCATTCGATGAAGAAATGAAGATAGATGAAAAACGAAAAAAGAATTGGTTAAGACACTACAAAATCAAAGAATATTCTGCTCACGCATCAGGACACGCATCAGGCGACAAAATAAGGGAAATGATCAAGGAAATAAATCCTGAGAAGGTAATTCCAATCCACACAGAAAACCCAGAACTATACTGCTAAAAGGCTTAACATAGGACCTTGATGCACAAATGTGTGTCGAGGGCATGATTTCAGCTCGCAAATGTGTGCTAAAGATCTTGATTTGGAGAATATGAAGGTGGTGCATCTTCCGGATTGCTTCCCCATTTGGAGGGGCTATTACTTAAGGTGAAGTCGAGTATTGCACCTTTCTGAATTATGTTCCATGGAATCCATAGGCTGGTGGTATTTTTATCATTGATCTTAAGACTATGAACATAAGTAGGGCGTTTAATATGAGTAGAACTTTGCATGTAAATAGAGCTTTGAAGGTAAGGGTTAACATTGGAAGATTCGGTTGAGTTGGCCTGTAACTCTGTCGAATTGACCTGTAGCTCGGTTGTATTGATATGTATCTTATGCTCATCTGCTATGTTCAATGTCACCGAGTTGAACAATGGGCTACCTACAACGAAGCCACCAACACCCGGAATCATGGGATAGATTCCTATGGTTGAGAAGATATACCAAGAGGACATTGATCCAGCATCGTCATTTCCAGGGAGACCTTCAGGTGCGTTTCTGAATAGGGAAGTCTGGATATATCGAACTACCTCTTGTGTGCGTGAAGGGGCCTGAGCGAAATAATATTCCCAAGGGACTTGAACGGAAGGTTGGTTGCCCATATAGGCATATAGGCTGTATGTTCCATCATTAAGTTTGGTAAAGAAGTTGTCGAGACGGTTGATGACAACCGAGTTACCACCCATTTTATCAAACAAGCCACGTAAGTTGTGGGGAACCATCCAGGAATATTGGGCTGAGGTCCCCTCCTCAAAGCCTTCTTGACTGATTGGATTGAAATTAGCAGTCCAACTTCCGTTTCTATTGCGTGGTTGAATGTATCCACTTGAGGTATTGAAAAGATTCTGCCAGTTGTCTGAACTTTGAAGAAAGAAATGGTGAGCATTAGTGTCTCCAAGAGCAAGAGCAAACTGGGCAATGGCAAAATCAGCGCTTGAATATTCAAGGGTGATGGAGGCTCCAGGAAGGCCTGAGTCAATTGGTATGTAACCCACCTTCAGGTAATCCTCAAATCCTTCTCGTATATTTGGTTGGCCGTCTATCATTGCGTTGAGTGCGCTAATCGTATCAAAGTTACGGGCACCATATGCATATGCTTGTGCAATTAATATGCTGCCACCGTCGCCACTCATGCCATGTGAGTCGGTATTAGCTTGCGCCCAACGTGGGATATGGCCGTCTCCCTGCTGAGCATCATTCACTAGGGACTGGGCAATATCACTAACAACTGATGGTGCAAGAATTGAGAGCAGTACAATCATGGGGCGATATTGATCCCAACCTGGAATATTCTCATAATGGGCATGGCCGTTCCGGACTTTATGCACTTCTCCATCAAACCCCAGATACTGCCCGTTGACATCGTTGAAGATGTTAGGATGAAAGAAGACATGGTATAGTGCGGTATAGAACGATACCATTTCATCAGATGTTCCTCCTTCAACTTGAATCGATTGCAAACGTTTGTTCCAAGCAGCATCACCCTCTTTGGCTACAGCATAAATATCGAAGTTTGCATTCTCAGCAGCGAGATTCAACTTGGCATTGGCGATGCTGACAAAGGATATTCCAACTTGGACACGAACAACATTGTTTACACTTGTGTTGAAGCCAATGAATGCACCTGTTTGTGGACCACTGCTAGAGGTTGACCCATAATTGACGATATCTCCATTCCATGTTCCATAATTAGAAAAAGATTGATCGAACTGGGCTGCAAAATAGATTTTATATTGTTGGTAGCTGCAGCCAACTAGACTTTCAGCTGAACCGGTAACTTCGTTTTTATCAGGTGTTATTGTCACGCTAGAATTTGTATTTCCATTGATACTTCCACCAGCATTGATGATCATTGTTGATAATGCTGAAGCCGGATAGGTGAACTGGCCGACACCTGTATGAAGAGTTACACTCAGTTCTGCAGTAACATTTAGATCATCAAGGTGGACTTGATAATTAGCTGGATGTGCAATCTCACTAGTGTGAGAGAAATTAGAGTAGTAAAGAGAACCGTTAGTAGCAGGAGAATAGATGAGTTCGCCAACAAAGGGCATAAAAGGAAAATCTTGGTAAACTTGACAACCCCTACCACTAAAATGAGTTAGGCTGAACCCTTTTATCACTGAATCATAATAAGAGTAACCACCCGGGGGATTTGAAATGGTATCTGGGCTCCATTGAACCATACCCAAAGGATATGCAGCCCCAGGGAAGGTGTTACCCCCTCCAAATAGAGATCTACCACCAGTTCCGATAAAGGGATTGACAAATTGAGTAAGATTGATCTGTTTATCGGTGATCAATTGTTCTCTTTGGATGAAAAAGGAATTCACAATATTCTGACTCATCAGTATAGCTATCAACACAACAGATATGACTAAGAGGCGATAGTGGCCTTGTGTGTTTCTTCTCAAAGTGTAATTCTCACGTTAATTTTTAATAACTACAATGATTACTTGGATATATCTATTTCAGATTATCCCGTTCAAACTGAAAAACTTGCGTTTAATTATCTTTGTCTTGTTTTTGAAAAAGATGTGATGAAGAAATAACGGTTTAATCCAAGTTGGTTTATATATCAAAAGATCTCGAAATATGATGTTTTTTTTAAAAAATAGAGTGGGCTGGTACTATTCTTCATCTTGTTCTCCTTCCTGTATATGATAAACTATGCTATCGAAAGCGGTATAATGCTTGATACCCATTGATGCCAAAGTTTCATAGAAAAAGACACGGTCACCAGAAGTGACTTGTCCTTTATTGTCAACCCTATTCCCCTTCGGATAACCTCCACTTTTATTGAACACATCCTTGTAAAATGCACAAGGCATGAATAGGCCACCATTTCTCAATTCATTAGTTTTTATTCTTTCAGCATAATCTTCAAACATTTTTTCATCAAATTCCTTATGTGATCTCCCAAAATCTTTCTCAATACCATATTTGCCTGAGCGGAGTTTTCCTGATTCTACTAATCTAGAAGTAATTACTCTATTTTTTTTTAGGTGTTTTAGGAGATTCTTACACCAATCAGTTGAGAAAGCCATATCCGAGTTTATGAATACCAGGATATCTCCAGATGCTTTAGCCCCACCATAATTCCATGCTCGGTACACTCGATTAATATAATATTCTTCTGGATTCGGATTTATATGACGAAGATGTGTTATTTTTCTTTTTTCCATATGTTCCAGTATTTCATCGCTAGGATCATTAGCAATAAATAATAATTCAGCAAAATTGGTGTGTCTATTGAACGATTTCATTACAAATTTTAGATACTCAATGGATCTAAAAATTAGACAAACTACAGTAATTCTGAGAGATGTTATGGGGAACCAGTCTATTTCAAATTTTTTCAATTTGATGCCTTTTTCATCGATAATTCGATCCAAGTATCGTCCAGATTGGCCTAATGATTTATAGGTCTCATACTTTTTTTTCACAAAATCTGAAGTCGAAAAACCATAATGAATAATTTTTATATCTGTTCTCTTATCATTTATCAAGCCTGAAGGAGATTGCTTAAGATGCAACCCCTCCTTACTTTCAAACTTCAAGTTGCCAGTGTTCTTCCAAAGTTTTGGTTGCCAATTTGTCCACCACCTCTCATCCACTCTATAGTGATCTCTTGACTTCCATAGATTATGATACAGAAATGAAAAGGAATCTATTCCACGTTTATCACCATATTCACACAAAGATCTTATGCCACCAAGCTCACCTGCCCTCTCAAACGTTTCGTCAGGATCTAACCAAACTATCCAATCTGGATTCAATGATAATGTAAGTTCAAGTAGCTTCTGTTTATGCTGAAGTTCCTTTTTGAAATTGTTTGGCATTATGATGATATTATTGGTATACTTTCTTGCTATTTGTACACTATTGTCCCGAGAACTATCGTCGCAAATTACTATATCATCACAGAATTCTGAGAGGTGCTTTAAGCATCGTTCCAGATTTCCGTTTTTAGCCTCATTGAAAGATTTGACAAATCCTATAATCTTCAGATTATTTCCACTAAAATCTCTCAAGATATTCTTGGTTCTTAACATCGTAGCACGACTTTTCAGCATCGCTGCTTTTCTTGCTAATTCTGGTCCTAATGCCCCCTTGACAATCTTCTTAAAGTCCAATTATCCGCAGGAACTAAAGCAGAGTGCATATATAGGATTTCCAGAAAAAGATGATATGTTCAAATTCAACATATAAAACCACTTGAATATATTGGGAATGATGCTTAGAAATAGAAGGTATTAGTACATGAGCAATTTAGTATCAATAATCATACCAACTTACAACCGTGAAAAATATATCACAGAAGCTATTGACTCCGCACTCGGTCAGACATATCAAAATATTGAAATAATTGTGGTGGATGATGGTTCAACAGACAAAACACAAGATATCTGCAGAAAGTACGGCTCAAAAATAAGATACATTCACACGCGCAATGGTGGAATAGGATCTGCTCTAAACATTGGTATACTCAATATGCACGGTTCTTGGTTTAAATGGCTCAGCTCTGATGATGTTCTTTATAGTAACGCGGTTGAAGAGCTGATGAAAGCTGCTGATTATTCACAAAAAAAAATAGCTTATTCTGATTATGTTAGGATCAATGAAGAAGGGGCTGAAATCGATATTCACCATGAAGCACAACTGGGACATGATGAGTTCTGTGCAACTATTTGGTTGGCAGGCCATTGGTTCATTGGTAATGGGAGTAGTATTCTAATTCATAAATCATGTTTCGATAGAGTTGGGTTATTTGATGAACAACTTAGATTCCAAGAGGACTTTGATTGGTGGCTTCGTGCGTCGATAATACATGGCTACTCTTTCTTGCTTGTACCGAAAGTACTGTTAAAATATCGAATTCATCGTTCACAGCTTACAGCGGAGGTTTCCCATGATTCGATGTTGAATTCGGAGTTAATTAGGCAAAGAATTAAAAAGCATATGTTATTATCCAATCCAAAACGTTGGCAAACTTTTTCCAGAAATTTAAGGTACTATAATCGGTATCGTGGAGCTGCCCATGGGATTCGAATGATGATGAGACGCATCACAATGGCACTCCCTAGTGAAGCTCGAAGGTCAATTCTTCGATGGTGGATAATATCTAAAAACCTTATTCAGCATTAAACAAATCTGACTTAAATAATTCATGTGCCAATAAACAGTTATTTGCCATCAATATGTGGGCTTTCTGAAAATTGCCTCATATTCGTTTGAGATACGCTGGAATGATTGGTTTCGCAATTCGTTTATTGAGCATCTTTACTGGTTTTATCTTCATAATGCTAGTTACGCGTCAGCTTTCAGCAGAAGATTTCGGTACCTGGATATGGATATCTCGTTTGATAGGCTATGTAGCTTTTCCTGTACTTGCAGTAAATTATTGGGTTACACGATTTGTTGCTAGAGATTTTAAAGCTGCAAAAACTGGCTTTATGCTGGTTCTTATTCTTGCTGCACTTGGAACAATGGTTTACCTTCTAATAATTCCATATGCTGCTCGTATGTCTGCTGCACCACTTATTTTCTTTGGTATTGCTACTTCTCAGATTCCTCTCACCTATGTTAAAGAGAATCTTGACTCTGTTAGCTATGGTGTGAAGCCTCAAATCGCAAGTTACGGTTTCTTTGCTTTTGAGATCGCGAAAGTAGTACTCGCTTTCTTACTTATGGCGACCTTGGGTCCCACCCTTACAAGTGCTATACTTGCAGTTGCAGGAGCTCAAGTTATCAATATAGTTGTATTGTTATTATTCTTAAGAGAAGATCTTCACGGTATATTTGATAAGGGTTTAGCAAAACGTTGGTTGAAAGTTTTTTGGATTCCAATTTACACAGGTTTCTCGATATTCTTTCTAGCTACTTTCGATGCTACTATTGTTATTAGTCTAAGTGGGTCCAACATTATTCTTGCAAACTATGGTGCGGCCTCCGTGTTCTTCGGCATCATTATGTCACTGGGTCCTCTTGCCTCGGCCCTTTATCCAAGATTATTGGGAGGAGGGGGAGGAAAAGATATAGAGGAAATACTGAAACTTACATTGCTGCTTGCTATCCCGATGTGTGCGGGGGTTTTCATTATCGCTCGTCCTCTGCTATTTATGTTAAACCCAATTTATGTTGAAGCAACCCTAGTTGTTAGAGCTTTGATTTTTTACGCGTTTATACTAGTTATGATGAATATCTTGGATTTTGTTATTACAGGTTCGGAGAAAGTTGAGTTGAAACTTGAGTCAACATTTAAGGATTTCATGAAGAGTCGTCTTTTTATTTTACCTTCCATAAATCTTCTAATGGGGATATTCTATCTTATCTCGCTTACCTTAGTCCTGTTGATAACATTGCAATGGGGCCTGCAACCTGAAGAGATTGCCTTCTATTGGGCGCTGACTCAACTCGTTACTTCAATACCATTCTTTACTTACAAATTTTGGTTGGCAAGGAAAATCATTACTTTCAGGATACCTTGGAGACAGGCTGCTTTATACATTTTAGCATCGTTAATTATGGTGGCTGCAATTCAGACCATAAAGCTTGGAATTACATATACTCCATCAATATATATATTCATATATGATGCATTAAAGCTTGCATTAACTGGTAGTACTGTATACTTCATCATTGTATATATTTTTGACCCGTACTTTAGAAATCTTCTAAGATCTATCTACATCTCTTTGCGGTTTTGATGGAAAAAACTATTGAATAGATATTTTTTGTCGTAAAAGAATATTTACATCAATCTTCTTCTGAAAGGTATTGCACGTTTCAATTGTTAATGATGCAGCTTGGGTTGGATACGAGCTGTCAAAAGTTCTCCGTAAACGTGGTGTTTATGTTCGTTATCTGCCTAGACGTCGAACCATTTGGGGGAAGACCTTTGGTGCCCTCAGGAATAGTCTGATGGCTACTGGTATAATACATGTGAATTACGCCCTGCAAGACGCATTTCTTGTTCGAGCAATTCACGGGAAAATAGACATTTTGCATACTCATGGGAGTGATGTAAGATCTTCCATGAAAACCAAACAATGGGGCTGGATGGTCAGTAATAATCTCCACAAGGCCAGAAAAGTACTAGTGTCTACCCCGGATATTTTGCCCCTCGTCCGTCAAGTGAGAAAAGATGCTCAATACCTTCCAAATCCTATAGATATAATTAGGTTTAAACCTGTGGATAAACCTGTTAAACAATTTTCTTGCATATATATTCGTCACAACTATGAGCCTTTTCCAGAAGATCTTGCAAAAATATTGCTTAACAAAAAGATACCTCTCTTTGAGATTTCAACAGGTTCGTATTCGTACTTTGAAATGGATAAAATATACTCCAAATTCAGTGTCTTTATCGACCGTTTTTCCATTGATTCCTTCAGTAAATCCTGTTTAGAATCGATGGCCTGTGGATTGGCAACTTTAGATTATAGACATAAAGAGCAGTTCGCAGAAAGAGTGGAATCCTTACTAGATGTCCATTACAGATCCAATGAGGGGCAATCTAATAGAAAGTACATTGTTGAGAATCACGATGCTTCAAAAGTGTGCAATGAATTGCTGAAGATATATGATGAGGTATCCTGACGTTATTAGCCACCGTTTGGCTGAGCTAGTCCATTCCCCTAATTCATCATTAAAAGATATTCTAGGTATTGATGAAATATGCTCAACCTATCAATGTTGTTAATCTTAGATTATACGAGATTGAGCTACAACCATTGTTACGCTTGCTTTAATTTTACTTAATCTCCTAACTTTCCATGTGATTGTGTTTTTCAATTCTTCTAACGATTCGGCCTCGACTTTTACAATAAAGTCATATATTCCATAAACTGAATGAACCTCTTTGACACCTTCTACCTTTATTAGGTCTTCCATTAATTCTTCTTCAACTTCAGGATCACTATTTACTAAAACAAATGAAGTCGGCAACAATTACCACATCTATACTAGTTTTGATTGTTACATAAAGAGTTTATCTATTTGGAGAAAAGTATAACTATAATTATATACCCGTTAAAAGTTGCGGATTGACGAGATTGGTAGAATTAATTTGTGTTTTTGAGGTAATTGAAAGCGAACGGTGGAGTATCTTTAGATGATTGCTCCGCATGGTGGACGGCTTATCGATAGAGTTCTAAAGGATGAAGAAAAAAAGAAAGTGTTGGATGAGAAAAATGAACTTTTTGGAATAGATATCAACCTGCAGTTAGCAAAAGATGTTGAGAATATTGCTAGAGGTGTCTATAGTCCACTTGAAGGATTCATGATTCGAGAAGACCTTAACACAGTTATTCATTCCCAACGGCTAAGTGATGATCAGGCTTGGACTATCCCAATAATTCTTGATATTACAAAAGAAAGTTCTGAAAATGTGTCAGTTGGAGATAGAATAACGTTGACCACTGACGGTAATTTTATTGCAACACTCGATGTTGAAGATAAATATTTTTTTAATAAAAAGGAGTTAGCTGAAGCAATATATGGAACTTCCGATACCCACCATCCAGGAGTAGCCAAAACGTTCAATCTTCAGGATGTTTTGTTGGGCGGTAAAGTAAATCTAGTGAATTTATCGAATTCTTCTTATCCACAATATGATTTTTCTCCTTCTAAAACTAGAGAATCTTTCGAGAATCGAGGGTGGAAGACGATCGTAGGTTTTCAGACTAGAAATGTTCCTCATGTGGGACATGAATATGTGCAAAAAACTGCTCTTACCTTTGTGGACGGTCTTTTTATTAACCCAGTGATTGGACGGAAAAAATCTGGTGATTTTAAAGATGGTGTAATATTGGAGACTTATCGAGTGCTTATCGATAATTATTTTCTCAAGGAAAGAGCAATGTTAGGAATTCTTCAGACAGAGATGAGATATGCGGGGCCACGAGAAGCCATCTTTCATGCTACAATTAGGAAAAATTATGGGTGTTCCCATTTCATAGTGGGAAGAGATCATGCGGGTGTAGGTAACTTCTATCCTCCTTACGCTGCTCAAGAAATCTTTGAGAAATTTCCTGATTTAGGTATATCTCCCCTATTCTTTCCGTCCTTCTTTTACTGTAGAACATGTGGAAGTTCAGCAAATGATAAGACATGTCCTCATGCTCCTATGCAGAATTTGGAGTGCCCTGATCCTGAGGTTAGGGTGGAATTTAGTGGATCTAAACTTCGGGAAATATTGTTGAAAGGCGAAAAACCTCCTCCTGAAATGATTAGGCCAGAAGTTGCTGAAGTCATACTGAAATGGGAAAACCCATTCGTTTAAGCTTGGTAATCAGATTTTATTCTGGATATGCCGCAGATTGTCTTCATATCATTTATGGTTCCACTTGATATCATTCTAATTACTTTATCTAATTTAATCCTTCGTGTTTTTATGTTTTCATCTTCTTCTAGCCTTTTTCCTTTGTATGTAAGATCTGTGGCTAGATAAAAATGCATTTCCTCATCGCTGTAACCTGGTGTAGTGTAACAAACAAAAATTTTTTTCAAGTTTCTTGCTTGGTACCCTGTTTCCTCCAAAAGTTCTCTTCTTGCACAGTCCTCAGGTTTTTCATTATGCTTTAATGTTCCTGCAGGTATTTCCAGTATTACATTTTCTAATGCACTTCTGTATTGTTCTATTAGAATTACAGTTTCTTTGTCAATTAATGGAATAATAGCTACTGAACTGGGGTGTTTCACTATTTCTCTATGAGTCTTTTTTCCAGATTGAAGTTTAATGGTTCTTTTCTGTAAGGATAAAATTTGTCCGTCGTAAATCGTATCTATTTTAAGGATTTTTTCATTAATCTTGTGTGACATAGTGAAACTTTTATCATATCTTTCTTTTATTTGTCTTGTTGCAGGGGGGAGGTTTTACTGGACTTCGCCAACATAACACTTATATGTATATGAATGATTTTGAGCCTTTATTAAGGCGTTATGGATGAACAGGGCTGAAATATGGTATTTAAGCCTAAAATATGGACGAATCATCCATAAACGTTAAATAGTGATATTGAAGTTTTATTTGCCGAGAACGTAATATGAATTCTCTTAAAATAAATAATAAAGTACGAACTAACATTATAACGAAAACAACATCACTCGCACTTGCGAGTATACTCATAACCAGCATGTTTGTGGGCCTAATACCGCTTGTAGTTATGCCTGCAGCAGCAGCAAATTCATACCTGAGCGTATCCTCCACCAAGATAGGTGATGGAAACGCAATAAAGGTCACAGTCACTGACTCTTCACTTACAAACCACCCTACAATTGTATTAAGTGCAGGTACAAACTCAACTGATTTAACCGCTGAAATGGTGAAAGCACCATCCGGCGAATGGTTTGTATATATTGCAAGTAATGATACATCTCTTACATCATTAAGTAGTGCTCCTCCTTCTAATAATGGAACTAATGGAGTATCTGCTGCTAATGCAGCAGGTGCAGCTATCATTAGAACAGTTGTACTGACATCTGATGGAACTACTGCAAGTGTTAACGCAACTACGCTCACACTTACGTATTCTGATCGTAGTGAAACTGAAACACTCACCTATGGTGAAACAGCACTTTCAAGCGCTACACCTGATAGAGAGGAAGCACCTCCAAGTAGTAAAGTATACATCACCTTCACTGATGAAACAACAAATTTGGATCCTACAACTAGAGAATCTAAAACTTACACTATTGCAAATACAGTAAATCTAGTTTCACAAGCATCCCCTACTTCAATAAATATGACCGAGACTTCTGTCGACTCTGGTATATTCAGAGGCACTCTGAACACATCAGAAATATCGTCGGCACCTACTCATGGTCAGCTTCTTCAAACAACAGTCACCGATGATGACTCTTCCGCAACCAAGATAGTAACTGTGAATATCAGAGCAAGTGATGGAGTAATAACTACTCAAGGAACACTTACTCATGCTACATCCGTAAATGTTACTTTAACTGATGCGGACCGAAATCTAGATTCATTGAGCGCAGAAACTTTAACTGCAACTGACCCACTTTGGGTTATAAAAGTAAATGCTACAGTTGGAACTGCACTCTTTAATGTAAGTGACCTTTCAGTAAAGGAAACTGGAGTAAATACAGGTATCTTCAACGGCACAATTAGTGTAGCTATCGGTAACGTTACAGCTTTAGCAGCTGCAACTAATAATTCGATAGCAGTAAACTATAATGTGACAGTAGGCGATTCACTTACTATGACCCTAAGATATACCGACCCAGTACAAGTTACATCAAATCATTACTCTGAAGGATCAATAACTCTTAGTCAAACAACTGCGTCAATAGCTTTTGATGCGACATCTTATCTTCCAAATAGTAATGGTATCCCTATAGTACTTACATTAACTGAGCCAGATGCAAACGATAATGCAGCGGCAATTGAATTGTTAACTGTAACAAATGCAACCTACCGTGGATTACTTGTCCACAGTAGTGGAACAACTGTAGGAAAGCTAAACTTCACTGAAACAGACGGAACAGATACAAATGTCCTCGAAATCTGGAACACTGCCACTCTTTCATTTATTGAAACTGGTATAAATACCGGTGTATTCGAACTTAGAGTCGATATTCAATCTGAAATGAATGGTACAAGAGCATCAGGTTGGACAATTACAGCTTCATACGTAGATGTATTCGACACAGGAACCACTGCCAAAACAGTTACTGCAACAGCAACTATTGGCGGATCTCCTGGAACTATCGCACTTGACAGAACAACACTGCCATTATCACCAGGAAATGACATCACAGTTAAGGTAACTTTAACTGATGCTGATGAAAATACAAATATCGCTGCAACAGACAGCACAACTATTTCAATCAAGGCCAAGAACGCAACTAACCAAGCTGTAAACTTTAATGGTTCAGCTACAAGTGTTAGTGTTACTGTTACTGAAACAGGCCAAGATACAGGAATCTTCACAGGATCTTTCACTTATAACGTGCTTAGCGCAACAGGTGCTGTAACCGTTACACCTTCGGGTGGTAATACGCACTACCTAGTTGAAAGGAACACTGATGGAACTTCAACAACTGATAATGTGACAGGATCCCTCATGATTGGAGGAACATTTAATGCAACTTACAGCGAACCTCTTGCAACTGGCAATCACATCGATTCAATAGGTACTATCACAGCATCAACAGCTTCTCTTTCAGTAACTCCATCAGGAGTAAACTTGAATGAAACTGTTGTATTCACGCTTACTGATAATGACCTTAACGACAACATGCTTGTTGCAGACACTGTCTCAATCACTATCAAAAATGCTACAGCATCTCAAACAACTAGCACACTTACATTAACAGAAACTGGCGTAAATACCGGTATCTTTAATGGTTCAAAGAGATCAGGTGATCAAAGCCCAATTGAATCTCCATCATATAAAGCAGGAGATACGATAACGGCAACTTACACTGACCCAGCAACAGATAGCAGCTATTACGCAACAGGATTCGCAACTGCAGCTTTAACAGGCACATCAACTATTTCCTCAAATGACGCAACAATCACACTTGATGCAACTTCATATGGCCCATATTCAGTCGTCAAAATAAATATAACAGACCCTGATTTGGCACTTGATACAATAACATCTGTCGACCTTTCATTAATAAAAACGAGTTCAGAAGAATGCAGAACAGCAGATATTGTTAACCCAGTAGAACTTTCAGATGGAACATTCCAGTGGACTATTACACTTAGCCCTACAGCTACTGTAGGTGATTGTGATGCTGGAATAAAGACCACCCTGACAGACACTATAACAGTTTACTTCGTAGATGCGAAGGACGCGGCAGGGACTGCAGGAGTTATCCTAACAGCATCAGCTAGTATTGCAGCTGTAACTGGTTCAGTTGTGGCTACACCATCAGCTGTACTGGTAGGTGAATTCCTTACAGTAACAGTCACTGACTCGGATCAAAACAAGGATTCAGATGTCCTTGAAAGTGTCAATGTAATTGTCACTACTGATACCTGGTCACTAGGACAAAATGTAACCGTGCCTGAAACTGGTATAGCAACTGGAATCTTCGAAGTTAAAGTTAAGATAGTTGTTGGAATACCTGCAACTTCTAACGAAATTCGAGGAACTACAGGTGATACAATTACAGTTTCATACAAAGATAGAACAGATGCAGCAGGTGAAATATCCAATGTAGTAACAACTAATGTAGTCGGAGTTACATTAAATCCACTTGAAAGAGTACCAGCTGGTACACCTTCAACTGTTGACATTAGCGGAAACGCCGTTACCCCAACAGCTGGAACTGCAGTCGCAGTAGAGTCACAAGTATGTAACGATGACTCTGCAACTCATACATTCACATACATTGTACAAGTCAAAGATGCTAACGGTGTTGTAGTCAGCTTATCCTGGGTATCAGGAACACTAACCGCATCTACATGTGGTCAACAAGCCGCAAGCTGGACTCCAGCTAGCGCAGGCGAATATACTGTCGAAACATTCGTTTGGGACAGCATATTGACCGCAGTAGCATTATCACCAATAACAACAATAACCGTAACTGTTGTGTAAAGTGACTAAAACATGGCAATCACTAATAACCTCCAGATAAGCAGAATAGGAGTTTATCTTCTATCGCTTCTAGTGCTAACAATGGTAATTGTTCCGCTAGCAGCAGCTGCTTTGACGGTAACTGCCGATAAAGCGGAGTATGTTCCTGATGACACACTTGTCGTTTCAGGTACAGCTACCCCAAGTTCGGCCGTCACAATACGAGTATATGATCCTGCAGATGTCCCACGAGCTCTTGCTCAAGTTTCAACTGATAGCGATGGCGCATACAGTGTCACCGTATTAGTTTGGCCATCAACAGCAACTACAACTTTTCCTTTTGGAACATACAGGATTTCAGTAATTGATGCAGGTAACGGAGATTCAACCGAAACAACTGTAGAATTTGGAGCAGGAACAGCAGTAGCAGAAGAAGAAGAAGCAGAAGATGAAGTTTCAACTACAACTGTTACAAGCACTAGAACTGTAACATCTACAACAACATCAACTACTACTTCAACTACAACTAGAACTAATGTAATCACATCAAGAATCACTACTACACAAACTTCTACAACAACTAATACTGTTACATCAACAACTACATTACCGCGACTAACAACTACCACAACCGCAGTAGCCACTACTACAGCAACACTGGCAGTCACTGACACTGTAACCGCTCAAGCAGTTACACAAACGTCTACAGTGACGACGCAAGTTACTTTGACTGAGGAAGTAGGTTCCTCATCCACGGTAACATATGCGGCAGTTGCAGTAGCGGTACTTGCCATAATTGGAGCAGCCGTACTTACGATGAAACAGCGCGGAATGTTATAAAAACATACGCGCACCCTTTCTTTTTTTATTTTTCCGCTTCTATGGTCAAATATGATCAATAATATACCAAAAAGTAGAAGTAGAAAGTCTGGGTAGTACTTACGCGTTGATTCTTAGATTAAAACGTGTACTTGAAAATGTAAATCCTACCGTGGTCGCTATACTTGTAATTTCTCTTGGGGTCACAAATATTATTGGTTCCATTCTTGCTTTACCAACAAGAAGTTTATTTCTTCAGATCTTTACTCATGGGATTATTCAATTCTCAGAATTTTCACAACTTGTTGTTGGATGGACCACGACTATAATTGGTTATGGTTTGTATCGAAAAGATAGATTTGCTTGGCAAGCAGCATTAATTCTATTCTTAATATCTATGATACTCAATGGTTTACAAGTAAATATAATTGGGATGATTTTTTCATTCATTATCTTTATGCTTGTCTATTCGGGTGGCCAAAAGTATAGACAGCATTTGCCTTTTTTTCTAAATATAAAATATGTTGCTTTAACTTGGGCAATTGTATTTATCATTCTATATGGGACTGTAGGTTCACTTTTCTTTGGAAATGATTTCAGTCCTCCAATTGATAATTATCTTAAAGCATTTTATTACACTGTAACCATAATAACTACTGTAGGATTTGGGGATATTGTACCTGATTCTGATGTGGCTAGACTATTCACCGCATCATTGATTCTAGTTGGAGTGGCCATGTTCTTATCTTCTACAGTTATCATAGCTCAGTCACTGATTAATCAATTAGATTATATATCTGAAAAGGCAAGAAAGGATAAGAAAAAACGCAGAAATAAAATGCTACAAAAGAAGGCGAAGAAAGTTTAAGAAAAGAAGAGAAGCATGTTTGTTAAGAGGTTGTATATACTGTTCTGAGTATTTCATCATTTTATCTGTGTCCACTTCTTCCTTAAGTGAAGCTAACTCATTAGCGTAACGATTCACCCACTCTGAAATCATCTGTTTTGTAACTTCTAGATGGAATTGAAGAGCATAAGTTGTCTCTCCGATTGAGAATGCTTGATTTGGAATTAGATTCGACGTGGCCAATTTTTTGCTTTCAGTAGGCATATCGAATGTGTCTCCATGCCACTGAAATACACTGAGTTGTCTTTCCAAGCCTTTGAAAACAGTGTCATCCCTCCCCTCTACTGTTAGATCTATTGTAAACCATCCTATCTCTTTACGTTTTGCAGGATAAACCTTAGCTCCTGCTGCTCTAGCTATGATTTGAGCCCCAAGGCATATTCCGAGCATAGGTTTGTTTATCTTTAAGGCCTCTTTAATCGAAGAATTCTCTTTTTTGAGAAATGGGTATTTCCTTTCTTCATAAACATTCATAGGTCCTCCAAGAATAATGATTGCTGAATAATCGTTCAAATTAGGGATCTCTTCTTCTTCATAGAGCTTTATGTATTGATAGGAAATGTTATTTTCGTTTAGGATTTTACTGAAAACACCCAGGTGCTCACACTCTTCGTTTTGGAATACAAGTATATTTGTCAATTATCATCACTAAAGATTTTAAATCTATTAAGCTTTAGACATTGAATTTGATAATATATATGATGATATATTGTTGAATATTACAAGAATAATCTCCTAATCTAAACCGTAAGGTAAAAGTATAACTAATTTATCAAAATATTTGTGATAAAATCAAAGACAGTACAACATGGAATAAATGTTGAAGAATACCGGATGAAAGTAATGCTAAGAACTCAAGTAACTAGTTATGACGAGTGTCTTTTTCAAAAAATAATTGAATACCCAATTCAAGGAGTCTGGTAATTTGACTGATTCTAAGCCTGTAGATTGTCCAGGTGTATCTAAACTTGTGAGACCTGTCCCAGAATACGTTGAATGCCCCAATTGCAAAGGCTCAATTGAGTTTTGGAGTGATGAAGATATGGGAAAATGCTATGACTGCGACCGTGAATATCCTAAGGCCCTTCAAGATGCATCTTGCCTCGACTGGTGTCCGCAAGCAGATAATTGTCGAGTTATGATTAAAGAGAATAAATCAAGCTAATGTATAATCAAAATTTTACACTATGAACTTGAAGATTGTGTAACAGCAATTGTTGCAGATATTACTTCTGCAGATGCCAATTCTATCGATAGACTATCAGATATGTTATAATATTATCTTTCTATAAAACAACTATTTAGATGATTTCTTGTCTGAATCTCTTTTAGGTTTTGTTGGCCACCAGTTAAGTTTTTGGGCCATTCCCATAAGGGCCGGTACAACAAAAAGTATTACGATAATGCTGTCAAATAAAACAGCTGTTGATACTGCCAATCCAATTTCTGCCATTATTGGGATTCCTGTGAATATTAATGAACTGAAAACACTTGCTAAAATTAAGCCTAATCCGATTATTGTTCCTCCAGTCTTGG
>Ga0187833_10001616_pt1 | contig 25461 bp, 29 predicted proteins | sample ETNtaG_37_FD_167968 | JGI IMG/M metagenome (GOLD analysis project Ga0187833, IMG submission 167968) | Marine microbial and viral communities from oxygen minimum zone, Eastern Pacific Ocean - ETNP2014_SV_400_PacBio MetaG (Illumina Assembly) | ecosystem: Environmental > Aquatic > Marine > Hypoxic...
TGCATTTTACATAAAGGGGAGAAAGTGCTTTTAAAATACTTTTTATTGGTTATTTAATTTCTATATAGAAAATAAATAGATTAAATATGATAACCTTTTTAAAATACAGAAAATTACCTAGTATTAATGACGAAAAAAGTCAAAGAAGCGTCCAGGCAGTTGATCAAAACAACATTTGCCCATGAGCGTGTTCTTACAGAAAACAGCAATGAAGCCAGAGAACTCTACAATCAAAGTAGATATGGGACTTTGCTTGAAAACGGAAAAGTTCAGTTAAGCCTTATTGAATCACTTTATTTACTTGAGAAAAATAAGATAGAGATATTTGATAAAAGAAACAAGAATATAGATTTTGATGGTTTTTTGAAAAAAATCAAAAAAACGGGGAAGAATTTCTGGGTGAAGTATTGTGTCTTCAAAGATATGAGGGACCGGGGATATATCATAAAGACAGCGTTGAAATTTGGAGCTGATTTTCGTGTTTATGACCGTGGTGTAAAACCGGGAGAAGATCACGCAAAATGGGTTGTTTTTCCTGTGCATGAAAGTAATTCGTTGACATGGCACGAATTCGCAGCCAAGAACCGTGTTGCACATTCAACAAAGAAAAGACTTTTGATTGGTGTTGTGGATGAGGAATCTGATGTCAGTTATTGGGAAGCCAGATGGTTAAGGCCATAAAATATTTAATCTAATACTATTTCTTCTATATTTATGGAGACTAATGACAGGATTTTGGAATTAATAAGGGTAAAAGGACCGGTTATTCCAACCAATATCACTAAGGAAATTAATTATGACATATTAATGACTTCTGCGCATCTGGCAGAGCTGTCCTCTCAGAATAAATTAAAAATTTCAAACATCAAGGTTGGAAGCTCTCCTTTGTATTATCTTCCGGGGCAGGAATCTAATCTACAAAATTTTTCAGATAATCTCCATGAAAAGGAAAAAAAAGCCTTTGATATGCTGAAAGAGAGAAAAGTGCTGAGGGATAACAAATTAGAGCCGGTAATAAGGGTAGCTTTGCGTGAGATAAAAGATTTTGCTGTGCAGTTGATTGTTACATATCAAGATCAAAAGGAAATATTCTGGAAATGGTATCTGGTCAGCAAGGAAGAAGCAGAAAAACTGACTAAATCGATATTGACTGGAAAAGAAACCAGGGAAGATGTACTTAAAAAACCAGAAGATGTGATTAAGAAAACATTAAAGGAAGAAACAGGGATAAAAAAACCAATCAAACAAGAGACAACCCTGAAAAAAGAAGTTAAGAAACCTGTTGAATCAAAAAAATTTGTGGACAGATCATCTTCCTTCATTGATGAAATAAACTCATATTTCAATAAGAATAATATAATTGTTAAGAATTCAGAGACTGTAAAGAAGGGAGAAACGGATTTTATATTAGAAGTCCCTTCCGGAATAGGAAAATTAGAATATTACTGCAAGGTAAAAGACAAAAAAAGGATCAATGATGGAGATTTAAGTTCTGCTTATGTCCAGGGACAATTAAAGAAACTCCCTGTTGTTTTTTTAACAAAAGGAGAACTTACAAAACGCGCTAAGGAAATGCTTTCTAAAGAATTTAAGAATATAAATATCATCAATTTGTGAAAATGGGAATTGCTTTTAAGGATTTAATAATATCAAATGAGATAAGTATTGATGATCTGCAGAATAAGGTTCTTGCTGTTGATGCTTATAATTTGATATATCAATTTCTCACCACAATAAGGAGCAGGGACGGAAGCCCTCTGATGGACTCTAAAGGGCAGATAACTTCCCATTTAGTTGGCTTATTATCAAGAACATCAAATTTTATGCAGAAAAACCTTAAATTGATATTTGTTTTTGATGGAAAACCTCCGGAACTGAAAAAAAGAACTGTTGATAAAAGAAAAGAGATCAAGTTAGAAGCAGAGAAAAAATACAAAGAAGCCGTAAAGAAGGAAGATATTGATGAGATGAAAAAATACGGCGCAAGGACTGCAAGGATCACTGAAGACATCATTGTTGAATCAAAAAAACTGATTTCCAGTTTGGGGATGCCAGTAGTCCAGGCTCCTTCGGAAGGCGAAGCGCAGGCTTCCTATATGGTAAAAAATGAAAAAGCCTTTGCTGTTGTAAGCCAGGATTATGATTCCTTGATACATAATTCAACAAAGCTTGTTAGGAACCTTTCAATAACTGGAAAAAGAAAGAAACCAGGAACTCTTGGATATGATATTGTAAGCCCTGAAATAATCGATTTGGTTGAAAATCTTAATCATCTTGGAATTGACCAAAACCAACTGATAGCATTATCGATGCTTATTGGAACAGATTACAACCCAGGCGGCATTAAAGGTGTAGGGCCTAAAAACGCTTTAAAATTAGTCAAGAAACACAAGACAGACCTTGATGTATTGTTTAAGGAAGTCAAATGGGATGATTTCTTTGGTTTTTCATGGGAAGAAGTTTATGATTTAATCAAGAAGATGCCAGTCACGGATGATTATTCCTTAGAATGGGGAAATGTTGATGCAGAGAACATAAAGAAACTGCTCGTGGATGGGCATGATTTTTCAGAAGAAAGAGTCAATTCAACTTTGGGAAAATTAGGTAAGCAATCAGCTCTAAGAAAACAAAAAGGTTTGGGAGATTTCTTTTAGAATGAAAAAAAATCTAAAGTTTTATCTGAAAAATAAGTTAAGCAAGAAAGAATTGGAATCAGTTCCAAATTCTTATGATGTGGTTGGGAGTATCATGATATTCTCAGATTTTCCGAAAGAATTAGTCAAGAAAGAAATGATTATAGGGGAAATAATTTTAAAAAATTACAATAATATAAAAACAATATTAAAAAAAACAAAAAAATACTCTGGTAAATACAGGACTCCTAAATTAAAACATATTTCCGGAGAGAAAACCAAGGAAACAATTCATAAGGAAAACAATACTGTTTTGAAATTAAATGTTGAAAAGGTCTATTTTTCTTCAAGATTGAGCAATGAAAGACTTAGAATAAATAATCTAATTAAAAATAACGAGAAAATATTAGTTATGTTTAGTGGTTCTGGGGTTTATCCAATCAATATTTCTAAAAATACAAAAGCTAAGGAAACAATCGGGATTGAAGCAAATCCAATCGCACATAAATACGCTTTAGAAAATTTAAAATTAAATAAAAACAATAACATCAAATTAATAAAAGGGGATGTTAAGAAAGAAATTCCTAAATTGAAAATTAAATTTGACAGGATCTTGATGCCTTTGCCTAAAGGAGCCGAAAAGTTCTTAGATTTAGCATTGAATAAAATCAAGAAAAAAGGGATCATACATTATTATGATTTTTCTGAAGAAGATAAATATGATGAAATAAATGAAAAAATAAAAAAAGAATGTAATAAATCAAAGAAAAAGTGCAAAATCCTTAAGGTTGTAAAATGCGGGCAATTCTCACCTGGAGTTAACAGGATTTGTGTGGATATAAGGATGGAATAATAAGCTTTAAAAACAAAACACGCTTACTTGGTTATGCACACTATGATGATGTGAACACCCGTAGAAGCGCAAGCTAATGATATGCGGAAAGTAACTGCTGAGTGTGTACTTATTTTAAGAAAAAAATTTATCCAAACATCCTCATGTAATCTTCGCCTTCTGTTTTCTCTTCCTGCTTTACTTTTTCAATCCCATCAAAGAAATCTTTTGGTAGTATCTTTGTCCTGTTGTCTCTTATGGCGAAATAGCCTGCTTCTGTGCAGGCAGCCTTTATTTCAGCCCCGGAGAAACCATCCATTAGGCCAATAATCTTGTTTATGTTCATGGTTTTATCAAGACTCATATTTTTAGAGTGAATTTTGAATATATCCAGCCTTCCTTCTTTTTTTGGTAATGGCACGTATAAGAGTCGGTCAAGCCTTCCAGGCCTTATGATTGCAGGATCTAAGATATCCTTCCGGTTTGTAGCTCCTATCACCTTGACACCATCCAAGGCCTCAAAACCATCTATTTCTGCTAATAACTGCATAAATGTCCTGTTAACTTCCCTTTCTCCTGAAGTTCCAATCTCTATTCTTTTTGCAGCTAAAGCATCAAGCTCATCAATAAAGACAATTGAAGGAGCTTTTTTTCTAGCCAATTCAAAGATTTCAGAAACCATTTTTGCGCCTTCTCCAATGAATTTTTGCACCAATTCTGAACCCACAATCTCAATAAATGTTGAATTTGTTGAAGCTGCTACTGCTTTTGCAAGCAAAGTCTTTCCAGTTCCAGGATACCCATAAAGAAGAATCCCTTTCGGAGGGGTAATGCCTACTTTCTTAAACAATTCAGGCTTCTTTAAAGGCAATTCAACAACCTCCTTAATTTCCCTGACTTGCTGGCTTAAGCCGCCTACTTCTTCCCAGGAAATTTTTGGCTTTTCAACTATTACAAATTTTTCAATATTGAATTTTTTTGTTATAGGAATCTTTTTTATTATTGTGAGGTTTTTTTGATCTGCCAGGACCATGTCTCCAGCCCTTAGTTTTTCACAGGAATCAGCTATATTAACAGAGAATTGGTTGCCATTGGGAATCCTTATAATCGCTTCTTTTCCAAACAAATCCATAACTTCACAGACCATCAAAGGCGGAAGCTTGAATCTGTCTATCTCTTCTTTTAGCTTGTTTACAGTTTCTTTAAGGATCTTGTTCTCTTCACCAGAATTGGGGTCATTTGCAGTGTAGCTGTATATTACACTGTCTAGAATGTTTTTTTCTTTGGTATCCATCAGAATAGAGTATATTTAGTGGTTTATATATTTTGTTGTTAGATTAAGAGATTCCCTTCTTCCATGATCTTCTTATTATCTACCCAAATAGTAGGTTTTGTTATTATCCCATCCAAGTGTAATGGCACGTTAACATTACCTCCAAAACCAGTGTTATTACCAATAGCTATGTGGCATGTTCCAAAGACCTTTTCATCTTCTAAGACAGAGCCGGTGATAATTGCTTTTTCATTGGTTCCAACTCCAAATTCAGCTATATTCCTTCCTTGTTTCCCAACAGATTCCACTGATTCCTTAAGGATATCACTTCCTTTACCTTCAAAATCAGTTGCAAAACCATCTTTAACTGTTACTTTTATTGGCTCTGATAATTTTCCAACACCTGCATAAGAAGCATCAACAATAAAGGTCCCATTTGCAGTGCCTTCCATTGGGGAAATATAAGACTCTCCTGCGGGTAGATTTCCAAACAATCCTTCCTTATCATAAATCCCGGAATCATCCCCAAAAGCAGCCCTTCCATCTATGCTGAATGTCAAATCAGTTCCCAAGGCAGTTGTGATCCTAACTTCTTTTCCTTCATCCAACACATCATTTATTTTTTTTGTCAATTCTTTTAGTTTATCATAATCAATATCTATGCACCTTTCCATCATATCTTCAGTAACTCCAGGTAATGTAGCTATCCTGACTCCTTTTTTACTGGCATTCTTCCTGGCAGTTGTATGGCTTAAGGATTTTGATGTTACAAGAATATTGACATGAAAATTCAGCATATCATTTGCAATATCTTCCGGAGGTTCAGCACCGTTAAATTTTGGAATAGGAATTTCCTCCAATTCAGCATTTGAAGTTATGGTCAATGCGCTCTGCAGAAAAGCATCTCCAATCTTTCTTAGTTCAGAATCAGTTACAATAAGAATTGTCTCATTATCCTTCAATCCCATACATTTTTTAAGGACAATATCAGCGGCTTTGATCAAGGACATTTTAAATTACAAAATTACCTTTTTTAAGGATCCAGTGCTCATTACCCTCTTTATCTATTCCATAAATGTCCATCTTCTGCCTTGGGGCATTTATGACAACATCAGTATGATATTCAGTGGCTCTGTCAGCCTCAAAGCCAGAGCCCATTGCTATATGCATCATATGGGCTATTTTCTCATTGACAATCAGATAATCGCATAGTTTAGCATTCGGATTTGTGTTTATAGCAAATTCACCTATTCTTGCGAAATTTTTTTTCTTCAAGTCTATGGTCTCTTGCGGCAGGCTTTTGTGTTTTTCCTGGTTCATTATATTTTCCCAGGCATCTTTTTTCTTTTTCTCAAATTTTTCAATTATGTCTTTTGGGCCAGAAATCACCTTGTAGCTGTCCCCATAAGTTTCAATTATCAATGGATTTTGGTCTGAAAGCAAGTAGCTTTGATCAATGCTTATAACAACATCCCCTACAAAAGTGCCCTTCATGGATTCAGGGGTCATGAAAGCCTCTCCGCCTGGAATGTTTGCCATTGTTCCTGCTTTTATCCCTGTTTTTTCAAGAAATTCAGAATTGATCTTTTCTCTTATATCTGTATCAGATGTCTTTACAGTCCTTCTTTCTCCATTTTCCTTGACCATCCCTATCTCAAGATCTGTCTTATGGCCGTCTATTTTCTCTCCAATGACTCTTATCGTATCACATTTATCTACAATGCCTTTTATTTTCATATCCCTTTCTCTCATCGCCATCCAGTCAATCTTGTTGGTTTCGATAAAAATATCTATCGGAATGGTTTCTGTAAATCCAACCCTTGCAAAAGGATCACGATCATCAAACTCTGTTTGTGGGTAAAATTCAAGCTTGTAAAGGAATTGCCCCGGGCTTTGCCATCTGGTTTTTCCATTTAGGGAAGGGTAGCCAATCATCTCTCCAAACAGATGTTTTCCTCCATATCCTTTTCCAGAGATGAAGAAGGAAGCATCTATCGGCTCAAATCTTTTTAAATTCAATAAATCTGACAGTGTCTTGAATTTTTTGAAAATATCTTCATCAGCTTCTTTGCATAATTCTAATCCTAACAAGGTTGTTTTCAATTCTGATATTCTTTCACTTTTTGCAAGCATTGACTCCCGGACTGTAGAAGAGCCCATGCCCAGCTTTCTTCCATCATGGATTGTTTTCATCATTGCATTGCTTATTGCATAAGAATCCAAGTAGTGCCATAACGGATGTCCTAATAGATCATCATCAGGAACCAAAGAAAAACCGATGCTTACTTTTTCTTTTTCCTGCAGATTGTATAAGTCTCTCCATAATATTTCGCATGTTTCTTTTAATTCTTTTTTCCTATGCTCATTGAACCAGTCAGTCTTGAATGGCAATGTGAAAGAGCCTTCAAACCCGTGCTCTTTTGCTTCAATTATGAAGTCTGGTTTTGTGAATAATTCTTCAAACTTCCCATCCATCTTTTTATCAACTTCTTTTATCAATTCGATCAAAGCCTGCGTTTTATCATTCATATCTCCTTTTTTGTAATCTTCATATGTTCTATAGACTTCATTAAGCGCATCCAAAGCGACGCTTTTTTTATCAATCCCAACAGCACTCATATCTGCATTCGATTCATGGATTGCTCTTGACAAAGGTGCTATTGAGTAGAATGCCTTTTCATTGCTAATGTCAAAAACTATGAGAAAATTTTTCCCTTTAACATTGTTGATATCTTTCTTGTATTCTTTTACAGCTTCCCAAAATTCTTTCTCGTCGTATGCCATAAAGTTCCAGAAAAAGATGTAATTTAATAAAGGTTGTGGTTATTTTATTATCATTAACTTTTTGCTCGTTTTTGTCAGGATTATTGGCCTGTTTTTCATCAATAAAGTATCTTCAATCCTTATCCCCAGCTTGTCTGGGATGTAGATCCCGGGTTCTATTGTGAATGTTGTGTGTTTTTCAGTTTATCTTTTGAACTTAAAGTTAGATTCGGCAGTTCATGGATCTCAACACCGACACCATGACCTAAGCCATGCGTAAAGTAGTCTTTATATTTTTTCAAAGATTTTACGCAGAAATCATAAACTTTTCCGCAATTATTATTTTTATTTGTGAATTTTATAGTATATTCCTGGACTTTTAATATGAAATTGTAAATTTCTCTTTCTTTTTCAGATGGTTTCCCTATGTAAATGGTTCTGGTCATATCAGAGCAATAGCCTTTGTATTTTATCCCATAATCAATCACACAAAAGCCTTTCTTTAATTCAGTATTTTCAGGCTCATGATGTGGCATGCTGGCATTCTTTCCGGATGCTACAATTGGTGGGAAGGATAAATCACATCCTTGTTTTTTTGTTTCATGCTCTAAGAAAGCAGCAACATGAGTTTCTGTTTTGAAATTTTTAAAATTATTAATGGTTTTATTGAAGATATTGTCAGCTATCCTGCAGGCTTTTTTTGTATTATTTATCTCATTATTATCTTTTATTTGCCTTAATTCTAATAGATCAATACTGATATCCACACTTTTGAAATTTTTAAAGTATTTTTTCAATGCTTTATTGAACCTTAAAGTTACAGAACTCTCATCTATTGCTATTTTTTTTGTTTTGATGTTGTTTTTCCTTAATCTTTCCATTACACCTTCAAATAATCTCTTTTTTTTGATCTTAAATGTTTTTTTAAAAGATTTTTTAGCTCTTCCATATTCCATTTCCGGAACTAAAAGAAATGGCTGCTTTGATTTTGGAATAATAAGGATGCCAATCCCGGCATACTGTGTAAAATAGGAGAAATTTGGGTTATGGCCTAAAGAATCCAGGTTATAGATCAGGGCAAAATCTACTTTCTTTTTTCTTAAAATATCCTGAAATTGTGTTATTTTCATGTTTAACAAAAGAATTAAATAATATATAAATTATTTCTTTTTAACAATGAAGAAATACAAGCTAAGGAATGGTTTAACATTGATATATGAGCAAAAGCCATCAAAATCAGTGGCCATAGAGATCCTGGCCAAGGTTGGATCTAATCATGAAAATTCGAAGGTATTTGGAATCTCCCATTTTATCGAGCATATGTTCTTTGAAGGCACGAAAAAGAGAAAAAACAGCCAGGAAATCGCAAACGAAATAGAGAAATTAGGCGGAGACATGAATGCCTATACAACAACTGATCGTACTTGTTATTTCATCAAAATCTTGAATAAACATTTTGACATCGCCTTGGATGTGATGGCAGACATGCTCCAGAATTCTCAATTTACTAAAGAGATGGTTGAAAAGGAAAGGAAAGTAATATTGAAAGAGATTGACATGGTCAACGACCAGCCCAGATTTTTTCAGTGGATCTTGTTCGAGAAAAATATTTTTTCAAAAAATAATGCAAAGAATCCAACTTACGGCAGCAGAAAAAGCGTAAGCAGAATCACAAGGCAGGATATTGTAAATTATTTCCAAAAACATTATGTCCCTAACAATATGGTGATGATCATAGTTGGCAATGTCAAGGATGTTAAAAATAAGATTGAAAAGGCTTTTAAGGATTTTCAGCCAAAAGAAGTTCCCACATACAAAAAAGTATATGAATTGGAAAATAAAGGCAAGAAAGTAGTTGTCAAAAGAAAATTAAATAATTCCTATGTTGTTCTTGGATATAAAACTCCAAACAGGTTGAGCAGGGAAAGCTATGTTCTGGATCTGATACATGGGGTTTTAGGAAGGGGCCAGTCAGGACGGATTTTCAATGAAATTAGAAATAAACGCGGTTTGTCATACGAAGTAGGGATCAATCATGAAACTTCCCTTGATTTTGGTTTTTTCGCCATTTACATGAATATCGATGCTAAAAACATAGAATTGGCTAAAAATATCATCTTAAAGGAATTTGAAAAATTGAAGAAAATCGATGTTAAAGATATCAACGAAGCCAAGACCTTCATAGAAGGGCAGTTTTACATGGAAAACGAGGATAATTTTCATTTAGCAGATAAATTAGCTTATTGGGAACTGATGAAAGATGCCGATTTAGTCAACGAATATCTTGAGAAGATAAATAAAGTAAATAAGAAAGATATTATTCAGGTTGTGAATAAATTTCTTAATAAGAAATATACTTTAGCAGTTGTACAGCAGCCCTGATTATCTTGTAACTATAAATGTGCTTATCTCCTTTTCCAGTTTTTGAGCTACTTTATTATTCTTAAGTTTTTTTCTTACTGGTTCTAAGAGCTTGTTAAGATGACTGCTTACAGCAGTCTTCAGGTCCATTGGGTGCAATTTTCCCTGAGAATAAATTTTTTCAAGATCTTCATAGGAGTGAACGTTTAAATTACCTCCAAATTTTTTCGGCCTTTCGATCTTTAATGATTTAAATTTCTCAAAAATAATGTATTTACAATATTCCAATATTGGGTTCTCTTCAACTACTTTTTCAGGGCAGTAAGCTTTCTTTATCTTTCTGTTAACATCTTCCTCATTATCATTCATCAATATCGCACTGTCAGGATTGCTTTTTGACATCTTCATTTCAATGGCCCTTTCTACGGTCTTTTCTCCTTTTGGAGGCTCTGCAAGGCCCATGAGCATATGGTGGCTTATGATTACTGGCTTCCACAACCCGAGTTTTGGCCCTATTTCTCTTGCTAAGACATTTACTTTTCTCTGGTCCATGCCTAATTGAGTTATATCTGCCTTTAGATGGAATATATCAGCTGCCTGCATGCAGGGATAGATTATTTGGGAAGCTTGCAATGTCTCATTCTCGCTCCTTCCCATTATCTGGGAGCATCTTAAGATCCTTTTTACTGTGTTTGTCCGGGCAACATGCATGACTGATTTCCAGTATTCTCTGGAATTTAACAGGTCAGAAGCCCACACAAACTCAACGTTTTTCAGATCCATGTCGCAGGCTTTCCAGACTTCTATGAGATATTTTCCAACCTTTTGGATATGCTCAAGATTTCCTCCCATCTTGTTGTTTGCCCATGAATGCCAGTCAGCAACAAACATCTTGAATCTTATGCCTGCCTTGGTCATCTTGTTGATATTTATAGATCTCAACAGGCCTTGCGCAATATGGATATTTATTCCACTAGGCTCAAAACCATCATAGGCAATAGGGTTCTTCTTTGTCTTAAGAAGCTCTCTTAATTCATCCTCAGAAATGATCTCTTCCCCTACTTGTTTGATTAAATCCAGCCTTTTTTCTATATCCATAATAATTTAATTTGTTAATTAATATTTAAAGGTTTAGATTCCAAACTAATAAAGAACAATACAAAAAAACTTCACTTAAGAAGAATTTTACTCTTAGCCTATTATCTTAACTTTCTGGCTGAACATTAACCGCTTTAGGTCCTCTGTCGCCTTCTTCTACATCGAAAGTGACTGAATCATTTTCGTTCAACTGGACGCCTTCTGCTAAGGCTGATTTATGGACAAAATACTCTTTTCCGTCCTCTCCAGCTACAAATCCAAATCCTTTCATCGCATTAAAAAATTTTACTGTTCCTTTCATTTTACTCCTCCTTATACACTTTATTTACTTTTTTTTGGCAGCTGTCACAATAGTTTTTGTTCGCTTCCTTTTTCTTCACTACATATCTTGCCCTGCATAGCCTGCAAAACTTTACTATGTTATATTCTACCATTTATACTAGTGGAAATAGTTGTTGTTTTTAAATACTCCTTTTTTTATCGATATTTAAGGGTTTTTAGCTTTGACAATAATTTCCCAAAAACTTAAATAATATTTCTTAATCCCCCTGATAATGGCAGTAAAACAAGGAGATACGGTAAAAATCCATTATACAGGGACTTTGGATGATGGAAATATTTTTGACAGTTCTGAAGGAAAGGATCCTCTGGAATTCGAAGCAGGCACTGGAAAAGTGATAAAAGGGTTTGATGCTGCTATCATTGGCATGGAAAAAGGCCAGGAAAAAGAAGTCAAGATAGAAGCTAAAGATGCTTATGGAGAATACAATCCAGAGCTGATCCAGAAGATACCTAAAGATAAACTGCCTAAAGATCAGGAGCCAAAACCAGGAATGCCTCTTTTGATCAAAGCTCCAAATGGACAGGAGTATCCTGTAAAGATAAAAGAAGTTTCTGAAAAAGATATAACAATCGACCTGAATCCCCAATTAGCAGGCAAGAATCTGAACTTTAAGATCAAAGTTGTTGATATTTTGTAGAATTTTTTTTAGATTTCTGAATTATTTCATTGTACTATGTCAATATCAATCTTTTATATATCTACAAAATTCATAGTCTTTTTCACGGATTTCTATTAAATTTAATCATAAGCTCTGGATCTTTTATCTATTTTATCAATAAGAATTATTTTATTATTCCAATCCACTTCATACAATACTCTATAATCCCCAATCCTTATTCTAAAGGCTCCAATCTCCCCAATAATTTTTTTAGAATCGTGAATCACTGGCCGATATTCCAATAATTCTATCTTTTCAATTATTCTCATAGTTACTTTCTTATCAGACTTTTTGAGAAATTTCTTGGGTTGATTTGAGAATTTAATACTAAACATTATAAATTCAAATCTTTTTTTACATCAGATAAAGAAGTAGTCTTTCCTTCTTTCAACTCTTTCCTGGCTTCCTTTATGGATGATTTATCTTCTTCTGATAATATAGAATCAACATCTATCATATGTTCTTTTATGTACTTTAAGTCACCTTTAATCTCCTTTAAATCTTCTTTAGTTATTGTTTCAGCCATAGTAACCCAAATATGCAATAAACTATAAAAATATATCGCTTATTAATCTAAAACAAATCCATTGCTTTATCTCTTCTTATTTAACCTTTAAACAAATATTTTATATAAACTTATTTATTAATCTGTTATATGCTAAAAGAACAATTAGAATCCAAATTTAAGGAGATGACTTCAGGCGCTCCGGCAGAAGTTCTTGAGGTCATGAAAAAGGCAGCTCAAAAGTTGTTAGACTCTGGAATAGCAGAAAAAGCCCTGAAAGTGAATGATAAAGCTCCTAATTTTAAACTGCCAAATGCTGATGGTAAGATGATTTCTTACAATGGAAAAGGAACTTTAATAGTCAATTTCATTCGCGGGAGCTGGTGCCCTTATTGCAATATACAAATTCCAGCGTGGCAGAATCTTTATTCTGAGGTAAAATCCAAGGGAGTGGAGATGGTGATGATAACTCCGAGCGTCTTGAGTAAAATTTCTTCTTTGAAAGATCAGTATAAACTCGATTTTGAGATGCTGAGCGATCAAGGAAATAAAGTCGGAAAGAAGTTTGGTTTAGTGTTTTCTTTACCTATGGAGTTAAGGCCAATCTACCAGCAGTTTGGCATTGATATTCCTGCTGATAACGGTGATTCCAGTTACTTGCTGCCCATGCCTGCCACTTATGTGATCAAAGATGGAGTTATAATCTATTCTTTTGTCGATTCTGATTACACTAAAAGGGCAGAACCGCAAGAAGTTTTAGATTCTATCTCTAAAGAAATACCGGTTTAATTCTTTTTTCTCTTTTTTATTGTCTGTGCATCAAACCATTTCTTTGTTGCCCAGAATATAATTGAGAATATCAGGGTAGCTATAACAAAAAGAAGTAATTTATAGAACACAAACGCTGAATATCCTTTTCCAAATCCCATATTATCATCTATATATCTTAAACTTTAAAAACTTTTCTTCTCCATATTTATATCTAAGAAATCATCTATCTTTTGCTCTTCGCGCCTATACCTTTTATAGTAGGGCGCCTTCTGGTATTTTTCAAGAAAAATCCTATTTTCCCCTCATCTTCCTGTCTCTGCTTCAGTTGTTCAGGTGTAAGATCAGGAGTGGCAAAAGTCATAGTTTCAGGCTTTGATTTCCTGAACTTTGCATATTTTTCCTTCTTTACACTTACTTTCTTTTTTTTGTTTTTATTTTTCTTCTTTCCCATAAATATCACTAAACAGATGCCATTTATAAAACTTTTCTTAGATGCTGTTTATATCTCCAAATCAGAAAGATCTATTTCTCGCTTAAAGTGTCTAAAATATCTCCTAATTCATCCAAAGAACTGCCAATGCCAGTCCAATCCCCCTCTTTCATGGAATCCTGTATCTGGTTGTAGTAAACCTGTGCGTTGTTGATGAGATCTTCAGTTGTTTTTTCAAGATCTTTTTCAGATCCTTGTTTTGTTGTCTCTCTTATCTTTGATTTCCCGAATAGGACCTCTAATGCCTCTCCTAAACTCTCTTCCATAACAACTCTCTCTCCGTCTGAAACCAAAACCCGCTTTAATTCAGGCAGCTGACCTGTCTCTGCTTCGATATAAAGAGGTTCAATGTACAGGATGCTGTCCTGGATAGGTATTACCAGCAAGTTCCCTCTGGTAACTCTGGAGCCCTGCTGGCTCCATAGTGTAAGCTGCTGTGAAATTTCAGAATCCTGATCGATCCTGGCTTCTATTTGGAGAGGTCCGTAAATCAGCTTATCTTTTGGAAACTTGTATAGTACTAATTTTCCATAGTTTTCTCCGTCAGATCTTGCAGCCATCCAGGCAACCATATTATCCTTCTTTATCGGTGAGAAAGAGGTCATCAGGACAAATTCTTCCTTATCCTCTCCAGGCAGCTTCATTATTATATAATAAGGTTCTACTGCCACTTTCTGGCCAACACCATAGACCTCGCTTGGGATCTGCCATGCATCTTCTTTATTATAAAAGACCTTGACATCATCCATGTGGTAATTGCTATGGATATAGGATTGTATCTTGAACAGGTCAACCGGATACCTTATATGTTCTTTCAATGAACTTGGCATATCTTCAAACTTCCTGAATTCTCCAGGGAATATATTTGAGTAAGTTTCTATCAATGGATCTTCTGTATCAATCACATAATAGGTGACAGTTCCGTCATAAGCATCCACAACGATCTTCACCGAATTTCTTATGTAATTTATCTTTCCGAATTTTTCAGAATATGGAAAATTTCCCGAAACTGCATATCCATCTATGATCCACACTAGACGGCCATCATCAATGACCATGTAAGGGTCTTCATCGAAACTTAAGAAAGGAGTTATTTTTGACACCCTTTCCAGGATGGCCCTGCTAAACATTATCTTGCTTTCCGGTGTAATATCAGAAGACAGCAGGATCTTTATGTCTGCAAACCTTGCAGCCATCAATAATTTCTTTAGGAAAGAATCTAATTGTATACCCCCTTTGCCGTCATAGCTGATATATTCGTTTGTATTTCCTTTTGGAAAATCAAATTCTTTTGTTTTTGTATCGACTAAGACAAAGTTGTTGTCCACTTCCCCATAATACACTTGGGATCTTTGTATTTTCAGTTTTTCTTCTTCTACTGTATAAACAGGAGGAATGTCCTGGATAAAATAATCAGGCAGGCCCTGTTTTGTCACCTTATTGACAGGGCTCATCACTACCCCAAAACCATGGGTATACACCATGTGCAGATTCACCCACGTCTTTGCGTTTTCTGTTATCTGGTTTTGGTCTAGTTCCCTCGGGGCTAACATAACTTGAGTATATTTTCCATCAATATTATATCTGTCAATGTCAATGCCTGCCAGATCATAATACAGCCTTATCTCTTGAGTCTGCTTGTAGGTTTTTATCAAGGGCCTCCAGTCTAATATCCGGATATTGTCTATGGTATCCTCTTCCTCGCCTAATATCTCTTTTGTCAGCTTATTGCTTACAGAGAAATCCTTTTCCTCTACATTCTCTAATCCATATGCTATCCTTGTAAATCTAATATTATTTTCTATATATGGTTTTTCCAGATTAATTTCATTAGGCGAGACTTTCAGGCTCTGAACGATGTTGGGGATAAAAGTAGGCCCGATAAAACCAAATAAGAGATAAAGAAATATTGCATACATCAGGATGTGTCTTTTTCTTGGCTTTTTTGAGCTATATAATGCCCATATGATGAAAATAATCGCTACAATACCAGCCAAAAACATCAGTATCTTGACTATTGGCAGATATGCAACCACATCGGAATAACCAGCGCCTACCACTATTCCTCTTTTTGAAAACATTATCGAGAATCTCGAAAGATAATGTTTTGCTGAGAGCAAGATGAAGAAAAGCGAAATCAATATTCCTATATGGGATATTGCTTTTGTTTTTGTGAATAAGGACTTGACATCAATCACTGGTTTTGTAGTTATTGGTTTGTTGGGTAAAGGTTTATTAGATGTTGCAGGCTCTGGATTTTCCTGTTTAAAAAATTGCTTTAGGAAAGATTTCAGATAATCCAATGTGACAAGGATTATGGTTATGCTTATGCAGGTCGCCAGAAAAGCTATTATCAGTTCGAAGAAAGGAAGCGAGAAGATATAGAACGAGATATCTTTTGCGAATATAGGGTCTGTTATGCCGAATTTTGCTTGTTTTAGATATTGGAGGGTCTTGAACCATCCATTGGAGAAACTTATGCCTATGAAGAAGGATAATGCCAATGTTATCAGAAATTTTAATCTGAACGGAAATTTATCCTGCTTTGTGAATCTTGACGATATCGCTAAGTTGATTATTACGAATAAAAAGAAGATTACTACTGTTATGAAAAATAGGTTGATCTTTGTGAAAAGGCTGATTATGAATATCTTAGAGAAACCCAAAGCATCAAACCACAGGTAATCGGTGTATAACCTGATCAAAGGCTGCACAAATAATACGATTGCTATTATTATTCCTATTATTATCCTCATCAATCCTTTTTTAGTCATGAGTTTATATGGGTATTTCCTGCTGCATTTAAATGTTGCCTATAGTATCTTTATTTTTTCAAGAATTCTTTAGCGCTCATTATCTTAACGCCTTTATATTCTTTTAACTTCAATAGATGAGTGTCTCCGGAAACAATATTAGGCTTGGAAGTCAATGCGCAGTTGATGAACTTATCATCTGAAGGATCATCTAAAACAGCTTTTTCATTGAATTCTGGAAATATTATAATTGATTTAGATATATAACCAGCAAGAACTAATCTCTTATCTTCGTCTTTGACAATATTTCTAACAGAAGGTTTGTCAAAAACTCTTAGCAATTCTTTGACAATATCTCCAGTAGTAAAATTTATTATTTTACCTTCCACTAAAAGCTCTAATATTCTGGATGGAAGCCCTTCTTTTGTAATTGCAGCTGAAATTATTATATTAGTATCAAGAACTACGTTTTTCTTTTCTGACTTCATGAATCAAATCCTCTACTTGCTTAGAAGACAGCTTTGCAGTTCTCTTTCTCATCTCCCTAAACTCCTTTATCCATGCCTCGGGATCAAATTTCTTCATCACAATAGTCTCCTTATCAAGAGCTTCCACTACAAAAGTCGTGCTTGTTTCTGCATTGACTTCTTCCCTTACTTTTTTAGGTATTATGATCTGACCTCTTTCTGACATCTTAGCTGTTCCCATATTAATCACCATTCTAAAAGTACGTTTTACGTATTTATAAACTTTACGTATTTTAGTTGGTTATTTATTATAAGGTAGAATCAGTATATATATCTTAGGGGCAGATGTCCAGTGGTTGTGGTGTATATTTTGTTACAAATATTTATAAATGGATATTGCTTCTTTCTTAAATGGGGGGATGTAAAATGGTAAAAAAGAAAGTTATGAAGGAAAAGGATATGGACTGCGGATTTTTATTTAACCCAATATAAAATTTATGTAGAATTTTTTGGTTTATGGAATGTAGAACGAAATAGAAGAGATTATCAAAAGAAAAGAGAAATTTATGATAAAAATAAGCTGCCTTGTATATACCTTTATCCAGATAATTTAGGAATATTGGATTTAATTTTCAAAAAAAGATTAAAAAAGGTTTTAAAAAAATATAATATGAAATGGCAATTGTTTAAGTGCAATTTGTCCATATTTGGAGATAAATATCTTATTGGAATAGTTGTTCTCGGAGGTTTAATTTATTATATAGACAATATTTGGGTGAGAATAGTATTTGGACTCTTAATTTTACATTTGATATATCAGTCTATGAGAGAAATATTTCTTAAATAAATTAAGAACTTGAGAGAGATTTAGTGAACCGAAAAGGAGTGTTAAAGACATATTTCTATTTATTTTCTATATTGAAAATAAGCACTGGACACTGGACATGTGCGCGTAGGATTTATATATCTTTAAACCTACCTTCTGTAGATAATGAAAAAAGGAATACCTTTCAAAACTTGGAAATATGAAGAACAAACCAAAATAAAACATCTAGTTTTTGCTGATTATTTTGATAAATGGGTTAAAATATTGGGAAAAACACAATCTTTGAATTATTTTGATTGTTTTGGTGGTAAAGGGGCTTACGAAGAAGATGGAGAAATATATTTTGGTTCTCCAATACTCGCAGCTGAGATAATAAAGAATAATGAAACAAAACTAGGAAGGGAAGTATCTTTAATAATCATAGACAAGGATAAAGATAATTTAGATAATATTAAAAAAATACTAAACTATAAAAAATTGAAACTAAAACCTCAATTTATTAATAAGGATTTTGATATAACAATTAATAAAATTTTGGATAAACATCATAATCTTGCTCCCACATTCTTTTTTGTTGATCCTTTCGGTTTTAAGATTAAAATATCTACATTAAAAAGAATGTTAGAAACACCAAAATCAGAGATATTATTAACTTTTATGTATAATGGTATAGTTAGAAATTTGGAATCACTAATCTATGGAAATATGATCTGCCAGATGGTTGGAGAATAATCTATACAATCAAAACAGATGAAGTAATGATATTAAGTGTGATCCTTGAATGGTTTGACCATAAAGAATATGAAAGAAGGTTTAAATATTAATTTTTTCTTCACAACCACTGGACATTTACCCACAAACTATTTAAACAAAAAAACTAATCCAAGTTAAATGAAAATCTCAGTGACTATGCTTTCTACGTATCTGTATTGTCCTAGGTTACTATTCTTACAAAAGATTCTGCAGGTAGAAGAACCACCGAAAGAAGCGCTAGTACTGGGCAGCATAAGACATGAGTCTTTTGACAGGATAAACAAGAACGAAGAAGATTTAGTTAATACCATCAAAAACAAGGATTTAAGTTATCTAAACCAGATATATAAGCAGCATTATTCCAAGTACTTAAGGGAGATAATAATCAAGAATAAAAAAAGATTAAGAGAGGTAAATGTAAACTTAACAGAAGCTTTCAAGATAAATTGGAATAACCTAAGGGAAGAAGCAGAGTCAAGAGCATTAAACATATTCAATTTCATAGAAAAGAACAATATATACGGGAGTGAGCTATGGGAAAATTTAATTCCAAAGATAAAATCAGAATTCAAAGTAGAATCTAACACTTTACAGCTAAAAGGCATCATAGACCAGGTTCATGTATATGAGGATCAATTTGTTCCCATAGAATTAAAGACAGGAAAAAGTCCAAAAGAAGGCATGTGGCCAGGACATAGGATTCAAATTGGAGCATACGCACTTCTACTGGAAGAAATGTTCAACAAAGAGATAAAAGAAGGCTTTATCTATTATCTGGATTCAAAAGAGAAAAGGAATTTAGTAATAAACCCATTCTTAAGGCAGGAAATAAAAGATCTGACAAAAGAAGTGCAGGAATTCATCAATAATAAGAATTTACCAAATCACTGCGAAAGCGAGAATAAGTGCAAAGCGTGTTCATTAAACACTACATGTTATAGTGATGAAGAATTAAATAAGTATATGAAAGAGCAGCAGATTGAGGTTTCTTAAGAGCCTGCATTGTGGCAGGCTTATAGATGCGCAACATCATTGGTTGCGCCTAATTTTAAGAGTGTTTTAACTTGATTTTAAGCCAAATATCATTATCCAATATACACTTATGACTATTAATGCCCATTTTCAAAACATTTAAATATAACCTTAGTTATATTGAAAATATATATATTTACTCGTGAGGGAGTATTATGGCTGAACAGGAAAAGAAATTCTCAAAACAACTCATAGGAAAGACAGTAGTATCCAAGACAGGTAAAAGATTTGGCGATGTAGGAGACTTAATCTTCGAGACAAGATCAGGAGAATTGATACATCTAGTGTTAAATAATCCAACTACATACACTGAAAAGTTAGAGCTAGAAAAAGACAGTGACGGAAAGATACTCATACCATTCTCCGCAGTAATAGCAGTGGGAGATTTCATGGTTGTCGCTGAAGAAGATATTATTTAATTCTAAACATAAGATTTATATATGGGAAAGGTGTAAGAATAATAATGAAAAAATCAACAATTGCGATATTACTTCTTGTAATGTTAATAGGAGTTGTCTCTGTTTTTGCAACATCAGGAAGGCAATGGCACGGAAACAAGACCTGGAAAAGTGATGGATTCCATCAGGGTTTTGATAAGAGCTCTTTTTTGGAAAAGCTAGGGCTTTCGGAAGATGCAACAGATGAAGAAGTTAAAGAAGCGTTAAAAGTGTGGAAAGAAGGGAATAAAGATTCATTTGGGAATCATGGACATAAGAGTTTCAATAAACAAGGCTTTGGACACGGAGGCTTCGGAAAGAGCGGATTCGGCCATAAGGGTTTTTGCAATAAGGGTTAATTCTAAGGAGTATGATTAAGTTAACTTTTTAAACATAGTATTCTTTAAATTCATATAAAATGCCTGAGATTGACAGCAATCAGTATGAAAAGCAGATGAAAAGAGATGTGCTAATCATCAGCATAATAGGATTGATAATCTTCATGGCACTTGTATTATGGGGAATTAAGGTTATTCTGGAATTATAAAAGTTTTCCAGTTAACTATTTAAACATATATTCATTCCCCAGACCTATTAAATGACCGAAAATAACTCAATCTGGACAGAGAAATACAGGCCAAAAGATTTTGAAGACATAAAAGGCCAAAAGGAAATAGTAAAAAGAATAAAGGCATTTGTTGAGCAAAAAAACATGCCTCATTTACTTTTCGCAGGACCGGCTGGAGTAGGAAAGACAACTCTAGCCCTAGTGATAGCAAAAAACTTATTCCAGGACCAATGGCACCAGAACTTCTTAGAATTAAATGCAAGTGATGAAAGGGGCATAGACATCATAAGGAACAAAGTAAAAGATTTTGCAAGAACAAGAGCGATAGGCAACGTGCCATTCAAGGTGATATATTTAGATGAATGCTTAGATTATAACACTAAGATTATTGTAAAATCCGATGACGGCATAGGGGAAATTGCAATTGGAGAATTTGTTGAGAATTCTGAGTTTCAGAATTACAAAATCATGTCTGTAGATGATACTGGAGACATGATTTTTTCAAAAATTTCCAAAACCGTGAAACTTCCCTTCAATGCTACTCAAGGATTTTACAAAATTACTATTCATGATAAAGAAGTCATGGTTACAGGAAACCACGAATTTTTAACTTTAGATGGTTGGAAACCTGCTGATAAATTAGAAATCAAGGATTTTGTTCTTTGTCCTCAAATAATACCTAAAATCAGCAAATCGATTCCAGTAAATCCTGTTATCTATAATCTCATAGGTCTTCCTCAGGAAATAAGGAAAAAAGAAAGGTACATTACCAAATCACCTGAAAAATCAATTATAGAACTTCTAGGGGCCTATTCAGAAGGGTTAACAAGGGAAGAAATTACCAATAAAAGTATGGTAAGTAGTCAAAAAATATCCCCGATATTAAGTGATAGTGACAATGATTATTATCTCCCTCTTTTAAAGCACGGAATAATAAAGAAAGATTCTAACAAATTTATATTAGTTGACAACGTAGGCAATTCATTGTACAGGCTGTACAATATTAAAAGACTCCAAAATAGATCTAACCAAGAATATATCTTGGCACAACTTCGATCAAAAGAACTTCTCCAGCTAAAAGCTGACAAAGCAATAATTTGCGCGAGAATTTTAGGGCACCTATTCAGCGATGGTTGTTTGTCGCTCAAGACCAAGCAACTATTTTTCTCTGGCAAGCAAGAAGATGTAAGAACAATCAAAAAAGATCTCAATCAGCTTGGTTATTATAGCCTAGGAAGCATTAGACACTCTCGGTGGAAAAACGGTGAAGTATGGTCATTTGGTGCCTATAAGCTAGAATTATTAAGCTTATTCTACTCACTTGGCGCTCCGGTTGGAAAGAAAACTGACAACAAAGTGATAATTCCAGATTGGATAATGAAGGGAGATAAAAGTATCCAAAAGGAATTCTTAGCAGCTTTTTTTGGTGGAGATGGATACGAACCTAAATTTCAAGGTAGAACTGTAAAACCAATAGTTATTGGAATATCTAAAAGAGAAGACCTCAAGAATAATTTGATTGAATATTTGAAGCAATTTAAAAAACTATTAACAAATTTTGGGATCAATTCTAAGTTCAGAATCTGTCCTGGCACGAAATCATTGCGAAAAGATGGGACAAAAACAATAGAAGGTAGAATTTGGATAACAAATTCTTCTGAGAACATTAGCAATTTTCTTTCAATAGTCGGTTATAGATATTGCAAATACAAAGAAAAAACAGCAGAGGAAGTAATTCGATATCTTGATTGGAAAAAAACCCTCGGAAAGAATATCTACAAATTCAGACCGGTTCCCTATTTCTATGAATGGAAGGAAAAACTAAAGTTCGGGAAATCGGCATATAACTATGTAACTTCTATTGAAAGAATTAAAGATCCAGACTTTGTGTACTGTGTTTCAACAGATTCTGGTAGATTCATAGCAAATAACATAATAGTTCATAATTGCGATGCATTGACAAGAGAAGCCCAGCAAGCTCTAAGAAGAACTATGGAAAATTACACCCAGACCTGTAGGTTTATCTTAGCTGCAAATTATTCTTCTAAAATAATTGATCCGATACAGAGCAGATGCGCTATGTTCAGGTTCAAACCATTGGATAAAGACGAGATAATAGAAATAATAAAAAAAATAGAAAAAGAAGAGAATTTAAAGATTGACAATAAAGCAAAAGAAGCATTGTACAAGATATCAGAAGGAGATGTGAGGAAATTAGAAAACATTTTACAAAGCTCAGCTGTAATAAAAAAAGAGATAACAGAAGAATTGATATACAGCATGGCTTCGGTTGCAAAACCTAAAGAAATAAATGAAGTTCTAAACTTAGCAATAAACACCAAATTCATAGAGGCAAGAGACATGCTCTTAAATGTGATGCTGAACTACGGCCTTTCAGGCATAGACATAATAAAACAGATACAACAAGAAATCTGGAACTTAAACATAGACAACAAAGCAAAGATGAACTTAATAGAAAAATGCGGAGAGATAGAATTCAGGTTGACAGAAGGCAGCGATGAATTTATCCAGTTAGAAGCTTTACTTTCTCAAATAGCCTTAGCAAAGAATTAAGGAGAATCAACAAGATGTTTCACAACGACTCTTGCATCCTTATTGTCAAGGTAATTGTATTCTAATTTTATTTCTATTGGCCTTTCAAAGTCCTGCCTTCCAGGATCCAGTTCCTGGGTGCAAGTTACTGACCTTCTGCCTCTTACTAACTGTACGTGGCCTTTATTTCCTCCATCCAATCCAGTACATCTGACATTTGCAAGCCCAGTATCTACAGTGACTAAGACCCTGTTTTCTTTTGAACGCCTATCACGAGCGCCTCTTGGGCAGTTAGGATCATTAACACCTGCTTCTTGTGCCTTGTATATGACTCCATTTCCCTGCTGTACAATGTCAAAGCTAAAACCAACCTTGTCCACTCCAAGGACATTCTGCCTGTAGTTTGCAACCTGAACAGGCGCGCTTGAGCTGTGTATTGTCTTGCTTAAGCTTGGGTCACAAATCACATCATCACGAACATTGATAAGATCTTTTAAAACACACAAATCAGCTATTCCTAATGTTTGATAGGAATAACATACTTCGGCCCTGAAAGTGAATTCCTGGTTACCTTTTAGATCTCCTGCAAAAGTAAAGAAATCATTATTATTTGGCAAAGTTACAAATGTTGTTGTGCCTTCAATAAGGTTTCCTTCTGAATCTCTTCTTCTTGCATTAAGGTCATCATCAGGATGCTTATCATCAAGGTCTTCAGGAACTGCAGTAAAGTCCTGCGGCAAAATCCCGATCAGATCCACCTTAACATCCTCTTTTTGAAGATTAAATTCACCGTCATTCCTTAAGGTTACAACAGCATTAAAGTCAAAAGTGCCTCCATCTGTAACTTCTTCTGGCGGGCTTCCTTCTTCAAATTCTATAAAAAGACCAGCAGAACCGCCTAAAAAAGGAGTATTTGGAGCAGAAGTGAATGTATCTGTACCTCCACGATTTGAGCATGCAGAGATAAGAACTAATAAACTTGTAATCAAAGCAAAAAATATGACCCTTTTATTCATGTTTAATCACTCTTTCATAGATTATCTATATTTATTTCAATAGTTTTATTTAAATGTTTCTGTTTGATTCAAACTGATATACCTGGTGCACCGGATTCTTAACTTGCATCATCAACATTTGGTATCTTTATTATTTCAATTGATTTTGAGACTGAATTTCTATAGTAATACTCTAATCGGATATGCAAAGGTGTTGTAAATGCAGATTGTTGATCTACATTATCTTTAGGTAATGTACACATTACAAATCCCTCGCCATCTACCAGTCTGATAAATTTTTTTTTGGTTGAGCCTTCAAATACGCCGTCTGTCAATGGTCCACAATACTCATCGCTCAACTCTGTTTCGTGAACCTTAACCGAGCCTAAATAAACCTTATTTAAATTCTCTCTTTCTACCTTTTCCTCACCATATGGGTTGCAAATATTTCGATCTTTGGCATTGATTACATCACCAGTGCCGACATTTTTTATATATATCTTGAACTGGATGTTTTTTCCTAAAACCTCCTCTTCAATTTTAGTTATAGCAACAGGAGCTCCCTGGCTTCCCATTGTTATTGTTTCAGCATGGCATACTTTTTTCTGCTCATCAAAAGGATCTTTATCGATACAGACAGTTGGTGTTGCTCCAGTAGAATATTTATAACAGGCTGTTGCCAATAAGGTCGGCTCGTATTTATCTATTTTTATTTTTTCGCTCTTTATTGCGCCTTTAAATTCTATTATATCAAAACTTCCTTTTGGATTGAAAATACTTTTCCCTTCAACTGAATAGTCTTTTAGGTCTATACCTGATTCTTCTATCTCTATATCTGATTCATCATTTTTATCTTTAATAGCAATGATGTTCGGGTCAAAACCGCTTAACCAGACTGTAGCTAGCATTTCAGTGTTTGGGCCTGGATATGCACCTTTATTCTCTACTTGTAAGGCGACATCTAAGTCCTCCTCTTCATCCTGAACACGAATCTTATCCGGGGGATTATTTGACAAAAAACTTAAAACAAGACCTTGGGTTCCTGTCCTGTATTCTTCATCAGCTTTTTCCCCTTCTATATTAGGATTGCAGCCAGCGATAACAATTATAAGAAGCAAAGAAAATATAATCACTCTTTTATTCATTTTACTACTCATAGATTTAAACTCCCTCTTTTTGTATTTAAAGTTTTTGTTTTATTAGTAGATGACAATAGTGATTGTATTGATTTCAGCTACTAATATTAGGAAGACAAAACAATTTTAATTAAAACTTTTGTCTTTCTTTATATTAGTATTTTAAGGCCTTTTCTATGGTTGTCTGTGCTGAAATTGTTTCCGTGTAGCCATA
>Ga0187833_10001617_pt1 | contig 25456 bp, 20 predicted proteins | sample ETNtaG_37_FD_167968 | JGI IMG/M metagenome (GOLD analysis project Ga0187833, IMG submission 167968) | Marine microbial and viral communities from oxygen minimum zone, Eastern Pacific Ocean - ETNP2014_SV_400_PacBio MetaG (Illumina Assembly) | ecosystem: Environmental > Aquatic > Marine > Hypoxic...
CTGAATTGTCTGAAACACACCCTTGCTATATTGTCAGGTTGGTGCAGGAAGAACCCAGCTTCCGGGTTGGCTGGCTGCGCGATGGGGTCTTAACCTTCTTAACAACTTTATGAGCAGACTCTACTTAACGGATCCCAACCGCAGTGGGTTACATCGCTAAACGGCCTACTTGAGTATGGGCACAATAGCCGCAGGTGAATTGTGAAGCAGGGATGGAATCCCCATGACAACGGATAGGATTATGGTGAGCAAGTGCAAGCGACAGGAGATGCAAACATGAATTCGAGTGCGGTCTTATTTGATAAGAAACGAGTAGAAGTTAACGGCAAGAACATGGCGTACATTGACGAGGGCAGCGGTGATCCCATCGTATTCTTACATGGCAATCCCACCTCTTCGTATCTATGGCGAAATATAATTCCCCACTTGACTGATCAGGGCCGCTGCGTCGCACCGGACCTGATTGGTATGGGGGATTCGGATAAACTGGATCAGGTCGGCGCTGATAGTTACCGGTTTGTCGAACATCGCGAGTATCTGGATGGACTGCTGGACCTGCTTGGAATTGAAGAGAATGTAGTATTCGTTATTCACGACTGGGGATCCGCTCTTGGATTCGACTGGGCCAACAGGCACAGAGAGTCGACCCAAGGCATTGCCTACATGGAAGCCATTGTCACACCCATGTCCTGGGATGATTGGCCGGAAGTCGCACGGCGCATATTCCAGGGCTTTCGTTCCGATGCCGGTGAGGAGATGATACTTCAGAAGAATGTGTTCGTTGAGCGGATACTGCCCGGATCGATTATCAGAGATCTTACCGATGAGGAGATGGCTGTGTATCGTGAACCCTTTATAGCACCCGGAGAAAGCCGCAGACCCACGCTCACTTGGCCTCGTCAGATCCCGCTGGGCGGCGAGCCAGAAGATGTGGTGGGAATTGTTAACGACTATGCTGAGTGGCTGCAAACGGCCGATCTGCCGAAATTGCTGATCAACGCCAGCCCTGGCAGCATACTGACGGGCAGACAGCTGGAATTCTGTCGATCCTGGCCCAATCAGGACGAAGTCACTGTAGAGGGCATCCACTTTATCCAGGAAGACTCACCAGATGAAATTGGTCAAACAGTTTCCGAATTCGTCAGGAGATTGAGGGGCTGAAGAATACTCCCTTTGAGCCCTACAGATGAGAATCCTGCTACTTTCGCCCTATGATGCAGCCAGCCACAAACGCTGGCGTCTTGGATTGCAGAATCACCTGGAAGATCTCGATTTCACCATGCTGTCCCTGCCTCCCCGTTACTTCAGCTGGCGCATGCGAGGTAACAGCTTAACCTGGGCGTTGGCAGACGACCCGCTGCTAAGCAGAGACTATGACCTGCTCGTCGCCACATCCATGACAGACTTGTCTGCACTCAAGGGAATGTGTCCAAGACTGAGTCGCATACCCAGCATCGTCTATTTTCACGAGAACCAGTTTGCCTATCCATCCCGCAGCATGCAGCAGGACTCATTGCATGGCAGAATTCTCAATCTCTATACCGCCTTGGCAGCAGACGCCATTGTCTTCAACTCTAACTACAACCAATGTACATTTCTAACTGGCGTCGGTAATCTGTTAGCTGACATGCCTGACCAGGTTCCCAAAGGGATAACCGAGAGATTGGCGGCAGCAAGTCGGGTGATACCGGTGCCGCTGGAAGCTGACAACTTTATTGCAGGTACGAAATCCAGCAGATTTACCTTGCTATGGAATCATCGCTGGGAATATGACAAGGGTCCCGACCGACTGTTACTACTGGTGGAACGCCTGCAGGCTAATGGAATCGATTTCAATCTACATCTGCTGGGTCAGCAATTTCGCAAGCGCCCTGAGGAAATGGATGAAGTCGTTGCCAGGCTCAAAGCAGCCGGCCAGCTTGGACAGTGCGGACATGTACGCGATTCGGCGTCCTACAGAAGTATTCTAGCTGAGAGCCATCTGGTATTGTCCACTGCCGTTCACGAGTTCCAGGGCCTCTCTGTTCTGGAGGCGATAGCTTGTGGTTGTCTTCCCCTGGTGCCGGACCGACTGGTCTATACGGAGATGATTCCACCTGCATTTCGCTACGCCTCCTGTGAAGCCAAGGAAGCGGAAGCTGATGCTGCTGTCAACAAGATAGTAGAATTCAAACAGATGGTTGACGAGGACCAGTTAGTTGCAGCACCATCCATCGATCAGTTTTTGTGGGATCATCTCGCGGAGGACTACCGTCAGCTATTCACAGAGACCGCGGCAAGCGCATAACGTGCAGTAAACAGATCGAAGCGAGGCTAGAGTCAAATGAAGGTACCCCAATACTATCGTTTCGACTACTCGATCATGAATGATCAGGGCGAAGTGGTGGATTCTTCCGAAGGAGGAGAACCCCTCTCATTTATCGAGGGGGATGGCACCATGATAAAGGGGTTGCAGCGGGCGCTGCAAAACCGGTCAGCCGGTGATGAATTCAAGGTTACCGTCGCGCCGGAGGATGCCTACGGCTGGCCGCAGCGGTCCCTGATACGCACCGTGTTTCCGGAGATGTTTGAGGGCATACCCGGTGACATCGAGGTGGGCATGCTGTTCCAGGTAGGCTCGGATCGAGAAGCAGAAGTCGTCAAAGTTGTGGCTGTAAACGGCGATGAAATCAGCGTAGATGGGAATCATCCGCTGGCAGGTATCAGTCTGAATTTCGGCATCCGCGTTATCGAAGCGCGTGATGCCACCCCTGAGGAAGTGGATCTAATCGGATCGTCACCGGGAGACGGTGATTTCCTCTGATCGGAAATCAGATGTCCCTTACTGCTGCTGTTAGCATAGGACCCGACTTGTCGCTTACCCAGCTACCACAATGACTCGTATCGCATCCTGACGCAGTTCCGCCCTCTGGATAGCGTCTGTCAAGCGCTGACGGGTCGACCGCAGGAACTCTATCTCCTCTCTGCGTACGTTGGGATTGACTTTGCCCAGATCGGTTAATCTCCGCAGTTCGAACTGCAGGTGCTGTGTCATCTTATTCGTGGCCATTGACTTGACTTGCTCGAGTTCGGACCTGGCTGATGCTGCTGCCTGACCGATCATGGTCTTCAGCCCTGCTGCCTGGGAGTCGATAATCTTAAACAGGTCGTCAGGATTGACTGCAATCTCCTGTCCCAGAAAGCTCCGGTATGTGTGTCGCTTTTCGACATCATGACCATCTGCATCGATGAGGCACCTGAGAACTGAGGCAGGCAGATATCGATGCACCTGGAGCTCAGCCGGTGCTACGGATTCCACCTGGTAGAGGACTTCCACCAATACCGTGCCGGTTGGGAAGTTCGAGTGTTTGATGACGATGGCACCGCAGTTACCCAGGAGATCCGTCATAACAAGATCCATTGCCTGGGCCACCATGGGACTCTCCCAACTCATAAACAAGGCATCTTCTCTTGACAGCGCAGTGGTTCGGTCGAACGTGATCCTGACGCCATCCTCCGGGAGTTCCGGAAAACGATTTCTCTGTTGAGTTTCCAGACTGACCACAACGTTACGTTGCATACTCTCGGTGGGTTTGACCAGATAGACATCCTGATCGAGGGGATCCGTCTCCAGGCCGTACATTTCGCACACCCGGTTCATATAGTGTTGCAACGTCACGCCACCTTCGTTGCGCAGGATCTCTTCGATGACCGGCTGAGATACTTGACGTTGATGAGAGTTAAGTTCCAGCAGTCGATCCCTGCCGCTGGACAGCATATCCTTCTTATCCAGATTGAGCTTGGCCGTCTCGGTGATGAATCGATCCAGTTGAGTCGGTAATTTGCCACTTCGAGCGCATCTACTCATCAGCCCTTCCAGTTCCGGTAGACTATCGAGGAAGATGCTCTGTGCAGCCGGATTTGCCTGCACAAACAGACTTAATCCCTCGTGGTAGTAACGAAACAGCAGTTCATGAACAGAACCGGACAGGTAAGGAACATGAACCGTGACATTGTGCTTTTGTCCGATTCGATCCAATCGGCCGATGCGTTGCTCCACCAGATCGGGGTTTGCAGGCAGGTCAAACAACACCAGATGTCGGGCAAACTGGAAGTTCCTCCCTTCACTGCCGATCTCAGAACAGATCAGTGCCTGTGCTCCCCGGTCGGGATCGGCAAAATAGGCAGCTGCCCGGTCACGACTGACGAGGTCCATCGCCTCATGAAACAGGGCAGAGCTTATGCCCTGACGATGTTTCAGGTTGTCTTCAAGATCGATTGCAGTCGTTGCGTTGGCACAGATGATGAGCACTTTTTGGCGCTTCAGGTTGTGCAGTAATTCCGCCAGCCAGGGAATACGTGGGTCCACCCGAACCCACTTGTCAGTGCCCTCTTCGGAATATTTCTTTTCCGGGTAGAGCAACTCGAGCATCGACTCCGATTGCAGACACTGTGCATACTCTTTGGGGAATGGCAGTGGCGCGGCTTCAAGAATTCGCTGAGAGAATCCGCTAACGGATGAACGATTGTTGCGGAACAGGATCCGACCAGTGCCGTGGCGATCGAGCAGCTGCTGAATTAGTTCGGTGCTCGAATCGGTTTGACTCAGTGCGATCCCGGTCCGGTCAGCTAATGCATCGATCTTCTCGGCGACATTGAGATCCGGCATGTCGATCAGTTCGTTGATTAACCGGGCGATGGGCTGGTAGCTGTCTTCCTCCTGGAGGAATGCATCCAAACTGTGAAACCGGTCAGGATCGAGCAATCGGAGCCGGGCAAAGTGGCCTGTCTTGCCCAGTTGCTCGGGAGTTGCTGTCAAGAGCAGGACGCCTTTGATCGCGTCAGCAAGTTGCTCGATGACGCGGTATTCCACACTGACACAGGTTGGGCTCCAGGTCAGATGATGGGCCTCATCCACCACAAGCAGATCCCAGTCGCCCGCTACGGCCTGCTGAATACGATGGGGATGCTCGGTGAACAGATCCAGTGAACACAGAACCAGCTGCTGTGCTTGGAATGGATTAAACGAAGTGATATCAGGCGCCTCCGTCGGCTCCCCAGACTCGCTGAGCGTCATTTCATCAGCTTCCATATTGTCCTGTTGGATTTGCTTACAACGCTCCTCATCCAGAATGGTAAGTTGTAGGTTGAATCTGCGAATCATCTCGACGAACCACTGAAAGGTTAACGCTTTGGGGACGATGATCAGCACTCTGCTGGCTCTGCCGGTTTGCAGTTGCTGGTGAACGATCAACCCAGCTTCAATGGTTTTACCGAGACCGACTTCGTCGGCCAACAGCACGCGCGGTGAGAATCTACTTGCTACTTCATGGCTTATGTACAGTTGGTGAGGTATCAGTGCGACGCGTGGTCCAAAAAGCCCTCTGCAACTGGATTGGACCAGTCTCGAGTGGTGAGTCAGCGTCTGATAGCGAAGGTCAAACCACTCATTAGCGTCTATCTGGTGGGTAAAGAGGCGATCCTGGGGTTTGTTGAAACGCATCTCCTCCTGAAGACGGGTTTCAATGAGGATCTTCTCCTCCCCTTCGGAAATTCCGTGATAGACGATCAGATCATCCACGTCCGTCAGAGAGGTAATCTTAAGGATCCAGCCCTCGTCGCTTTCGATCTCATCGCCGGGATTGAATCTGACCCGGGAAAGGGGAGCCTGCCTTTGAGAATAGGTCCGACTGGTACCACTGATGGGAAAGTGAATGGTGACTTGCCTGCTATCAAGCTCGAATACCTGACCCATTCCCAGTTCAGGTTCTGCATTGCTGATCCAGCGTTGACCCAAGCTGAATGGCGTCAAACCATTGCCTTAAGATAGATAATTGAAGTGATGAGTTCCTGCCCGGCTAATGATAGTAGTTTTTGAGTTCCCACACACCTCGAACAATTCCAGCTGCTCGACGACCAGTCCCCGAGATCGACGCAGTACTCCACTAGCCACGCCGGATGTCTCGTGAGTCTGTGATGCTGGGCGGCAGGATTACGCAAACATTGGCACAGGCTCCGTCCGATGGAACGCTCTACGTTAATGGAACGCGATCGCCCGCGCCGCATGCTCCAAGCAGCTTACACAGCCATGTTGGCTCGTATCGCTGCATGACACTGGTAGTTGTCCAGTTGGAAATCATCCATCTCAAAATCGTCGATGCATGACTGGCCTCGATCCCTTATCTTCAAGTCGGGCCGGGGCAGGGGCTTGCGATCTGCCTGCTGCTTGCATTGGTCAATCGCATCCAGGTAGATGTGCGCATCGCCGATGCTGTGGATGAACTCCGCTGGTTGCAGATGAGTAATAGCGGCAACCATGTGTAGCAGCAGGGCGTAGGACGCAATGTTGAACGGCACGCCGAGAAACATATCGGCTGATCGCTGATACATTTGCAGGGATAGTTTGTCCTCTGCGACATAGAACTGAAAAAAGGAATGGCAGGGAGGCAACGCTACCTGCTGGGGATCGGATTCGCCGGGATTCCAGGCGTTTACGATGATTCTGCGGGAATGGGGATTGCTGACGATGGTATCGATGGCTTGCTGCAGTTGATCCACTTCACCTGTGGCAGATCGCCAGTGGCGCCACTGCTTGCCGTATACGTTGCCCATGTCGCCGTCGTTTTCGGTCACTCCGAGCCTGTGCAGATAGTCTGCATAGTTTGCATCCCAGATCTTGTTGAGTTTGTAGATCTGCTTCAAGTCGTTGATGTTGCTGGAACCGGAGATAAACCAGAGCAGTTCAGATACGACCAGCTTCCAGGCAAGTCTCTTGGTGGTCATGGCTGGAAAACCATCGGCCATCAGGTAGCGTGCCTGCAGGCCGAATGAGGAGAGGGTCCCTACACCGGTGCGGTCCTGTTTGCGCGTGCCGGTATCGAGTATGGTTTTGAGCTGGTCTAGATACGCTTGCATAAATCGCGTTTTCCTCTGGGCGGACCCTGTTGGGCGGATCTACTTAGACGGCACCATCTCGCCGGGCGCCCCTGGGCGGGCGCCCTAGGCTGGGCCCCCTAGCCGGGCGCACCTCGCCGGCCACCCCTAGGCGGGCACCCCTCGCCGGGCGCCCTAGGCGGGCCCCCCCTACCCACATTTGGATTCGCCGCAGTTCAGGCAGGTCAGGCAATTATCCATCATCACCATTGCCTTGACACTGCACTTCATACAGAGTTGTGCACTATCCGGAAAGTCGGCGACTTCGACTGCATCCATATGGGTCGCCTGCTCCAAAGCTTTTCTCTTCTCCTCGATCATCGCCTTGTGGGGGTCGCTTAACTCCTCGTCCTCTATCAGGCCGATACTCTTCATGTGAGACTCTATGGCTTCACCGATCTCCGCCACCAGAGAAGGCATGAAACGCCCCCCTTTTTTGAAATACCCCCCTTGCGGATCGAACACCTGTTTGAGTTCATTCGGCAGGAACGCGACATCACCCCCTTTCCTGAAGATCGCGGAGACAACTCGAGTGAGGGCCGTGACCCATTGAAAGTGGTCCATGGCTTTTGAATTGATAAATACCTCGAAGGGTCGGCGCTGCTCATGCACGGTCCCGTGATTGAGGACGATATCATTGATGGTCACGTAAAGGGCGTGATCGGAAAGGGGTGTCTTGATCTTGTAGGTGGAACCCAAGAGCATTTCCGGTCGAGCGACATCTTCATGCATATGTTCGACGTCGAGCTTTTTCTCTTCCGAAATGTCTTCGTTGTCTTTGCCGATGGAATAACCGATGATCTCTTGCTCTATCTTAATTGCCATGATGTATGATCCGAGTTCTTGTTATCTGTAATTATAACCAGTACTGTATATTTGTCTAGCTATGGCCCTGAAAGCCAATATCTCTAAAGTGCTGACCCCTGATACTAGAACTTCCCGTAATATCCTTCTTTCATCGCATCGAACAGGTTGGCAGCGGTGTGCAGTTCGCCATCGTATTCGATCTCTTCATTCCCCTTGACCTCAATGATGCTGCCATCGGCCAAGGTAAACCTGTAGGTGGTGTTCTCAAGGTCTTCCTCTTTCACCAGAATTCCCTGGAAAACTTCGGGATTGAACCGGAAGGTAGTACACCCTTTCAATCCCTTTTCGTACGCATACAGGTAGATATCTTTGAATTCTGCGTAAGGATAATCAGTGGGCACATTGGCGGTTTTGGAGATGGATGAATCGATCCACTTCTGGGCTGCCGCCTGGATATCCACATGTTGCATCGGCGAGATGTCATCCGCCGTGACAAAGTAGTCAGGCAGTTTCTCTTCGTCGACATCGGAATAGGGATGAGCGGCGGGATTTACCAGGCTTCGGTAGGCCAGCAGTTCAAAGGAGTAAACATCCATCTTCTCCTTGCTCTTCTTGCCTTCACGAATCACATTGCGTGAATACTGATGGGCAAAGCTGGGTTCGATCCCGTTACTGGCATTGTTGGCCAGGGACAATGAGATTGTGCCGGTTGGCGCAATTGAACTGTGGTGGGTGAAGCGGCAACCGATCTCGGCGATGCCGTCTACCAGGTGCGGGTCTTCATTGGACAGTTTCTGCATATAGCGACTGTATTTGGCCAGCAACACCTTCCCTTTGACTGTGTCCCCTATATGGTGATCTGCATCGTTCATTTCCGGTCTTTTGCGCAGCATCTCACCGGTAACCGTGAAATCCTCGTCCATGATGGGGGCGGGACCCTTCTCCCGAGCCAACTCCAGACCGGTTCGCCATCCCGTCAGAGCAAGCTCCCTGGTTACTCTTTCGGTGAACTCGATCGATCCGGCATCACCGTAACGCATCCCCATCATGGTGATGGTGGAGCCGAGGCCGAGGTAACCCATGCCGTGACGTCTCTTTCTGAAAATCTCGCCCTGTTGTTGCGCCAGTGGTAGGCCGTTAATCTCCACGACGTTGTCCAGCATTCGAGTGAAGATGGCGATCGCCCTTTGATAACTTTCCCAGTCGAACTCAGCTTCTCCGGTGAATGGTTTCCTGACGAACTTACACAGGTTGATAGAACCGAGCAGACAGCTGCCGTAAGGTGGCAGCGGCTGTTCTCCACACGGATTGGTAGCGCGGATGTTTTCACAAAACCAGTTGTTGTTCATCTCGTTAACTTTGTCTATCAAAAGAAAGCCGGGCTCGGCATAGTCGTAGGTAGACGACATGATCACATCCCAGACGCGGCGAGCACGAATCTTTTTGTGTATACGGCATGCGACCAGACCCACCTCGTTGGTGATATAGCCCTCTTTGATTGGGTACTCACGCCACAATACTTCTTCAGAGTCGACCAGGTTCAGATCGTCCGCCTTCATTTCCGCTGCGCTGATGGGAAAACTGAGCACCCATTCAGAATCCTGTCTGACCGCTTCCATGAACTCCGTGGTGATAAGTAGGGACAGGTTGAATTGACGTAAGCGGCCGTCCTCACGTTTGGCCCGGATGAATTCCAATACATCGGGATGGCTCACGTCAAACGTGGCCATCTGTGCGCCTCTTCTGCCTCCTGCCGAAGAGACGGTAAAGCACGTCTTGTCGTAGATGTCCATGAAGGAGAGAGGTCCGGAGGTATAGGCCCCGGCACCAGAGACATAGGCACCCTTGGGGCGCAATGTGGAAAACTCATAACCAATGCCACAACCGGCTTTGAGCGTCAGGCCCGCCTCCACGTTTTTCTTCAGGATATCCTCCATGGAATCGTGAATGCTGTCCGAGACGGTACAGTTAATCGTTGAGGTAGCCGGTTTATGCTCCTGAGCTCCCGCATTGGAGATGATGCGGCCGGCTGGAATAACCCCCTGTCGGAGCGCCCACAGAAACTCCTCATACCAGTACTCCTGCTTCTCCTCGGCTTCTGCCTGAACCAGTGCCCTCGCGACTCGTTGAGAAGTCTCATCCATGTTGGTATCGACCATCTCGCCCTGCTTGGTCTTCAGGCAGTATTTATTCTCCCAAATGTCCTGCGACGTCTGCTGATAGGCGATGTCCGAGACGGATTTGGGAACAGCTTTCAGATTCGGTTTTACGCCGGAGGAGTCCATATTGTGCCCTTTTTTATGGTTACGGATTGTAGCGCGAAAGACTACATAGTGTGCCTCACAACAGAAACAAACACAACATATAGATCCAGCATTCTTTCGACTTTTGCCGTGGTACACTTTTCGAAGATGGCAATTTGCGATGGAGATCCCATGAATCGAGTCGATGGCAAGGTGGCGATAGTAACCGGGGGTGGCAGCGGCATCGGCCGGGCATCGAGCCGGTTGCTTTCCGAGGCTGGCGCTGAAGTGGTCGTGACCGATATCGATGGGGATGCGGCTGATGAGACGGTAGCGGAGATCGCAGACGCGGGCGGCTCGGCTGTTGCCATCCAACACGACGTCACCAGTGAGGCAGCTTGGGAAACGGTTATCGCTGCTACCCTCGAGAACTTTGGCTCTTTCCATGTATTGGTGAATAACGCGGGCGTTGGTGGTGGTGCGCAGCTATTCGAAGATACACCGTTTGAAATGTGGCGCCAGGTTATGAGTGTGAATCTGGATGGAGTTTTCCTTGGCACACAGCAGGCGGTCAAGGTAATGCGGCAAGCCGGGGGCTCGATCGTGAACATATCTTCCATCATGGGCATGGTGGGCGGTGCCAATGCCGCGTACAACGCTTCCAAAGGGGGAGTCCGGTTGCTGACTAAATCAGTCGCTGTCTATTGTGGCAGCAACGGTCTGCCCATTCGGGTGAACTCCATCCATCCCGGCTATATCTGGACTCCCATGATTGAGAAAATAGCCAGCTATATTCCGGGAGGAACGGAGCAGGATGTCAGAGATCTGCTGACTCCTCGCCATCCCATCGGCAGGTTGGGAGAGCCGATCGACGTTGCCAAGGGTGTGCTCTTCCTCGCCTCGGATGACTCCAGTTTCATGACCGGCAGCGAACTGGTTATCGACGGAGGGTATACCGCGGTTTGAGAGCCAATGTGTCGGTATTCGGGCCGGTCGACCCGACGCAGGCGTGCCGGCGGCTCCATGCGGCGGCTGCCCCACGTTTGGTCCGGACAAAACGTGCCGGTGGGAATCTGCAATGAGCATACAGGATCTGTTCGAACAGGTTGGCAATTACCCTTTGATTATTGTCGGCTTCTTTGCCCTTCCGCCCTTATTGGCCTGGCTGATGGCACAGTTCAGTATTGCCAAGGAAGGACCCCTGACTGCATGGGATTATGGCTATTCCGTGCTGATCTATTTGGTGGGGATACCGGGCACGATCTCGGTGGTTCTGATTGCCTATTCCTTGTTCATGGTACGGCAGAATCTGCTGGAAGTGGATTTTCTGATCTACTTCCTGCCCCTGATATCAATGGTGGTGACCTTCCTGTTGATCAGCCGGAGTTCGGATTTGGACCGTCTACCCGGTTTTGAACGATTGTCCGGCCTGATGATGCTGATCGGTCTGAGCTTTCTCGTGGTGCTGATCATCTTTAAACTGCGAATACTGGTCGGCTTCTTCGCATCCATGGAGAGCTTGCTCGTCATAGGAATCGTGCTCTTCATCCTGTTCAAAGTGGCGGCAAGAAAGCTCTTTTAGTGCGCCAGACTGCGCCTAGTCGGTCACCGACTCGGGGTACTCATCATTCAGGCGCAGGTTGCTTTCGATATTGAGGAGGGTGCGTTTCACATCATCGTTCTGCATTCGTTTGTCTTCGAAGCAAAACCGCACGCCGCACAAGTAAGTGTCTTCCAGCTTCCTCGTATAGCAGACCAACCCGGACAGTTCGTAGATGCATTCGTCCTGAACGCAGAGATCGATGACCAATCGATCGTCCAGCTGGAAGGGCCTATTACACTTGAACTGCAGGCCGGTGGAATTAAAATCGATACATTCGACGATGGGATTGAATCTCAGCATGCCTTTGATGCCGGGATATGCTATGGATAGGCTCAGGTCACCATTGGTGTAACGGGCTTGTTTCCTGCGGTCCAGGGTCGGTTTTTCGCTGCTGTTGTGAGTCATATAGGAATGTGCTCAGGCCGTCGAATTCCCTACCAAAGCACTGCTTCATTGGGGATTTCTTTCCTGGAGTATAGTAGTTTCACCAGCTGACGAACAGAGATCAAACAGTAACTGCAGCGGGAAATTGTCCCTCTTTGCTCTTTTCCTGACCGAGGTCAGGAACTGCGATCACATCATATCGACCGCCAAAGTGCACGGCACGCGGGCCGAGCAGGCCCTGCTGGGCCAGCGGTACTGAGAAGTTTCAGTGTACACCGTGCAGCTTGGCGTGGTCCCAGGACACTACCGAAACAGGGTTGAACCGGATCACCACCCGCTTGGGCGCTTGGCCCATGGCCCCCTGCTGGACCACGTCCTTTTGGTCGGCACGGGCATCTCCCCTGAAAATGCTGATTTTGGACATGGTTTCGGCGGTGTATTCAAGCTGATCGACGATTTCGGCTTCAGCCAATATCAATACACTCTTGAGTTCCTCATAGGCACTGCCCGATTCTACCAGCAGGGCAACTTTGGGATTTTTCTTGATGTTGAGTATTTTCTGGCTCTTGCGAAACGTGGTCATCACAATCTGGTCATCTTCATCGACTGCAAACCACATTGGCATGGGATGAGGAAAACCCTTTCTACCGTTGGAGACAAGAATGATGGTTCTGGCGGATCTGATATAGGACGAGATCTCTTCCTCGGTCAACTTAATCTGTTCTCTGCGCGACATGCTGGCTCCTGCTCAAATGAATGCGGTCCATAATCGGATCAAACACGTTGGGTCGGTGAGGATTGTATGTGGGAATGAGGGCCTCGAAAAGGGCCGGCATGCAAAAAGTGGCGATTATTGGGGCTCAAACGATGTGGTAAACCGAATGTTCGTCGTCAATTCAATCTGATATCAGCCGGTATCTCCCCACGCAACTGCGTTCTCTCGCTATTCACTCTCAATCGCCCCTTAGTAAATTCGCTGGGGAAAACTGATCTGTCAGGGGCTTCTTGCTGGGGTCCCAATCGATCTCCCTGCTCATGTGATCCGGGTAGCTTTCGAATTCAATTCCATAGCGATCCAGGCGGTCGGCAAACAGGTGTGCTCTGTGTGTCAGCAGTTTCAGTTCCGGCAGTTGTTTGGTCGTAGCGATAATGACCCGGTTACCGGTGAACGACATCTTGAAGTTGAAGAAGGTTTTGAATGCGCGCTGATAGGTAACCGATTCATGATGATACAACAGACTGTTTGAAAACGTATTTGCAATCAGTGCGCCATCGGCAGTCATCAGCTGTTTCGCCTCTTCGAGAAATTCGACAGTCATCAGATGTTCCGGAATGTAGTCTCCCGTGAAGGCGTCCAGGATGATCATGTCATATTGCTGCCCTCGCTGGGTAGCGCGTCGGATATATACCCGGGCATCGCTCACAATGACTTTCATGCGCTCGTTTTCCTGGAACGCGAAGTACTTCTTGGCAACGCGTACCACGGCGTCATCGATTTCGACGATGTCGATGCCGGCATTGGGAAACAGTTCGCTCAATGTGGTGGGAATGGACCCGCCCCCCAAGCCGATGACCAGGATTTTATTGGGTTTCGGATTAACGAGCAGGCCGGCGAACACCATGCGCACATAGGCGAACACCAACAGATTGGGATCCCTGAGATCGGTACAGGTCTGATTCTTGTCGCCCCTCTTTACTGAGAACACCAGGCAGCGCCGATTATTGGACTCCCTCACAACGATGTTGCGGTACAGTGACTTCTCCTTGTGAATGGTCTTGGCTGCAACCGTGCTGTGCATGCAACAGAAGACGCAAAGCAGGACAGTACCCAGTGTGTTCCCGTGGCGTGATTTGGTCATCATCTAGGTATTCAGCCAATATTGTTTGGCCAGTATTGCTGATACACCGGCGATCACGAGTGTCAGGCAAAGGGTCAGCAGGATCTGATCGACTTCGAAGTAGAGTACCAGATAGAACGAGGTGGCCAGGGTGCCGATGGCACTTCCCAGCGTCGATACAAAATACAGGGTGCCGGCAATCTGACCGCTGTGTTGCTGGTTTTCTACCAACAGTCGAACGGAGTAGGGCGCGATCATGCCCAGGAAGGCGGTAGGCAGAAAAAATAGTAGGGCCGAAACCAACAGTGATCCGTATCTCGGATCATCGATGGCTGCAAAAACCCGATCCATAGCCGCCTCACCCAGGTAGATGGTGGGAACCAGAGCGAAAGCGGCGCAGATGAAGAAGGACCCATGCCTGATCAGATTTGGATTGTTGAGGGACCACCTGCCGCCCAATAGATAGCCGACTGCCAGGGACAACATAAACACCGTGATGATGCTTCCCCACACGTAAATGCTGCTGCCGAAATAAGGGGCCAATATTCTGCCCCCGAGCAGTTCGATGGCCATGATGATGAAGCCGCTGACAAAAGCCAGCAGGAGAATCAATCCGTTGATCACGGTATTGTTGGCTGGTGAAACTGTCATGCAATGAGTGTTCTCTGCTGTGCGGCTGCTCAGAGTATACCTGAAGCTCTGATTCCATGAGAGAATAGTGTTCGGCAGAAATCCACGCCAGAGCACTGATGACGTGGGGAGGACGAGAGAACAATGCAGGCAAGGGCAACCATACTGGCGTTGATCCTGATCATGCTCGGGTGCGCCGATGACGCGGAAACACCAGCGGCAACCGGGTCCACGCCCGCGACACCCGGGTCAACACCAGCGACTCGGGACCTCAGCTTTGCCAACCTGGAAAAACACATCGAGATACTGGCGTCGGACGAATTCGAAGGTCGTCAGCCTGGGTCCGTCGGGGAGGAGAAGACGGTTGCCTACATCAAAGAGCAGTTCGTCAAGCTGGGCCTAAAACCGGGAAACGGCGACAGCTATTTCCAGACCGTTCCGCTTGGAGTATTGACTGCCGATGCATCGGTGCTCATGTCGATCAAGAGAGATGGCTACAGCCGCGATCTCAAATACAGCAGTGAGATGATGCTCTGGACCAAGCGTGTGGAGGCAGAGGTGTCTGTGCGCGAGAGCGAGATGGTCTTTGTCGGTTATGGGGTGGTTGCGCCCGAGTACGACTGGAATGACTATCAGGGCCTGGATGTGGCCGGAAAAACAGTGCTGATGCTGGTCAACGACCCGGGCTATGCCAGTCAGGACAAGCAGCTATTCACCGGCAACGCCATGACCTATTACGGGAGGTGGACATATAAATATGAAGAGGCTGCCAGACACGGAGCTGCCGGCGCCATCATCGTTCATGAAACCGGCGCGGCAGGATATGGTTGGGAGGTAGTATCCGGCAGTTGGTCCGGCCCGCAGTTTGATCTGATGGCGTCGAATGACAATGTACGGAACGCCGCCCGGCCGGATACGGTTGCAGTAGAGGGTTGGATTACCGAGCAGGTTGCTGAACAGCTATTCAAAGCTGCGGGCAGCGACTACGGGGAGATGAAACGGAGAGCTCTGCAGAGGAATTTCAAAGCCACACCCTTGCCACTGAGCATGACAGTCAACCTGGAAAATGACATCAGCAGATACGACTCCCGAAATGTCATGGGACTGCTGCCAGGGAGCGATCGGACGGCGGAGTACATTATCTACATGGCCCATTGGGATCATCTCGGCAAGGCTGAAGACCTGCCGGGCGATCAGATCTTCAATGGCGCAGTGGACAATGCATCGGGGACCGCCGCCCTGATCGCCTTGGCGGAAGCGTTTTCGGCAGGCGCTAAGCCACTGGCACGGTCGATCCTGTTTATGGCGGTGACTGCGGAGGAATCCGGTCTGCTGGGATCAGAATACTATGGCAAGCATCCCATCTATCCCCTCAAAGACACCGTCGCCGCAATCAATATGGATGGCCTCAATGTAGTGGGTCCCATGGCAGATGTGGTAGTAATCGGATATGGCAGTTCCGAACTGGAGCGATACCTGGCGGAAGCCGCGGCCAGGCAGTCGCGATATTTGGCTGCGGAGCCGTCACCCGAAAAGGGATACTTCTATCGTTCGGACCACTTCAACCTGGCAAAAGTGGGCGTACCGGTTCTCTATGCTAAAAGCGGCGTGGACAGTGTCAGCCACGGCCGTGACTGGGGCTTGGCGCAGATGGGCGACTATGTGGCAGAACGCTATCACAAGCCGGCTGACGAATATGACCCGAACTGGGACTTGTCGGGCGCCCGACAGGACCTGGAACTGTATTTCCGAATTGGCCAGCGACTTGCCGATGAGGACAGTTTTCCAAACTGGTATTCCAGCAGCGAGTTTCGTGCCATTCGTGACCGGTCCCGCCCGAATTAACAAATAACCGTTAACAATCAATAGGATAACGCTGGTTCCCGCTCGCTAACTGGCACCTCCATTTCTCAACTTGCCTCTTTTGTGCAACAATAGCAGATTGCTGAGCGGAAGATGCCGAAGCGGTTACCAACGACCGCGACCTCAATAAGACGCTATCTTGAATAAGATCAAATGCTCGCCGAAGGGCTGGGAGAGCGGTTGGCATCGGCTCGATCTTCCGCAGATGGATATGCAGGTAAGGTGGTTTGAAGTCTCTTTTAAAGCTCGTGCCCTTTGTCCGACCCTATTTCTTAAGGATACTTGCAGGATGTGCGGCGTTCTTTGTAGCGCGATTGTTTGAGGCCTCGTCGTTTCTACTCGTCGCTGAAGGAATCGATGCCATCGACATCCTTGACAGAGGCAACCAGGCCGCACGTGGCTACTCTCTCAAAACCATAACCGTCGGTATCATTGCAGCAGTGACGCTGCGATTCTTCTTCATCGTATTTGCCCGCCGTGCCATTCGTCGCGTCGGTATCTCGGTCTCCTTCGATCTCAGACAAGAACTCTACGCTTCGGTGCAAAAGCAGGGCAGTCGTTTCTTTGCAGGTATCGGCGTCGGGGACCTGATGATTCGTGCTATTCAGGATATCTCGTTGGTGCAGCGACTTATCGCCATGGGTCTGATACAACTGGTGATTATGGTTTATGCGCCGGTGATTGCGGTGACCGTGATGCTGTTCAAGTCACCCTCTCTTACCCTGTTGATCTTACCGGCGTTACCCTTGGTTTTCGTCTACGCCTGGTACATGTCCAAACAGCTGGCGATAACTTCGAGGGCGGTACAGGAAAGGCTGTCCGCCCTCTCATCTCACACACAAGAAAACCTCAGTGGCATCCGCACCGTGCAGGCGCAGGCGCAGGAGGATAATGAGATCGCCCGATTCTGGTTGAGCAACGATGCCTATGCCACGGCCTTCTATGCCCAGGCTCGCATCAATTCGTTGATGGGTGCCTGGATGCCGCTGTTCGCGTCCCTAGGTCACCTTGGCATTTTGGTATACGGAGGGAACCTGGTGCTGAGTGGGCAGATTACCATCGGAGAGTTGTTTGTCTTCTTCTACTTCCTCAATATGTTGCTGCAACCGATTCGTATGGCTGGTTTCTTCGTCACCTTACTGCAGAGAGCGGCCGTGTCCACGGATCGGCTCTATGAGGTATATGACGCAGTCCCGGAGATCGAAGATAGACCCACCGATAACACGCCGGCGGAGATCAGTGGGTCGTTTGAGCTGCGCAATCTCAGCTACACTTATCCGGGATCCGATGCGAGCGTCCTTGAAGGTATCTCCTTCAGCGTCGAGCAGGGCGAATCCATAGGCATCGTGGGACGGGTGGGGTCGGGCAAGTCCACGCTGCTGAAGCAGTTCACCCGCATGGTGGATACCAACCCTGGCCAGTTGTATCTGGACGGCCACGATGTATGCGACTATCCCCTGGCTCGATTGAGAGCCCAGATAGGCCAGGTATTGCAGGACCCCTTTCTATTCGGGGAGGCCCTCAGAAACAATATCAGCTACGACGATCCCGATCGGCATCTGGATCTGATTTGGGACTCCGCTGAGTCAGCGGCCCTTAGGGATACCATCGAGGAACTCCCGCAACAGATGGATACCGTTGTAGGTGAACGAGGCGTCACTCTCTCCGGCGGCCAGAAGCAGCGCACCACGCTGGCTCGTGGTCTCATCAGAGATGCGCCAGTACTCATACTGGACGACTGTTTCTCCAGCGTTGATACGGAAACAGAAGAGCATATCCTCAGCCGACTCAAAGCCATGCGCAAACAGAAAACCACCATACTGGTGTCCCACCGGGTGTCGACCCTGCGTCACTCCGATCGCATCATCGTGTTGGAGGAGGGGCGGATTGCGGAGATGGGTAGTCACGAAGAACTGCTAAGGCTGAATGGCATCTACGCGGAACTGGAACGGGTTCAGACTCAGGGCATTAGCAGCTCCGAGGATGGTGGCAGTGGCGAATATGAATTGTCCGGGTCACGTTGACCGGGTCACGCTGACCGCGTCGAGAAGCAGATGATGACAACCAGGGTTACGGAGCAGAACGACTGTGACTGATCTGAATCAGGCAACTGGGTCAGGCGCCACTGGAGCGCAGGACGCCGCCCCGCGTAGCGACGCCCGACGTAGCGACGCGCGACCTAGCGAGGCCCGACGAGACTACGCCATGTTTGATGCGGAACTGTCTGGCGCCGTGCTCAATATGCACCTGCTGGGCCGATTGATGGCGTGGCTAAAACCGTATCGCATTACGCTCGTGTTGAGCGCCTTCCTGATTCTGTTCACCTCTTATGTCGCCGTGATCATGGAGATCATTATCAGCCGCGTGCTGGTCGACTACATCATAGTCGGTGAACGGGACAGCCCCATGCCGGACCTTGGCATGATCGATCTGACTATCTGGTTAGAGGGTCGCTTGGGAGTCGAACCAATCTATGCCGCAGGTCTGATTTTTCTCGTGCTGTTGATCTGTTTCTCAGTGGCCGGCCACGCCCACAGGTTAACCCTGATCAGCTCAATCGTACGCTGTCTGCGCGACCTTCGTCAGGACCTGTTCACCCATATGGAAACGCGACCATCCTCCTTTTACGACCGGGTGCCCATCGGCCGCATCATGACCCGAGTTACCAACGACGTGGAGACCCTTTACGAGATGCTGCGTGGGATTGGCGGCTTGATTGGTGAATTCGTACCGTTCCTGGTTGCCATGATCATCATGTTGTCTACCAGTGTCAGGCTCACCTTGATTCTGTTGCTGCTGGTGCCGATCGTGGCGGTCGCCACCTTCTTCTTTCGGCGTGCCTCCCGCGAGGTGTTCAGGTTGGTGAGAAACAGCGTGTCGTCACTCAATCAAAACCTGCAGGAAAATCTATCCGGCATGCAGGTTGTACAGTTAAGCCAGCGGGAGGCGCACAATCTGGCTACCTACACCGAGATCAACAAAGACAATCGCCGATATGAATACAAGGCGATCAATCTGGGCACCACCTATGGTGCTTTCAATGACAGTCTGGCTTCAATGGGATTGGGGATCATTATCTGGTATGGCGGGGGCGAGGTCGTGCAGGATCAGATGAGTCTGGGTGGCGTAATCCTCTTTACCAGATTCATGCACATGCTGTTCACCCCTGTTGTCATGTTGGGAGAGCAACTCAACGTTCTGTTCCGAGCCATGGCGAGCGGAGAGCGGATATTCCAGGCACTGGATTGGGATGAACAGATTCACGAACCGGCGGAGCCGATCCAATTGCCACCCAGACTGAAGGGTAAGGTGGAGTTCCGCCACGTCAATTTCAGCTATGATCCTGATATACCCATATTGAAAGACGTTTCCATTACCATCCAGCCTGGCGAGAAACTGGCCATCGTTGGCCCAACCGGTTCCGGCAAGAGCACCATGATCAGGTTGCTCGGCCGATTTTATGATTTTGACCGGGAGCTGATTTTTCTGGATGACATCGATCTCAACGATCTGCACAGCCGTGATCTACGCAGCCGGATCGGTGTGGTGCTGCAGGACTTTCATATATTCTCGGGGACCATTCTGGACAACATTGCCCTGGGCAATCCGAACATATCCAGAGAGCGATCCATCCAAGCGGCCAAAACGGTCAACGCGCACGGGTTCATCAGTGCGCTGCCCGATGGCTATGAGGCTGAACTGGTGGAGCGAGGTGCAAATCTATCTCAGGGCCAGCGGCAGCTTCTGGCGTTCGCCCGCGTCCTGGCCGCCGACCCTGAAATCCTCATACTGGATGAAGCAACTGCCAGCATCGATACGGAAACCGAGCTGTTGATACAGGATGGACTGCGCAAGCTCATGGTGGGCAGGACCTCAATACTGATCGCCCACCGACTGCAGACCATTCAGGAAGCTGATCGCATCATGGTCCTGCATGATGGCGTCGTGGAAGAACTGGGTAGTCATGAAGAATTGCTGGCCCGCGAGGGACTTTACCACACCCTGCACGAACTGCAGTTTCAGGAAGTAGATGACACAGAATAATCGCGCAGCTATTCTCTTGCAGCCGTTATTGTGCTTACATGTGAAATCATGACTCCAATGAGAATAAATGTTGCCCCACTGCTGATGAAACGGTCTTTCCGCGTGATCATAATCGCGCTCGGTATCTTTGGAATCCCCCAGGGCATTGCCGAACAGTCAGAAAAAACTGAACTCATTCAAGAGCTTATCTCCTCGTCCGGACTGGAGAATCGGATCCTGGGGCTACCGCCATTGATCAACCGGATGATGGTCAGCGGGATCCTCGACGCTGGTGATCCAAACGAAGTCTCAGAGCCACTGCGCCATATCGTGACGACTACATTCCGGGCTTCATCCATAAAAGGCTGGTTGGCACGGGAGTTGGCGAAGAATCTGACCATGCAGGAGCTGAACAATACGGCTACGTTCTTTGACTCGCACCTGGGTCGTACCATCGTGCAATTGGAAATAGACGCCTCCCTGAAGGGCACATACACCGAGAGGACCAGTACCAGTCAGCAACTGCAGCAGGCCAATCGCAAGGATCCAACTCGTGCGCGGCTGTTTGAGAAACTGGACGCAGCAACCTATGGTTCAGTGATTGCGGTCAATCTCGCCGAGAATCTGCGTATGGGTGTTGGCAACTCACTACTCAGTGCCTCCCTGCTGTTCGATGAGGGCAGTCGAGACGGTCTGAAAGAACGGGTCGATGCCGCTCACTTTCGCCTCCGAGGCAGGATCACTCAGGAAATCTTCATTACCTATCTCTTCCTATTCGGCCAGATGAAAGATGAAGAACTGGCGACCTATCTGCAATTTGCCACTTCCAATGCCGGCAAAAAGTATTTTCTATCAGTTAAAGAAGGCATTGATCTAGCGCTGACTAATGCTTTTCAAACCACCGACAAGCTACTGGCGGAAAAGGTGAAGTCCGGCTCAAGTTCCTGATCTAGAGGAGCGTGGATTACGCCCTCGTTAGAAACCTTCCTTCATTAATCCGATCCTCGAACGAATCATTGTGAATCGCAGTCACGCGATATAGTTGCACCTTTGCCAGATTGTCGGGATGGTACCGAGCTCTGGCGGTGGAGGACGCACCGACCCCAACTCAGGTTCACGATTTCATTCACTGGCTTCACCATATAGCGAGACCGGATTCATCGATCCAGTCATGAGGTCAGGGATTGCCGGTTCATGGCAAACTTTGAATCGTTTGCTGGCTAACGAAAATCAGTACGGCGTGCGTGGCTTGATGACGGGCGGATTCGTGATAACATGATTGGTGGAAGAGCATTGTCCCCGGTGGGGCGCCTGGTCTTCAAAACCAGTGAGGTGCTGTAGAAGTGCCTGGCGGGTTCGACTCCTGCCTCTTCCGCCAGCCGCTTTCTTAAAGGGCCGTAGCAAATTTCGTCTATGTTCATCTCCTTTAGAGTAAGCCAAAATGTGCAGAATATATTACACAGTGTGTAATATTATTCAGGTGGGACAAGTGGTGTTACCTTCGTTTCTCGCCTGTCCCGCATGTAGATCTCTGTTGTCTTCTTGTCGCCATGCAGAAGCTGTTGAGTGGGATCCAGGCCCTGTCTCTCCGCTTCGGTAGCATGGGATGCCCTCACGTCGTGAGGATTGTACTTCTCTTGCAGGTCTCCTGCCTTGATCGCTGACTGCATGGCTTTGGTAATCCGTTTGTTGTATGCGGAGACGTGGAGGGGTTTCCCATTCCGTCCCAAAACCAAGTATTCAGCCGATATTATGTATTTGGGATTACGACTTTGGAGCATCTCGACTGCTCGTCTCAGGTCTGGCGTCCATGGTACAAAGCCTTTCTTGTTGGTCTTCGAGGTCTTTGGGTGATAGCCCGTATCACCGAATTCAGATCTCTTGAGATTGCAGATGTCCGCTCTCCTAGCGCAACCGGTGATGTAGATGAAGTTTAGTACTCCCTTTACAAAATCGTCTCCATGCTTCTTGACTGCGGAGATCTCTTCAACGGTGGGCAGGCGGTCTCTTGGCTTTGTTTTCTTTCGTTTCACCAACCGAGCAGAATTTGAATCGATCAGGCCCATTCGTGATGCAGCGTAATCAAGAGACGCTGCCAAAGTGGAGAGTTCGTGATTCGCTTGTGTCGGTGACAACTCCCTTCGTTTGTCATAGAACTTCTGGCACATGAGCGGGGTGATATGCGATGCGCTCATATTGCCAAATGTCTGACGGAGCAATTTCAACTCCTGGATCTTGGATAGGATCGTGCTTTCAGCCAGGCCATCAGATTTGGAGGATAGCAGGTACTCATCAAACACCCAATCCATCTCACCATCACCACTCAGCTTTCGCATATGCGCTGCATAACGGCTTCTGGCATTGACGGTACCTAACGGTACCCACGCACCATGCACGAGTTTTTCATGATCTTTCGACTTGTATTGCCACTGACCTCGATGCAAGTAGACTCGCTCGAGGCCATCTAATGACTTCGACTTCCTTTTTCTGCCCATGAGAAATCAGGTTCCTCGATTGCTTGCACAGATTTGGTGCTGCAATACACCCGGATCAATTCCGAGGTAAACACTACCACCTTACCCTTGGCGTTGCACATGCACTTGACACCATCTCGGCGAAGCCGGTCCAACTGCTTCGTCGGTTTCCTATAGCCCGTGATCTCTTCGATCTGTTCTTGTGATGCGATCAGATTCAACAGCTTGTCCTTTGTCCCGTGCCAACCAAGTCGTTGAGCTGCCCCAGATTCCCGGGGCACTTTCACTCTTTCAAGGCTCTTTGCACGTATTCCCCCTGCCAGCTATAAAGCAGGAAAAACTGGAAAACTGGAAAAACGGGCCAAACTCAATGGTGATGCGGCGTTCAGCATCTGGAATCCTCCGATTCTCAAGATGTACCCATTCTGTTTTTCATGTTTTTTGGTTCTCACCCAGAGTGACTAATCTGTAATTCCAGGAGTTTTTCTCACCTTTGGTCGCAGACCAAATCGTGTCTGGTCCTTTGCTATATCGTCGGAGAACGCCTCTTACTCTACTGGCGCTGAAACCGGCGTCTCTGCAATGATTAACAACCCCTTGTTGATTCATGGATTCGTTGCTCAAGGCTTCGGTTATCATCTCAATGACTTCCTCATCCTTCTTTCGTTGCTTTCGCAGATCATTCTCTTTCTTGATATCTCTGTACTTTGTGTGAGTAACTCTTCGGTCTCGGGTAATGTCAAAGGTCAGCGGTTCAAATTCACCGCGCACCTTCTCCAACACGGTTGATAATGTCATGCTTCGATCTGAGTGCTTTTGTGCCTCCAAGTAGATCATTTCATCAGCGTCTGCTCTGACGTCACCCGTGCCCTCAAATATCTGTTTACCATCATCGGCCGCATATTTGTTGGTATGAGCCAAGAGGACGATGGTCGCTCCCTTCGCGGTGAGGCCACGAAGTGTTTCAAACAAACGCTTGGTCCTGGATTTGTTGATTACGTCGGTCATTTTCTTGAGGGTGTCGAAGATATAAACTCTGTTGCTGTAGTCGCCCGCTTTTCTGTTCATTTCTTCTAAGTAGTGGACAACGTCTGCCATGGACCGACCGACTTTCATGTCGGGGAACATCATCTTGAAACCGCCCGCTCTTGCCGTCTGAGCCATCGCCTTGGCGTCTGAACCTGATACATCTGCATTGACGTAAAACACCTCGTAGTCGTCAGCAATCTGACCAGCGACCCAGAGCATCAGAGTTGTCTTGCCACCATTCGGTGGGGCAACCACCACCAAAATATGACCTTGGATTATCAGATTAGGGTACACCCAGTCAGGATCAGCCATCTTTTCAAGTTCCTCGTCACTGACCACAAAAGAGTCCGACCAGTCCGCACTTGATGTTGGCTCAATCGTAGCCATGTAATCTTTCACGTTGCGGTTGGCGTTGGGATCGTCTCCTAACTCAGTTCTTGGAAGAGACGCCCGACGTATGCGACTGCTCATAGGGCAACCTCACGCAGGATTACGATCTCGTCAGGGCTGTAGGTCCTGCTAATCTGTTGCGCTATGGAGACCTGACTTGCTTCCCCAAACGAGCACACAGCTACCTGCTGATTGTGATGGAAGACTATGGATACTGCTGAGGCCCACCCCTTAACAAGATACCAGGTTGACTCTTTGGCCATGGAGTTTCCCAGAATCAGTGCGCCTCCATCTACGCATCCAAAAGTCTCGTTCTCGCCTTCTGGGGCGATGCACTCGACGCCTTGGATCTTGCCGGACCGAATACTGCGTATCGGGACGACAAGGCAATCGGCACACTCACCTATGATTGCACCGCTTGCACGACCCCTTGCCGCCCCAGCGGCCCATGTGATGCCTTTGTTGATGGCGTAGGGGTGCGAACCTACATATTCATCACTCTTGCAGGCAGCTAACCACAGCCGCAGAGCATACGCAGTGCCATGGGAAGGTCGAGATAAAGGAGTCTCTCTCGTATTGGGTAGGTGTACTGAGCGACTCTGCTTGTTCCTGCAACGGATCGTTCGAGTCTCTTTCTTGATATCAAGAATCTCCTCAGACCGATTCACATCATGTTCAGACGAGGTGCCGTCCTGCGCATCAGAGCGATCTTCAGGGTCCTGCGATATGCTTCGCGTCAATTCGTTCTCCACAAGTTGCTCCGCTGTAGCAGGGGAGGATCTACAAAGGCTGACTTTTCTCACGGCTTTGAAGATGTTTGGTTCACAAGTGTTGCCCGTTGTCAAAACCTGCGAAATCCAAAGCACATTTTACCTGACTACTGGTGATATCACAACGATATCACCATGATAAACATGTTATGTAGCACCATGATAAACACGTTAGCGCAGCAAGTGCGCTGTCTCCAGAAGGAGTCAGTCATGGAAACACCGTGGGCAGGCGATCGAGAGGCGGCGCTGGGAACCTGACCAGGTGACTTATTGGCAAGCGCCGGGACCCGGTAGAAAGCGTCAGGCGGCCCCTGGGACGACTCTCCACCGCCGCCCTAGCTTGTTGGAGTGCGATTCAAAGGCTGTAAATAAGGGCTGCACACTCCTGGCAAGAACGCTGAAGAAGGGCAATCTTACTCCCTCGCACACCTCAATGAAGTCCAACTACGCTCGCCAATTTCAAAGTTCGATAAATAGAGTCTGCTCATAA
>Ga0187833_10001618_pt1 | contig 25431 bp, 21 predicted proteins | sample ETNtaG_37_FD_167968 | JGI IMG/M metagenome (GOLD analysis project Ga0187833, IMG submission 167968) | Marine microbial and viral communities from oxygen minimum zone, Eastern Pacific Ocean - ETNP2014_SV_400_PacBio MetaG (Illumina Assembly) | ecosystem: Environmental > Aquatic > Marine > Hypoxic...
ACGGAGGTTTGAGATGGCTACCACACATGACCATACGCATGGCCCGGTCTCGGGCCCGGACGCGCCTGAAACCGAAGGGATGAACAGGACGCTCATCATTCAGGGCGCTATTTTAGGGGGCATCGTCATCTTGTTGGTGCTCGCTTCTGTTTTCGATGTGATCTGATCGAATTGTCCTGATCGTCATAAAATAGGGCTAACTCCTTTGCGCCGCTATACATTCAAGCGGCGCCTTTTTTGGTCCCGACCTTAAAATCCAGTTGCAGTCATAGTTTTGAGCCGTTTTGGGTTATGAGAAATGCCCTAAATTCGGGGCGAAGAAGAGTCCGTCGTTTCCGTTTTGTTAACTTCTCTTTGGTATTCGGGAAAATCGGCATCAAGAAACTGATGTCGGCGTCGGGCGTTCAGGATAAACCACCCCCCCTGGCCGCCGGGCAAATAAAAAGGAGAAATAAAATGAAACGACCCAGTAAATACGCTCTTGCTGTCTTTTCAACACTCGCCCTGACTGGCCTGGCCACCGCTACCTTCGCCGAGGAGTCGGCGCTGGCGACGGCGGGTCTCTTGAAAATGGATATTATGGTCAATTGCCAGGACGGCGATGCCGTATTCCGGATCAAGAATGTCGGTGATGCGTGGCCGAAGACCAGCACATTCGCGATCTACAACATGCGTAAAAAGGGCAAAAAACGGGTGCGGAAGCTGATTTCCAAGCGCCGCATGCGCCTCAAGGTTGGCCAAAGGGCTTCGTTCAAGATCAAGACCAATCAATTACCTTCCGGTCGCGTTGGCCTATGGGTCAAGCCGGATTGGTATAAACGTGATTTTGATTACGACGCCACCGTGCGCTGTAGCCGGCCCGAGGGCCGTCCTGCGCCGGGTACATGATTTCGGCAGAGGGGATAAACGCCCTCTAACGATTCGTTACCCTTGCTTATTCGCCGCCGAGGTAAAAATCCTGTCGGCGGGAAAGTAGGGAGTGCAGTTGCTTTATGTTTTTTAACAATATTTGTAATGTTGATGTAAGTATTGAAGTCTAGAATCTTTGGTTCGTACCTTGATTATCCATAAAAACCACTCTACATAACGCCTATGGAGATTTGTCCTGGGTGTTATCAATACTTTTGATTGATTGTTTGATGGTTATTAAACACATCACAGCGGTTGTGATTATAGCATTTTCTCTTGCCGGGTTGGCTTTGCCCGCGCTCGGTCAATCTGAATTGCAGGGGTTTTACGATCCCTCCAGCAAGTACCGTCAGTGGTTCAATGAAACCAAGCGGTATAAAGGTCTCACCGCCGAGGAAATAGCCAAGGCCAACCGCAAGCGACGGGCCAAAACCCGGTCAACTGCCCGAACCAGGGCTGCCTATCCTGACTATCCGGATCAAAAATTCAAAATGACCGAGGAATTATGGAAGAAAGCTTCCGCCGCCATCCTCAAAGGCGGTTCCGAATGGCAGGATACAGAGATCATCCGTCATGCCGCAGAAAACGGGGCACATGGCCCGGCGATGGATTTTCTAGCCTGGATGTACCAGGAAGGACGGGGGTTGGATAAGGATTTTCGCAAGGCTTATATGTGGTACGAACGCGCGAAATTGGCCGGTGTGGAAAATCTTCGTGGCTCCAGTTCCAAGATTTACGATCGTATGTCGGAGCGTGACAAGTATTTCGCCGACCTGCAACTGGCGGAAGACAATAAAAAATCTAAAGGCAAAGCCGGTGATTACAAACGCATACAGATGCATGTCCTCGGAAAAGATCGCGATAAAGAGTATACGATCAAGAAATAGCCCCGAGGGGAACTATTAAATTCCTGCCGCCCCCTTAATAACCGCCTCCTAATCGGAGGCCTTTATCATTTATCGCTGGTGTTGCCTGCCTTGTCGCCACCGTGACATAACGGGGAGGCCATGGTTGCGCCGCCGCGTTCTTCCCATTCCGGGGCGGTGTGGGTTTGCATGGACAGCGCGTGAATATCGTCTTTGAGCTCCTTGGCCAAAATGCCGTTGACCTTCTGGTGGCGTTGCACCAGGGGCAGGTTTTCAAAATCCGAAGACACAATGACCAACTTGAAATGTGATTCCGATCCGGGCGGCACGTTATGCATATGGCTCTCGTTGGTGACGTCAAGGTAGCTTGGCGTCAGCGCGGTCATAATTTTCTGCTCGATGGTGTCTTGAACGGTCACGTCGATTTCTCCTTACCGGCAACAAAGCCGGGTGATTCGGATTTAGGGTGTTATAACCCGTTCGCCAAGAAATACTTTACGGAATGCGGAATGGCAGGAAATGCGGTAGCGCCTTAACCGAACCCGCTTTTTACGTCGTCGCCGGAGGCTTGGCGGAATTGCGGCGGTATGCTGTTGATCAATTTTTTTAATTCTTCACTGACCTTGTTTACATTACTTTCAACGGCGGCGACTTTATCCCGGGCTTGGGTCTGTAACTCGACGATGCCTTCCATTTTACCGTCGAAGGCGTTGATCTTCCGGTTGGCGCCATCGATCTGTTTTTCCAATTCCCGTCTCGCTTTTAAGATGTCGGAGGTCAATTGCGCCTTGAGTTCTCTGTTGCCGATTTCAATTTTCTTGATGTTGGTGCTGGCAAGCCAAAGGGCGATCAAGGCGACAAACAGCGCCATACTGGCAATGATAATACCCATTTAAAGCCTCCCTTTTGCGAGGTAAAACCGCGCAACCGTCTTGAATTCAAGAATACCGGCTCATCTTTGATTCAGGCCGCTCGTCCACCTATAAAAAATATATAACACAAAATTAAATCAACCAAGTCTGATCCGCGGCAGCAATTTAATACCCGAAGGTTGCCAGCGGTTATTATTTATAACCTAAATCCTATGGACAATGATTTCGGCGTTATTGTTTCCAAAACGGCTCACCCCCGTCAATTATCAATGCCTTTAAAATCGCTAAAAAGTCGTGCTACTAAGTATTCGTTATGGTCATCAGTGACATCATCGGCAGCAGGAGTGGGGACGTCGCGGTCATTGGACCCGATGCCTTAGTGGCCGAAGCCGCCGATATGATGGACGAGCGAAAAATCGGCATCGTCGTCGTCTGTTCGGAAGACGGGGTGGTGCTTGGATTGATCTCGGAGCGCGATATCGTTCGTGCCGTTGCCGAGGGGGGTAATGATTTTTCCGTCTTGAGAGTCGATCAGCTTTTTACCGAAGAGCCCCAAGTCTGTTCGCCCAGCGACAATATTGAAGAAATAACAGATACGATGCATGTAAACCAATTCCGCCATATGCCCGTGGTCGAGTATGGTAAACTGGTGGGTATGGTCTCGCTGGGCGACATATTGGCCCATACCCTTGAGGAAAAAGGTTTTGATGAAAAGGCAAATATCTGGTCTTGCCTGGAAATCCTTTGAAGGAGGCTGTCCGGCGCAAGATTGTGCTTTAATTTTGCTTTTTATTGGCGTTTAAGATACCTCTTGCTGGCCTACCCCATTGGGGAGGGAGCAAAGGTAACCGAAAAATGCCTCTTTCTACTATTGATATCGTCGTCGCCGACAAATCTCCGCTGGTCCTGGCCGGGTTAGCCGAATTGTTCAAGGCAGATGATCGTTTCAATCTTTTGGCGACGGCCGTTGATGGCAAAAAGTTCATGGAAGCGGTTGACCATATGGCTTTTGACATCGGGGTGATCGGCTGGGTGATGCCGTATATGAATGGTTCAGATGTCCTGGATGACCTATCCACCCGTGAAGACATGCCCCGGATTGTCATTTACACCGGCGATGTCGCCACCGCGGTGCCGCGCCGGGCACTGTTGAAGGGGGCGGCGGGCTTCTGCTCCAAACAGGAAAATCCGGAAACCCTGATCAAAACCCTAATCTCGGTTGCGGACGGACGAATGGTGTTTCCTTTCATCGATATGAGCAAGCCGCAGGCCGACCCCTTCGGCACGTTGACGGCGCGGGAACGCGAACTGCTTGCCGCCCTGGCCGACGGAATGACCAACGCGGCCATTGCCAGGGATCTTGAAATCTCGATCAACACGGTCAAGTTCCATCTCAAGAATCTTTATGAAAAACTTGGCGTCGGCAGTCGCTCCCATGCCCTCGCCCTCTATCTCAAGGGGTCCGAATAAACATATCAGTCCTGGAATCTGTCACACCGCCGCTGAAACAACCTGAATAGGTTGGAATTGTCCTACCTAAATGAATGAAAAAAGTCACCCTTGGGGGTGTTTTCTCGCCGCGTTGCCTTCGCTACCTTCTGCCCGTCAACAGGGAAACCCCAAATTTTGAATGGACATGGCTGCCCTTGGCTACTTTGCCAAAGGAATTAAGAAAATATTTGCTTTCACATTCGTGGCCGGTGGGCACAATACGCTTACTTCCGATCGCCTCATAACCGTTATTTCCGAGCGCCACCTTCAGGAGATATAATTAATGACCGCAGACCATGCAGCAATGGCCAATGCCATCCGTTTTCTGGCCGCTGATGCCGTTCAAAAGGCCAATTCAGGCCATCCTGGTATGCCCATGGGCATGGCCGACGTGGCGACGGTTTTGTTCTCCAAGTTCCTGAAATTCGACCCCCAAGCGCCTGATTGGCATGACCGGGACCGCTTCATCCTGTCGGCGGGACATGGCTCGATGCTGCTGTACGCGCTTCTGCATCTGACCGGTTACGAAGACATGACCATGGACGAGCTCAGGAACTTCCGCCAACTCGGCGCCCGGACCGCTGGTCATCCCGAATACGGCCACGCCCAGGGCATCGAAACCACCACCGGACCGCTGGGCCAAGGAATCGCCAATGCCGTCGGCATGGCACTCGCCGAAAGGCTGATGAACGCCCGTTTTGGCAATCGCCTAGTCGACCATAATACCTATGCCATCGCCGGCGACGGCTGCCTAATGGAAGGCATCAGCCAGGAAGCTATTTCCCTTGCCGGTTCGCTGAAGCTGAAAAAGTTGATCGTGCTTTGGGACGATAACGAGATTTGCATCGACGGCCCGACCTCGATGACCACTGCCGAGAACCAAGGTGCACGCTTCAAGGCCTCGGGCTGGCACGTGCAGGCGATCGATGGCCATGATGCGGACGCTATCGCCGAAGCCATTGAGGCGGCGCAAAAGACGAAAAAACCGTCCATGATCGCGTGCAAGACCAAAATCGGTTTCGGTGCGCCGACGAAAGAAGGAACTGCCGCCACCCACGGCGCGCCGCTGGGCGATGATGAAATCGCGGCGGCGCGTGAGAATCTCGGCTGGCCCCATGCGCCGTTTGAAATTCCCGCCGATGTCCTTGGCGCCTGGCGCGAGGTCGGCGGGCGCGGCGCCACCATTCGCCAAGATTGGGAAGGGCGCCTGGAAAAAAACCGCAAGAAAAAGGAATTCAAGCGGTTGACCTCGGGCGATTTGCCCCAGGGGTGGCAGGACGCCCTCAACGTACATAAGAAAGCGGTGTCCGAAGAGTCCCCCGGCTGGGCCACCCGCAAGGCCTCCGGTGAGGCGTTGGCGGTGTTGACCGGCATTATTCCGGAAATGATCGGCGGGTCGGCCGACCTGACCGGTTCCGTCAACACCAAGACGCCCGATACCGAGCCTGTGGCGGCCGGCAACTTCAAGGGCCGTTATATCCACTTCGGCGTGCGCGAACACGGCATGGCAGCGGCCATGAACGGCATGGCGCTGCATGGCGGCGTTATTCCCTACAGCGGCACGTTTCTGGTGTTCGCCGATTACATGCGTGGCGCCATCCGGTTGTCGGCGTTGATGGAACAGCGTGTTGTCTATGTGCTGACCCATGATTCCATCGGCCTCGGAGAAGACGGGCCGACCCACCAGGCAGTGGAAACGGTGGCGTCGTTGCGGGCGATTCCCAACTTCAATGTTTTCCGGCCTTGCGACGGCGTCGAGACGGCGGAATGCTGGGCGTTGGCGTTCCAAAATCAGGACGGGCCTTCCGGCATGGTGCTGACCCGTCAGGGGCTGCCGACACAACGGACCGAACATACCGACGAAAACCTTTCGGCACGGGGCGCCTATGTGCTGGCCGAGGCCGAAGGCGGTGATCGCAAGGCGACGCTGTTCGCCACCGGCTCGGAAGTGTCCATTGCCATGCAGGCCCGCGACACCCTACAGGCCGACGGAACCCCCACCGCCGTTGTCTCGATGCCATGTTGGGAATTATTCGACAAACAGGACGAAGCCTACCGCAAGCAGGTGATGGGTCCCGGCACAATCCGCGTCGCCGTCGAGGCGGCTGTCCGTCAGGGTTGGGATCGCTATATTCGTTCGCACGGCGGTTTCGTCGGCATGACCGGGTTCGGCGCATCGGCGCCGGCAGGGGAACTGTTCGAACACTTCGGAATTAACGCAAAGGCAGTTGTTTCAGAGGTAATAAAACGGCTTTCTTGAATTGAATAAAGTTTATAATAGCATTGGAGAGTAAGGAATGAATTTGGAACAGTTGGCGATTACCGCGAACGAAATGGTGGCGGGCGACAAGGGATTGCTAGCCGCCGACGAAAGCAATGGGACCATCGGCAAGCGTTTGGATTCCATCGGTGTCGAAAACCTTGAGGACAACCGCCGCGCCTACCGGGAACTGCTGTTCCGCACCCAAGGCCTTGGGAAATTCATTAGCGGCACCATCCTGTACGACGAAACCATCCGCCAGTCGGCCGCCGACGGCACCACCACCCTAGTGTCGATCATGCAAGACGAGGGCATCATCCCCGGCATCAAGGTCGACATCGGCGCCAAGTCGCTTCCGGGCTCGCCTGACGAGAAAATCACCGAAGGCCTGGATGGCCTGCCGGCGCGGGTCGAGGAATACGTTGGCCTCGGCGCCCGGTTCGCCAAATGGCGGGCCGTGATCACCATCGGCGACCATATCCCGAGCCGATATTGTATCCACACCAACGCCCACGCCTTGGCGCGTTATGCAAAGATCTGCCAGGAAGGCGGCCTCACCCCCATCGTCGAGCCCGAGGTACTGATGGACGGCGATCATGACATTGACCGGTGTGAACAGGTATCGATGCTGACTCTCAATACCGTGTTCGATGAACTTTATGCTCAAGGCGTCGCCCTCGAAGGCATGATCCTGAAGCCCAACATGGTGATTTCCGGTTCCGACTGCGGAAACCAAGCCGGCGTGGACGAGGTCGCCCGGCGCACCGTTGAATGCCTGAAGCGCTGTGTGCCGGCGGCGGTGCCGGGTATCATGTTCCTATCCGGCGGCCAAAGCGAAGAAGACGCGACGGCGCACCTCAACGTCATGAACGCCAACTTCGGCCCGGTGCCCTGGAAGCTCAGTTATTCCTATGGCCGGGCGTTGCAGCAGAGTTGCCTGAAAGCCTGGAAGGGCGAGGACGGCAACGTGAAAACGGCCCAAGACGTGCTTCTTGAACGCGCCCGGGCCAATAGCGCCGCCTGCGCGGGGACTTTTAACAAAGCTGCTTGAGTGAACGCCTCCAGATAAAGGGAAAGACATGCCCTCGGACCTTAAAATCGCCCCATCCATCCTTTCCGCCGACTTCTCGCGTTTGGGGGCCGAGGTCGAGGCCATCGACAACGCCGGTTGCGATTACATCCATATCGACGTCATGGACGGCCATTTCGTGCCCAACCTGACGTTCGGACCGCCGGTGATCCAATGTATTCGGCCGTGCACTAAGAAAATATTCGATGTTCATTTGATGATTGACCCGGCCCAGCCGCACTTACAGTCCTATGCTGATGCCGGCGCCGATATCATCACCGTCCACGTGGAGGCCGATGCCCATTTGGATCGTTCCTTGCAGATGATCCGCGAAATGGGCAAGAAGGCGGGGGTGTCGCTTAATCCTTCAACGCCGGAAACCGCCATCGAAAATGTCATCGACAAGGTTGATTTGATCCTGGTGATGTCGGTTAATCCGGGCTTCGGCGGGCAAAGTTTCATCGATTCTCAGCTCGAAAAAATCCGCCGGATCCACACCATGATCGGCGACCGTTCTATCGACCTGGAGGTCGACGGCGGCGTTAACAGCAATACCATTAAGGCCGTCGTCGATGCCGGCGCCAATGTCGTCGTCGCCGGAAGCGCGGTGTTCAAGGGTGACGATTATGGTAAAACCATCGGTGCGCTTCGCGCCGCCGCAGGATAAGAAATTTTTCAGTTCACCTGTAGCGAAAACCAAAATAATCCTTTAGATTATAAGGGTTATTACGTATACAGTTTAATGAATATGTGTATTATCTGTCTCCCTTTTATGTCTCCTTGGGGCTAGCCAAGAGGCACCTAATTTTTTTCTAGCCGAATACTAAAAATGAAAATCTAAATGGCTGATCATGCGGCTCGGCTGCAGAGCCTTCAAAAACGTCTTCGAACCGATGGCCTGACCGGCCTGAAAAGTGCAATGGCGCTGGGTTCGTGGCTGAACCTCTATTTCTTCTGGGAGAAGAAATGGTTCTTTATCGCCATGCTGATCGGCGCCTTCATGTTGCAGTTGCCAATACCGGCAGGGCTGAGCGAAGAAGGGATGATCATCCTGACCATGTCGGTGGTGGCGGTTATTTTGTTCGTCACCGAACCGGTGCCGTTGCCGACGGTGGCGTTGTTGATCATCATCGGCCAGGTGGTGTTGATGGGCCACGATTCTTCCGAAGTGGCGAAAAGCCTGGTGACGGATTCGGTCCTGTTCATCGCCGGCTCGCTGATGCTGGCCGTCGCCGTGGTCAAGCAGAAGTTGGACAAAAGGATCGCCTGGCTGATCGTGCGCATGACCGGGACCAAGACCTGGCGTGTGTGTTTAGGCATCACGGTGGTGTCGGGCCTGTTGGCGTCGTTCGTCGGCGAACACACCGTGGCGGCGATGATGTTGCCGGTTGGAATCACCTTGATCTCATTGACTTCCGACGATCCCAAGAAAGTCAGGAATCTGGCCGCCGTGCTGTTGTTTTCCATTGCCTATGGCGCTTCGGTGGCGGGCATCGGCACGCCGTCCGGCGGCGCCAGAAACGCCATCATGATCGGCTATTGGAAGGAATTTTTCTTCGATCCCACCAACCCGGAAACGCGGAAGTTTCTGGTCGGCTATGTGGATTGGATGGTCCATGCCTATCCGATGTTCCTGGCCCAGGTGCCGGTCGTAACCTCCATCCTGTTTTGGACCTTCCGGCCGGAATATCGGGATTTGTCCAGGGCGGTGGTTAAGTTGCGCGCGTTGATCGAGGAAGAAGGATCAATGAAGCCCGCCGATTGGATGTCCATTGCCATCTTCTTCCTGGTGTTGATCGGCTGGATCACCATTTCCGGTGATATCGGCATGGGAACCGTCGCCATCGCCGGCGCCGCCGCGTTCCTGATCGCCGGCCTGGTGAAGTGGGAAGACATCAATTCCGGCGTCAACTGGGGTGTTATTCTGTTGTATGCGGCGGCCATCTCGCTTGGCCTGCAAATGAAGGAAACCGGGGCCGCCCAATGGGTTGCCGAGAGTTTTCTGGCATTCATGGCGCCGGTCGGCGCCAACGAAGGATTTGGCCTTTGGGCGGCGGTTTCGGTTCTGACAACCGGTGTTACCAACATGATGTCGAACGGCGCCGCCGTTGCCGTGTTGGGCCCGATTGTCCTGAAAATGTCGGTGGTCGCCAATGAAAGCCCGCTTATCATCGGCTATATAACGGCAATTTCGTCGTCATTTGCGTACCTTACGGTGGTCGGAACGCCGGCTTGCACCATCGTTTATGCGTCCGGGTATCTGAAAGCCACCGATTTTCTTATCGTCGGATGGAAAATGGCCATCGCATCTTCGGTTATCATGTTGGTGGCGGCTAAGCTATACTGGCCTCTGTTAGGACTATGACGCGGGCTCTTGGGAGGGAACTCACATCATGATCGATAAAGATATTGACGATGGGAGGATGGATCGCTTCCGGATACTCATTTGCATTGACGGGTCCGATGAATGCTATCAAAGCCTGAGGTACGCGGCCCGGCTGGGTGGCGGGGTCGATGCTGATCTCGTACTTCTTTACGTGCGGCCTACGGATCAGGGGCTGCGGTCCGGCGGCCTGCAGGTCCGTGTCGCGCGTGAGAACATGTTGAAATGGGGGATCGAGCTTCCGGGCATCCAATACCTTAAAAAAGGCCGGGACATGCTTAAGGAACTGGGCGTCATGTCCGGGGACGACTGGAAAGAAGAAGTCGTTCACACCGATGTCGATGGCGACCCCCTGGGCGACAACAAGATCAATTATATCAATGAAAAGGGCTCCATGGTGGTGCTCAAGCTCAAGGTTGCCACCGACATTGCCACCGGTATTCTCGAACAATGGGAACTGGGTCCATATAACCTGATCATCCTCGGCGCGTCGGGGCGATGGAAGGGCATGGGGCGTTCGTTTTGGAATCCGGCCGTGGCCGAGAAGGTTGCCGTTCACGCCCCGTGTTCGGTTTTGGTCGCCCGCGATCTGGATATCGGTCACGGGCATTTGATCTGCACCGACGGTTCGGACGAGTCCATGGAAATGGTACGCACCGACGCCGAACTGGCATCGCGTTGCGAATGTCCGGTATCGTTGATGAGCGTCGCCCTGGATGTGGAGGAAGAACCGGAAGCCAAGGCCAATGTCGAAAAGGCCGAGAAGATGCTGAAGAAGCTGGGGATCGAGGTCAAAGAAACCATTATCCGGGTCGGCAATCCGGTTGATGAAATCATCGAAGCCGGGCCCAACTACTCCCTGATCGTGGTTTCCGAATCCGGTAAAACCGGCCTGCAACGCTTTTTCATGGGAAGCGTCGCCTTCAAGGTGATGGAAAACGCCCACAATTCGGTGATGATCGCACGTTGATGATCTCTCAGTGATGAATGGCGAAAGTCAAAATGATTTTATCTTTTTGACTTGAGAAGCCTGCGACTGCAGGCCGCCGCTACTGCGGCGAGCCAAGGGTGCGGAGCACCCGCCCGGCGCTTGAGGGGCAAATATAGCCTAATAAACCAGTTCGCTTTCCTCGTCGCCGCTGGTGATGATGATCTCACCAGCGTCGGCCAGGTTCTTGGCGACGCCGACGACGGCGGCCTGGGCTTCGTCGACGTCTTTGAGGCGAACCGCGCCCATCGCTTCCATGTCTTCCCGCATCATCTTGCCGGCGCGTTCCGACATGTTGGAGAAGAACAGGTCCTTGACGTCCTCGTCGGCGCCCTTCAAGGCGATCGCCAATTGGTCTTTTTCGACTTGGCGCAACAACACCTGAATGCCGGCGGCGTCCAAGCGGACCAAGTCGTCGAAGGTGAACATCAACGCGCGGATACGCTCGGCGCTCTCGCGGTTGCGTTCCTCCAGCGCCGTGAAAAAGCGGCTTTCCGTGTTGCGGTCCAGGTTGTTGAAGATGTCGGCCATGTGCTCGTGGCTGTCTTGCCTGGCCGCGCTTGCCAGGCTGGTCATGAACTCGGTCCGGAGCGTCCTCTCGACATGATCGAGGATGTCCTTTTGCACCGCTTCCATGCGCAGCATCCGCATGATCACTTCCAGCGAGAAGTTCTCCGGCAGCACACTCAACACCCGCGACGCATGGTCGGTCTTGATCTTGGACAGCACGACGGCGACCGTCTGCGGGTATTCGTTGCGCAGGTAGTTAGCCAGCACCGATTCGTTGACGTTGCCGAGCTTGTCCCACATGGTGCGGCCGGCGGGGCCGCGCATTTCTTCCATGATCGCCGACACACGTTCCCCATCCAACGCCGCGGTCAACAGTCGTTCCGTCGACGATATGGATCCGACCAGGCCGCCGGCACTGGACAGTTGATCGGCGAACTCAACGAATAACCGCTCGACGATGTTGGACGACATCGCGCCCAGGCTCGACATCGCCGTCGACAGCTCGCGGATCTCCTCGTCGTCCATGCGCTCGAACAGCGCCGCCGACTGTGTCTGGCTGATCGACAGCATGAAGATCCCTGCCTTCTGCGGCCCCGAAAGAGCCCGGTAATCGTCTTTCATGCGTGCCATTGACCGGTGATCTCCATTGCCCCCACTGGGTTTCATCCACGGATGGAGGTAAAGTTTGTTATGCCCAGAGTAGGCCCCTAATCATTAACCGAATATTACGAAAAATGACTTAAGAGTGCTACTCTTGCTTTCATAATCCGACGGCATAGGAGGCCACGGAGATCGATGCGATTTAAAGTGGCGGCAGGCTTGGTGGCGGCGATGTTTGTTCCAGCCTTATTTTTTCGGTTGTGCTCTTTGTTGGCTATCCGGTTTCGGCGCAATCCAATCAACCACAAACCAAGCCATCCGGCCCGGCTTCGCCGAAGCTGGCAAAGACCTACCTGCATCCGGTTCGAAAGTTCGTTCTGGCCATACCCTTGGGCGCGGAATTGTCGGAACGTGGCGAAGCCGTCCAAGTTTCTATCCGTTCGCGCCAGGGATATATCATCAACATTCAGACCGGGGACGTAAATCCGGCCCTGACGTTGGCGGAAATGGTCTCCAAGCTTGAGGCGCAATACTTAGGGCTGGGCAAACCCTGGTCTCAGAAAATTGGTGGAAAGAGTACTACCGTGGCCGGCCTTCAGGCCGCCGAAGCCATGTACGAAGGCGCCAATACCCGGGTCAAGGTGATCATCGTTCGAGGGGCGAAGACGGACTTTGTTTTCATTTTTTTCGCACCGATCGACACTTTCGAGAAATTGGCCAATGAACTCAATTGGTTTTTGTCAAATTTCCAACCCAATCCGGCCGATTTGGTTTTGGCTACCAAATCGGGGACCAAGTCGAAGACCAAGTCGGGGGAGATGGCTGAAAAATCGTCGGCGACAGGGGGTGTAACGCCTAAGCGGTTTTCCCAATCCGGTTTTGGTTATTCGATCCAGTACCCCGGTAATTGGGAGGTGACAAAACCATCCGACAACATCGCCACCTTCAGCGGTAAAAAAGGCACCGCCGCATTCCAGGCTGTCGTCAACATCCAAAATGTTAAGCCGGCCAAGGCGAAAAACCCAGGCGATGCCGCGGATCAGGTATTGGCGGATCTGAAGGCCTCGCTGGCCCGTGATGCCGTGGATTTTTCGATCGTCGGGGAAAAGCCCTTGACCTATAAAAACGGCAACCTCAGCCTTGCCGGGCGGCAAATGGTGGTGGTTTATACGTATGCTGGCCAACGCTACCGGAAATGGGCGTTGGTCCTTCCCCGACCGGCCGGTACGATTGCCCATATCTGGTCCTATACGGCCCCGGAAAACCAGTTTAAGGAATATCGCCCGATTGCGGACGCGATGCTTAAATCTTGGACGATCCAGCCAGGAAGCGGGTAATAGCAATGCGGAATTTATTAGCGGCGGTTTTTGTATCGGCCGTTTTCCTGGTTCCGGTGTCTTCGGAGGCGTTGGAAGACAAGCCGGTCCCAAATAATTTAGGGGAAATCAAGGCGGGGGAAGCCAAGGCGCCGCCAACGGTGGACGAATTGGTCCGGTATTTCGATACCATTGTCTTCAAATCGGAATTCAAAAGCGCGGCACCTTCCACTCTTATCAAGAAATGGACGGGGCCGTTGCGTGTCGCCATCCGAAACTTTGAAGAAGTGACGGAGAAAGCCGATGGGCGCGAAGTCCCGCGGCTAAAGCAGGTTAAGGTCAAAAAACCGCACCTTCGATTTATTCAGAAACACCTCAATAGCCTGATCCGGGCCACCGGCCTAAAAACGGAAGATGCGAAAAAAACCGGTAAGGACCCCAATTTCTATATCAATTTCGTGCCCCGCCAGCAGATGGCGAATCCTCATCTGGTCAAGGTCAAACAGAAGCTTTTGAAGCGGATGGCGGCGCAAGGCGGGTGTTTCTTTTTGATGTGGGCCGACAGGAAGTCCGGCAACATAAGTAAAGCCGTTATCGTTGTTAATTCAGAACGTTTGCTTATTCGTATAAACCATTGTTTATTAGAGGAAATGACCCAGAGTCTCGGGCTTCCCAATGACAGCAATTTAATCAACCCGTCGATCTTTTCAGACCGCAGCCGGCGTACCGATTTAACGCGTACCGACCTGATCATTCTAAAGACCCTTTACGATGAAAGGATGAAGGTCGGCTTGCTCCACGAAAAGGCGATCTCGGTGGCCGCGGACATCATCGGAGAACTCAACGCGTCGATTCCCTGACCCGGTTCCCCCGACCTTCTTTACATCAGGATCGCCGCTTTCCACGCCTTTGAATCGATAGACTTTTTGCCGCCACGCTAACGCTTTCTTAAGCATAACGGATTACAGCCGTATGGAAGGGAACCTGTGCGGGGGCGCTTGAAACTTTGGCGTTCGCGGCTGGGCAGCGCAAATCGCGGCGGGTGACAAGGTGAAATTTTTCAATCGAAAAACCATTGACGAGGCGGACACGCCCCAACGTCCGGGCGGCGACGCCATCATGCCCCCCGCCATGCCGGGTGCCATGCCGGGGGGAATTTTCGATGCCGGGGTGGCGACAATCTTTATCAATGTCCTGGGGCTGGCCATGCCGTTGGCTCTTCTACAGGTTTTCGACCGGGTTATTGGTCAATGGTTCCCACACTCATTCTCTGGGCGAAAGGGTGTCTCCGGGAGCGGTAGTGGTCAAGGTCACGCCGCTGGGTTCGGGCGCCCTCATCGAAGTCCGGATCGCGTCAACCGATATCAACCGTGTCCGCGCCGGCCAGAGGGTGTCGGTTCGGGTGAAGGCAACGGGTTTTAACCGCTATGGCGGCATCACCGGTCGCTTGCTGGAAATTTCTCCTTCCGCCTTTAGCGACGAGCAGGGTGTTGCCTATTACCGGGGCACCATTGCCCTTGATCGCGATCATGTCGGCGTCGGGACGGGCATAACCCGGCTTTTGCCCGGCATGGCGGTTGAGGCCGATATCAAGACCGGTTCCAGGACTCTTTTCGCCACTTTATTGAATTGATCACCCCGGATTTAGAACAACTGGTATTCCCACCGTCAGATCGAGTATCCATTCGGTTTCAATCCACTTAGGCCCCTTTTGAATTTTTAGGAACTCTAAAGGATGTTTTCCTGGGCGGATCAAGTTACTATAGCCCCGATGGAAAAACTAAAGGACCCACGACTTTAATCACGATGGTGGAATTTTGAAGGAAAGCTCAGGGAATGTCTTCAGATACCATTCTTCAGCGGCAAACGTTCCAACCCGGCGACCGGATTTTCAAAGAAGGGGATGAAGGCAATTTGGCCTATGTCGTCCAATCCGGTGAAGTGGAAATCGTCAAGGTTATGGAGGGCATGGAAATAGTCTTGGGTACCATTTCCAAGGGTGGGATGTTCGGTGAAATGGCGCTAATCGATTCTAAACCCAGAATGGCGACGGCACGGTGTTCCAAAGGGGCCACCATCATCGTCGTCACCCGCGCCATGTTCGAACAAAAAATGAATAAGGCCGATCCATTTATTCGCGGATTGCTGAACATCATGGTTGACCATATCCGCAATGTGGACAATGACAAATAAGTCGCCTCTAGCGTTCTTTGAACCATGAACACAGATAATCAAACGCCCAAGCAACACCCCAAAGACTCCCCCGGCGCCGAACAGCCAGTTCCTAAGCATGTCCTCACTTTCGGGCAACGGATGCGGGCTTATTTCTTTGCCGGCATTCTGGTTATCGCGCCGATATCCATCACCCTTTATCTGGCTTGGCTGTTCATTGGTTTTGTCGACAGCAAGATCACGCCCCTGATACCGCTTAAATATAATCCAGAATCCTACCTACCCTTCGCGCTGCCGGGGTTGGGGTTGCTGATCCTGGTGCTGGGGTTGATGTTGACCGGCGCCTTGACCGCCGGCTTCATGGGCCGGTTGTGGGTTCGCTTTTCGGAACGGGCCTTGGCCCGTATGCCGGTCATCCGCAATATTTATTCGGCCGTTAAACAGATTTTTGAAACCGTTCTCGCCGACAAATCGGCGGCGTTTCGCGAAGCCGTCCTGGTCGAATATCCGAGGCGCGGCATTTGGGCGATAGCCTTCATCACCGGGCGCACGGAGGGCGAGGTTCAAAACGTCACCGAAGAGGAATGCATCAACATCTTCCTGCCGACGACACCGAACCCGACGTCCGGGTTCCTGTTGTTCGTGCCGAAAAAGGATCTGATTTCGTTGTCAATGACGGTGGAAGAGGCCATCAAGATGGTGATTTCGGGTGGCATCATCACGCCGCCGGACCCGCGTCCCAAGGATCAGCAAAATGTGCCCCTAACCGCCGCCCACACCTACGAGGATTTGGACATCCTGCGGGAAAAAGAACGAGCCCCGGTATTGGTGCCGAAGGGCTCGCGGCCCGGCGAAAAACAAAACTCTTAGAAGGCAATTGCAGGTATTCCTGCACCGCTGCCAGCCCCCCGATTCGCGCATTTTGGGCATATTCGCCATTTTTCGTGACGCTTATGCGTGGGCCAATCGGCGCACGCGAGGTCCTGCCGCCAATCCTGCGGGAACGCTAAAAATCTTTTGAAAACATGACATTATCGTGAGGCATTTGCAGCGATGGTGCTGATTATGGGGGTGCATACAGTATTATGGGTAGACGGATTGAAAGCGTCTTTTGTATTTTTGTCTCAGCCATTGGGCTCGACACAGACACCAAAACCATCAAGCTGGGAATAAGAAATTGGAAAACTTTTCAGTCATCGCCTCCGAATACGGATTTCTATTAAAGATGATCGCCGCCGCCGTTGTCGTCGTCATCGCCGGGTTTTTCCTCCGGAAACGCCCCGAGCCGACGTCCTAACCGGACCTGAGGTTCCGGACCGCGGCTTCTCTTTCAAACAGGTAAAGCAATGTCCTTAACGCTTGTCCGCGCTCGCTAACGAGCTCGGCATCGCGGCTGATGATCAGCGCCGCGTCATCGCGGGCGGCGGCCAGCAACTCACCATGAACGCTTAAATCGGCGATGCGGAACTCCGGCAGGCCGCTTTGCCGGGTGCCCAGCAATTCGCCGGCGCCGCGCAGCCTGAGGTCTTCTTCGGCGATGCGGAAGCCGTCGTCGGTTTCGCGCATGATTTTGAGCCTGGCCTCCGCCGGGCCGGTGAGGGGCGGCGCATAAAGCAGTAAACAAGTGCTGGGTTTATCGGCGCGACCGATACGGCCGCGCAGTTGATGAAGCTGCGCCAAGCCGAAGCGCTCGGCGTGCTCGATCACCATCACGGTCGCGTCGGGGACATCGACGCCGACCTCGATCACCGTCGTCGCCACCAGAATCCGGGTCTGCCCGGAAGCGAATGCCTCCATGGCGGCGTCCTTTTCCTTGCCCTTCATGCGTCCGTGCACCAGGCCCGCGGTATCGCCGAAGATCCTTGTCAAATAGCCGTGGCGGTCTTCGGCGGCGGCGACGTCGAGGACTTCGGATTCCTCGACCAACGGGCACACCCAATAGATACTGGCACCGCTATCCAGGGAGCGCTTGAGCGCCTGGGTGACCTCGTCCAAGCGTTCGATCGGCATCACCCGGGTGTCGATGGGCAGCCGCCCGGCGGGCTTGTCGGGCAATCGCGAGACATCCATGTCGCCATAGGCGGTGAGCATTAAGGTGCGGGGGATCGGCGTCGCCGTCATCACCAGGATATCGACGGCGCGGCCCTTGGCCGCCAGGGTCAGACGCTGATGGACGCCGAAGCGGTGCTGTTCGTCAATCACCGCCATGGTCAGCGCCTGGAAGGCGACATCGTCCTGAAACAGGGCATGGGTGCCGACGGCCAGCGCCGCCTCGCCGCTTTCCAAACGATCAAGGATTGCTTGCCGGGTTTTGCCTTTTTCCCGGCCGGTCAGCAGCACCACTTCGATGCCGGCCGCCTCGGCCAACGGCTCAATGGTGGCCAGATGCTGGCGCGCCAGGATTTCCGTCGGCGCCCTGATCGCCGCCTGGCCGCCAGCCTCAACCGCGTTCAGCATCGCCAGCAGGGCGACCACCGTCTTGCCGCTGCCGACATCGCCTTGCAGAAGCCGCAACATCCTGACCGCCGCCGCCATGTCCTGGTAAATCTCATCCAGGGCTTCTTCCTGGCTGCCCGTCAGCTTGAACGCCAATGCCTCGATCACCTTCGCCCTCAGGCGCCCGTCGCCTTCGATGGCGCGGCCCTTGACCTTGCGCATGGCGACCCGGACCAGGGCCAGCGCCAGTTGGTTGGACAACAGTTCGTCATAGGCCAGGCGCTGGCGGGCCGGGGCTTGCGGCTCCAAGGCGGCCTCATCTTCCGGGCCGTGGGCTTCCAGAAGCGCGTCCCGCCACGGCTTCCAGCCCTGCTGGGCAAAATAAGCGGTGTCGATCCATTCTGGCAGCTCGGGAAGCCCTTCCAGGCTGGCGCGGACGGCCTTGCCCAGTACCTTCAGCGTCAACCCGGTGGTCAGCGGATAGACCGGCTCCACCGCCTGGAGGCGGGCGATTTCGTCCGCCGTTCCGATGTGATCGGGGTGGGTGATCTGTAATTCCTTGCCGAATTGCTCGATCTTGCCGCTGACCACGCGGACCTCGCCCTCGGGCAGGTTCTTGCGCAGGTAATCTTCATGGGCATGGAAGAACACCAGGGCGATTTTGCCGGTATCGTCGGAACAATAGACCTTATAGGGAAGCCGCTTGTTGGGCGGTTTGGCATGTTTGTCGACGGTAAGCGTCATGGTCGCGACGACGCCGGGGCGGGCATCGGCGACGTCGGGCGCATAGCGGCGGTCAATGATCGCCGAGGGCAGGTGCCAACACAGATCGATGACATGCGGGCCGGCGGCTTTTTCCACCAAGACGGCGATGCGCGGCCCGATGCCCTTGATCGACGTTACCGGCTTGAACAAGGGAAACAGTGATTCAGGGCGCATGGTAGTGGTATCCGTGGTGGCGTTCTTTATATGCAGGGGATAGATTTCTAACATGGACCCGCGCCGCAAACGAATCCTGTACCGCAGCCAGCACCAAGGCATGAAGGAAAACGATATCCTTCTCGGCGGCTTCACCGCCGTTCATGTCGGTGATCTGGACAATTCCCAATTGGACCAATTGGAAGCGCTCCTGGATGAAGGCGACAACGACCTCTACAACTGGATTACCGGCACGGCGCCGGTGCCGGCCAACCATGACCACGACCTGATGGCGTGGCTGAAAAAATTCAACAATTGCCCCTGAAAATTCAAGATCGTGGACAGCCTGAACAATATCGCAAAACGCCTTGGCGCCGGGGGCGCAGGAGCCGCCGGGCGAACTCTCCTCGGCGGCGTGCCCGAGGGGTTCGATGCCTTGCTGATCGGCGCTCTGGCTGGTGAGGCTGGTGATACAGGCGATGTGCTTGTCATCGCCCGCGACGACGTCGGCATGGCCCGCCACGCCGAGGCCCTGGCGTTTTTCGCGCCCGGGGTCGAATGCCTGGAATTTCCGGCCTGGGACTGTTTGCCCTATGACCGGGTGTCGCCGAAGCCGGAACTGGTCAACCGGCGCATCGATACCCTGGCGCGGCTGATGGATTCGAATGGGGCAGGGGGTCGAGGACGGGTAATTTTGACCACGGTGTCGGCGGTGTTGCAACGGGTGCCGCCGCAACACGGCTTTGCCGATGCCTCGATGACCCTGGAAGCCGGCCGCCAATTGAACCCGGATGACCTGGACGGGTTTTTGCAGATCAATGGATATGCCCGCACTGATACGGTGATGGAGCCCGGCGAATTCGCCAAGCGCGGCGGTATCGTCGATGTCTTTCCCACCGGCGCCAAAGACCCGCTGCGGCTGGATTTCTTCGGCGACGAACTGGAAGGGCTGCGTGCCTTCGACGCGGCCAGCCAGCGGACCACGGGTAGCCTGAAGACGGCAACGCTCAGGCCGGTTAGCGAGGTGTTGCTGGACGAGGCGTCGATTTCGCGGTTTCGCTCCGGCTACCGGGTGCTGTTCGCCAAGGCCGGCGACGACGACCCGCTGTACGGCGCCGTCTCCGCCGGCCACCGGCAAATCGGCATGGAACACTGGTTGCCGTTGTTCCACGAAAAATTGGAAACGCTGTTGGATTATCTGCCCCAGGCCCGGGTGATCCTGGACCATCAGGCCGAAGAGGCCCGTGACGCCCGCCTCGAGCTGATCGCCGAATACTACATAACCCGGCGCGGCTTCGCCGATGCCAAGCCCGGCGCATCCCATGGTCATATTGGGGGTCAGACCGGCGCCGTCTATCACCCGGTGCCGCCCGAGGCCCTTTTCCTCGACGCCAAGGAATGGGAAGGCCTGCTTACACGCCGTTCCGTCAGCCAGTTGTCGCCGTTTTCCACCCCCGACGGCGATGCCGCCATCGACGGCGTCATTGATGCCGGGGCCCGCGCCGGGCACGACTTCGCCGATGTCCGCGTCCAGCCCGATGCCAATGTCTTCGACGCGCTGATTGACCATATCCGGGGCCTGCACGAAACCGGCAAGCGCGTCGTCCTTTCCGCCTACAGCAAAGGCTCCAGGGACCGATTGCTGCATATGCTTGTCGAACACGGCCTGGAACGGCTGACGCCGGTGGAAACATGGGCCGAGGCGGCGGCCTTGGATCCGGGGCTGGTGGCGGTCTGTGTCGTCGGGCTGGAGCGCGGTTTCGAGTCGGATGCCCTGGCGGTGATTACCGAGCCCGATATCCTGGGCGAGCGGATGAGCCGCCCGTCCCGGCCACGGGTGCGGCCGGAAAATTTCATCGCCGAGGCCTCGGTGCTCAATCCCGGCGATATCGTCGTTCATGTCGATCACGGCATCGGCCAATTCGACGGCTTGCACACCATCGAGGTGGCCGGCGCGCCGCATGACTGTCTGCGGCTGTCTTACGGCGGCGGCGATAAGCTGTTCCTGCCGGTCGAAAACATCGAAGTCATCTCGCGCTATGGCTCGGAAGAAGCGGGTGCGACACTGGACCGGCTCGGCGGCGCCTCCTGGCAGGCGCGAAAAGCGCGGCTCAAGGACCGTATCCGCGACATGGCCGAGGAATTGATCCAGGTCGCCGCCGCCCGTGAATTGAAAGACACCGAACAAATCACCGTCGAGGACGGCATCTACGACGAATTTTCGGCCCGCTTTGCCTTTACCGAGACCGATGATCAGGCCGTTGCCATTGCCGATACGTTGTCGGATTTGACGTCGAAGCGTCCCATGGACCGGCTGGTGTGCGGCGATGTCGGGTTTGGTAAGACCGAGGTCGCGTTGCGCGCCGCCTTCGCCACCGCGCTCGACGGCCGCCAGGTGCTGGTGGTGGTGCCGACGACGCTGCTGTGCCGGCAGCACTTTCATACCTTCCTGGAACGGTTCCAGGGCTATCCCGTCCGGGTCGAGCAGATTTCCCGCCTGGTGACGCAGAAAAAGGCGAGGGAAGTCAAAGACGGGCTCGCCGACGGCACCATCGATATTATCATCGGCACGCATGCCTTGCTGGCCAAGGACGTCAAACCCCGGAACCTGGGCCTTTTGGTGATCGACGAGGAACAGCATTTCGGCGTCGCCCACAAGGAACGCCTGAAACGGTTGAAAGGCGACGTCCATGTGCTGACCCTGACGGCGACGCCGATCCCCAGAACCCTGCAATTGGCGCTGGCGGGCATTCGCGAACTGAGCCTGATCGCGACGCCGCCGGTCGACCGCTTGGCGGTGCGCACCTTTATTCTGCCCTATGACCCGGTGATCATCCGCGAGGCCGTATTGCGGGAAAAATTCAGGGGCGGGCAGACCTTTTACGTTTGTCCCCGGGTCAGCGACCTGGAACACGTGACGGCGGCGCTGGAAGAATTGGTGCCCGAGGTCAAGGTCGCCATCGCCCACGGCCGCATGGCGGCTCGTGCCCTGGAAGATACGATGACCCGGTTTTCGACGGCGGCTTCGATATTCTGGTTGCCACCAACATCATTGAATCGGGGCTCGACCTGCCGTCGGTCAACACCATCTTCATCCACCGCGCCGATATGTTCGGGCTGGCGCAGTTGTATCAGCTGCGTGGCCGGGTCGGGCGCTCCAAGGTCCGCGCCTATGCCTATTTGATCCTGCCGCCGGGCCGGGTGCTGTCGGCGGCCGCCGAAAAGCGCCTGGAAGTCATGCAGACCCTGGACACCTTGGGCGCCGGGTTCTCGCTGGCCAGCCATGATTTGGACATTCGCGGCGCCGGCAACCTGTTGGGCGGCGAACAATCCGGCCACATCCGCGAGGTCGGCATCGAGCTCTATCAGCAGATGCTGGAAGAAGCCGTCGCCGAAGCCCGCGGCCTCGCCGAGGGAGACAATGGGGGCCATAAGGCGGAGGATGAGTGGAGCCCCGCCATCGGCATCGGCATGCCGGTGATGATCCCGGACACCTATATCAGCGATCTCACCGTCCGCATGGGGCTGTACCGGCGTTTGGCCTGGGTTTCCGGCGCCGACGAGATCGACGCCTTCGCCGCCGAAATGATCGACCGGTTCGGGGCGCTTCCCGACGAGGTCGAAAACCTGTTGCAGACGGTGGCCTTGAAGAAGCTTTGCCGCGACGCCGGGATCGAAAAGGTCGAGGCCGGACTCAAGGGCGCGGTACTGTCCTTTCGCAACAACGCATTCGCCAACCCAGGCGGCATGGTCGAATGGATCACCTCCCAGGCCGGAACGGTGAAACTGCGCCCCGACCACAAACTGGTGTTCATGCGCGATTGGGAAGCCTCCCAAGACCGCCTCGACGGGGTGCGCTATCTGCTCGGCGAACTGGTCCGCATCGCCGGGGAGGGCGAGGGGGAAGGCCAAGGGGAAGGCCAAGGGGAAGGCCAAGGGGAAGGTAAGTCGTCCTAAAATCGTCCAAGAGTCGTCAGATTGTCGTCGGAAAGTCGTCCGGCTGTCGTCACGATGTCGTCCGAAAGTCGTCATTTTTAACGGCCATTTTAACTATAAATCCTTGATCTAAAACGATTAATGTCCGAAACAGGGGCTGAAATGTCGTCATTTGTCGTCATTTCCTAATTGTCCAGGCTGGACTTAAGAAAGTTTCGTTTGTTTTGCGTTGCTTGGGAGGAGACATAATCTATTGTTCCTATTTAAAGATTAATATGGAATAAGATCATATTTTTTGGGAATTGTCAAGAACAAAGAAGGAATAATTGGGTTCAATTATTGATATTTTGAACTTGGTTCCATAGGCGCTGAAATGTCCGCTTATATGAGGCGCTTGCTGTCAAGGTGGTTTTAATTCGTATCACATGACGGTCTCCTTCGATAATTTTGCCTTCGAACCTTGGTCGGGTCTTGCGATGAGTTCCGTATTACGAGCGAATGATCGCATCAACTTATATCCGGCAGCTCCGATCCGGCTTGCCACAATGCTGCATACATGGACCATCGCAGACCGGGGGATGGGACTATTCTTTCGGCCGGCACCCTCGCCAAGCGGACATTCAGTCACACATCCAACTCGCCAATAAGCGCCCTCCTTGGGGATGACGCCGGTTGGAACTGTCAGCGGATCAACAATCTAATCTCATTTGACGACGGCGCCCTCCGGGATCAGCCCGGTTTCCAGATAACGCCAAAGCGCGATCGCCAATTTGCGGGCCAGTGCGACAATCATGACCCGTCTGATGCGACCCTTTTGACCTTGGGTGCGGTTATGGAACCACTGGCTCAGGGCGCTATCCGGTTGATGCCGGAGCCAAAGCCATGCCGCTTCGACCATGGCAACTCGGGCCAGCCGATTGCCCGCCTTGGAGATGCCCTGGCTGCGGTGTCCGTCGCCGCTGTCATAGGCACTGGGCGTAATCCCGATATAGCTTGCCACCTGTCGTCGATTAGCGAACCGCCGATAATAGACCTCCCGCGTCAGCGTCGAGGATAAGGCCGGGCCAAGGCCCCTCAGACGCAACAGATCGTGGCGCTTGCGCTCCGTCGCCTCACACGAGGTCACGGGGTGATCACGTTCACGCTCGACCTCCGCAATCTGCACCTGCACTTGGGCCAGCCTCTCGATCTCCCGGCTGATCTCGCAGCCAAGATGATCCGGCAAGGGACGGCCATCCGCCGTGACCAGTTCCGCCGGCGTCAAGGTCTTATAGTGTGCCTTGACGTTGATGCCGCGAATACCTTGTCCAAACAGCAGACCCTTAATCCGGTTGATATGGGCGGTCCGCTCCCGGATCAATCGGTCCCGTTCCCGATGACAGCGGCGAAGATCCTCTTCTTCGACGCTCGGGATCACCACCATGGAGCAGACGTGATGTTCACCCCGGCACCAGGCAATCAGCGTATGAAGGATATTCTCGACATCGATGCGGTCGGTCTTCACCCGCCGCGCCCGGCGGTTGACCCGCAGGCTGGCCGGTTCCATCACCAAACACCCGATCCCCCGTTGCTCGAGCAAGCGGGCCAACCAGAAGCCGTCGTACCCAGCCTCGTAGCACAGCGTCACCGTCGGTGTGCGGCCCGTACCCTTGGCCGCGCGCTGCCGCGCCGCATCGAGTTTCGCCATCAGCCCTTCGGCATCGCCGCCCTTGATTGGATGCAGGCTCGGATTGTCCCGCCCTGGAACCTGGATCGCCAACAGCCAGCTGTTCTTGCTCAACTCCAGGGCCGCATGGATAGATTGGTTGTTGAAAATGGATGCGGAAAACTTTGTCATCTTATCGCTCCTTCAGATCACTGGTGAAACTAGTGAAGGAGCATGAGGCCGCGTCCTTCAGCCTCATAGCATCTTTCGGGGGGCAAGCGGACCTATTTCATTGCCCGGTAAAGAGTCCGCAAATAGCCAGAAGCGGACATACGGGAGGCGAGAAAAGGGGAACTTAGTTTGTAAAGGTAGTCGATTGACACTTTTTTAGAAATTCACTGTATAATTATTTAATGGTTTAAATTTCAGTTATAAATAGTTAATTGGGAGGTAAACATGGTGGGAGTCCGGGGAATAATTGGAGTTTGTTTTGTCATCTTGATCATGGGAACTTCACAACCCGCAAACGCAGATGAGTTTTCATTTAAGTTTGAATGGGGAGACATTCCAAGTTGTACTAGTGGAAACCCAAATATCGTTCCCAACCCAATTTTCACTCTCTCAAATGTCCCGGCGGGAACAAAAGTAATCAAGTTTTTTTTGACGGATATTCAAGTACCGGGTTATGACCATGGTGGAGGTCCGATTACTTACACTGGGCAAGCCGTCATTCAACCGGGTGCATTCGAGTATAAAAGTCCGTGCCCACCCAGTGGTTCTCATACTTATGAATGGGTTGGATGGTTGAAGGATGCAAATGACGACACAATTGGAAAAGCAATCGCACAGAAAGATTATCCCTAATCTGTCGTCTTGGTAATGAACAAGTCTCAGTGACTATGAAAATGCGTCATCGGGACTTGTCATTATCCCAATGTCCTGTGTGGATGGCTCCCGCGTTGCAAGGACTTTTCGACGTCGTAGCGGCCAAGTCAGGTACAGTCTTGTGTCCGGCCTGTTGATGCGGTGCTGTTGAACCGCTGGCCCTGATGGTATCCGT
>Ga0187833_10001619_pt1 | contig 25413 bp, 22 predicted proteins | sample ETNtaG_37_FD_167968 | JGI IMG/M metagenome (GOLD analysis project Ga0187833, IMG submission 167968) | Marine microbial and viral communities from oxygen minimum zone, Eastern Pacific Ocean - ETNP2014_SV_400_PacBio MetaG (Illumina Assembly) | ecosystem: Environmental > Aquatic > Marine > Hypoxic...
CTGGCGATAGCTCAGGGTCGTCGTCTGGTCGTGCGCGTAGAAATGGGAGACGAGGGCAACCCGATCGGGCTTCTCGTCGGCCCAGCGGTCGAGGTAGTCGGTGATCACCGTATCGCGCCACCACCCCTCGCGCTGGTAGCGTTCCACAAGCTCCTGCGGCGTCTGAAGCATCCCCTCTCCTTCGATCACGGTGAGCCTGCGTGGCAGGGCGTTGCCCGCGAGACAGTGGCATCGGTTGCGACAGGCGCCAGGTAAGGTTCTCGTCAAGAAAGACGCGTGCCTATCGCCCCTTTGACGGTCACCGTTGCGCCAACTCCAGAAATGTTTTGGCCTGCTCACGACTTACGCTGGGAAAATCGGCGAGGAACACGTCCAGTGGGTCACCTGCTTTGAGATGTGCCATGAGCGTGTCTACAGGAACACGCGTTCCGGTGAATACCGGCGTTCCACCGAGGACGTCTTTGTCCTGAGTAACGATCTGATCATCTCGCATGTGATCCAACTTCCGAAGTTCGATGACTCCGCGGGCTGCCAAACGGCCGGCGGAGAAGCAACTCCGTGACATGCAAGACCGCGCATTTCTTCAGCTTACCCTCCAAAGGCGGAAGTTGCTACGTCAAAATAGGACGCCCCCAGCAGTCACCTGCCTTGACTCGTTATCCGCCGCTTGGCCCTACCCAGGCAAGAACGATCACCTCTGGCTGCAGGCGCTCCCCGAGCCTTTCCTTCTCCGTTTCCAGGTCGTAGCGTGTCTGAAGATTTAGCCAGAAGCGCTCAGACGTGCCAAAATACCTCGCCATACGTAGCGCAGTATCCGCCGTGATCGCCCGTTTACCATGCACAATCTCGTTGATCCGCCTTGGCGAAACTCCGATGTCTTTTGCCAGGCGATATTGACTTATGCCAAAAGGCTTCAGGAATTCCTCCAGCAGAATCTCCCCAGGATGAATCGGCGATAGCCTACCGCTATTCATTGCTTCCTCTTCAGTGGTAATCAACGACTTCGACTCCGTATGCGTCCCTATCTCGCCACGTGAAACAGATACGCCCCTGGTGATCAGTGGGGATGCTATGCTCTCCCTCCCGAATAAGCGCATACTTCACCCGCTCGCTCCCGCGCCCTGACGGCAGAGCGAGGCCGCCGTTTCGAGCCCGGCGGCGTTACATCATGGTGTAGCCGCCGTTGACGCTCCAAGTCTGCCCGGTGACGAAGTTGCACCGGTCTGTTTGGCAGCCGGGTCCTGACGGCTAGGCGCCTAGCCGTCGACGCATCTCCGCACTGGAGATGCCGCCTTCCGCGTTCTGTCTCACGCGGGATCGTTCGATCATCGCCAGAAAACCTGGATCCGTACTCAGTGTCACTGTCTCTGGGTCCGCATTCTCTACCAGCACCAATGCGGCAACCGGCGTTCCATCTACGGTTAGGATCAGGGGTTCCTTTTCGACCTCTGTTGCATATTCCGCGAGCGGATCGGTGGCGTCCGACATCTCGAGGAACTTCATAGATCGATCACCTCTCTGCTGAACCGAACACGATTGCGTACTTTGATGCCGACAGCGCGAACGAGAACCACGGGTTCAGGTTCTTCTTCTACATCATAATACGCGCGAAGGTTGCCAATCCGTAATTCTCAAGGAGCCACGGGATTGGGACGCGTCGGCTTCCGGTTTCGGGTCTCGACACTCGGTTGGAGGAGCAGTTGCCTTTCTACGGTGCCCAGAATGTTCGTTTGTTGTCGCGCGGTTAGGCCTCTGAGATGGTCTTCAGCGTCCGGCGAATATTTAATGTGATATGGCAATGTCTGCGTCGTTTTCAACTATCGGAGAGCCCGTCGGCATCACATCATGGTGTAGCCGCCGCTGACGCTCCAGGTCTGCCCGGTGACGAAGTTGCACCGGTCTGACGCCAGGAAGACCGCCACGTTGGCGACATCCTGTGCGTTGCCCAGGCGGCGAAGGGCGTAACGACGGGCGGCGCTTGCGCGTCGCTCGGGTGTCCAGAAGTCGAACGCGTCCCCAGCCCATAACATGCTGGTCTCGGGGACGGCTTCAGGGTCCTCGGGGATAGTCAGACCGGGACATACGACGTTGAGGGTCACATTGTGCCTGCCAACCTCCCTCGCCAGGGACTTGGTCAGGGCGATTACTCCTGCTTTGGCGCCGGAGTAAACAGCTTCGTGGAATTCGCCCATGCGGCCCGCGTCGGACGCCAGGCTGACGACGCGGCCGTAGCCGCGCTCCACCATGTGGGGCAGGATTGTTCGCATGCAGTAGACCACGCTCATGTAGTTGAGGTCGACTAGTTTCTCGTGCAACTCAGGCGATTGACCAAGGAAGGGTCCAGCTTCGTCGCCGCCCACGCAGTTGATCAGTATGTCGATCTGCTCGAACTTTTCTGCGACCCGACCGACCGACGCTTCCACTTGAAGCCGGTCCGTCAAGTCGGTGGCGTACGCGGCCATTTCCCCGGTTGCTCCCGCCTCTTTTGCTTCCTGGAATACCCCAAGGGCTGCCGTTTCGTCGAGGTCGAAGATGGCGATGTTGGCGCCCTCTTCAGCCAGGGTTAGTGCGATGCTCCGACCGATGTTGGAGCCGCCTCCCGTGACGATGGCGTTCTTACCGTTTAGCGTTAGCTCCATGCGTACCCTCTGCCGTGAGATTTGCTGGTTTGCCTAATACACGCCGTGTTCTGCGGCATAAACCGCGCGGGAAGGTGGCGGCCGCGTCTCGGCAAATGCCTGAATACGCCCCTCGTCAACGGCCGCCTTCCGAGCCTCCAAATGCCGACGCGGATGAGGTCAGCGGCCAGTCCTCGATCACGTCACGGCATGTGAACGGTGTCCCCACGTTTACTCGCCTGGGCGCAATGTTAGCTGGCAACCGGAATCGGGTCAAGCAGACCTCAGACCTTCATGCATCGGGGTCATTCCGGGATAATCCTGAAGCCAAGGCGCGGGGTTTTGCGATGCAATGAATATCCACGGCCGCATTCGATGACCGTCACTTCCAACCAGCGCACACTATACACGAGTGTTGATCGTGAGTTAACCGGCTGACGTTGTCAGTCACGGCATTCGTCGCCTAATTGGCGGGGGTTCGAGACGTGGCCTTGAGTGCGAAGAACTCAACCGTCATCTCGTTTCGAGCCTCCGCGTCCTTCGCTGTTCCTACGAGCTGGCCGGCACGCCGTGATCTCTTATGCAGAGAACCCCTGTCGCTCGGATAGCTTATCGTAACCAAAAAGTCATCCAGTCCTTGACCTCGCGGGCCAACTCCTCCGGGCTCTCTCCGTGGCTGAGCTGCATGGCCTCCGAGGTCCAGGGTCCCGTGTAGCCGATCCCAGCGAATGCCTGTCGTATCGCGTCCCAGTCGTGGTAGCCGAGGGTCGGTGAGTGGTGGTCGGCGCCGCCCGCGTTCACGTTGATGTCATGGATATGGGTGCCGTACAAACGCTCTCCCGCGGCGCGGATCTCGTCGACCGGGTCCAGATCGAGGCGGGCGACGTGGCCGAGGTCTATGACCAATCCAACGGCTTCGCAGGGGTAAGGGTCAATCACGGTCCGCAGCTCTCTCATGGTGTTCAAAGGCAAACCGAGGTAGGGCAGGTTCTCGAGCGTAATTCGCACCCCCGATGCCTCGATGGCAGGCATCAGGTCGTCTAGCGAGCGCTTGACCGCCTCGCGCATTTTCTGTGGCAGTTCGGGATCATCCGCGTACGGCGCCAAGTCCCGGTCGCTTATTGGGTGGATGACCAGCTCGGTCATGCCGAGAGCGCCGGCCAAACGGACGTATCCGGTCAGAGCTTCAACACTCTGCTTCCTCCAACTAGCGTCTAGGGCTGCCAAGGTATTCCGCGCGCCCGTTGCGTGCATCGTTCTGCCACGGACGGAGTGGGCTTCTAGGATGCCTCGAAGACGGCCGAGTTCTTGCTCGCCGGGTGGCCCGACGTGCGGGTCTAATGCCAAGATCTCGGCTTGAGGGAATCCAGCCTCTCCGAGCGCGTCAAGGGCGGCCTCGAGGCTACGGTCCCTGAACGACCCGGTGGTGCTGCTGGTGTTGTCCATTTTGATCGCTCACTTTCTCACAGTCCTACATCAGAATTGCCGTTGAGATTGCTCTGCACCATCGACTCCCAAGGTTGGGGGTCCGGCCAGCGAGCTCGATCTCTACCCGATCCAGCTAAGGCGGATCTTCCTGAAGCAGGATCTTCCAAATCACCCGCGTACTCCAGGAGACGAACAGACTCCAGCTAGACCAGCGCGATAACCTCCTCGGACAGCCACGCCAGCCGTTCGAGTATCCGGCTCAGGTCCGAACTGCGCACATCGAAAATCAGATCGGTCACACCGAGCTCGGCGTACGTCCGGATGTCCTGGGCTATCTGCTGCGGCTCCCCGGAGAAGCGGCGGCGACCTCCCTCGGAGCTCCGTTCAGCGTCGTACAGCGGTGCTTTCATGGCGATCCCGACCTCGGACGGGTCTCTGCCGATGCGTTCGGCGTGACCGCGCAGGTACGCGATGTCGGAGACGAGTTTCTCGGGTTCCAGCGGTGTTGCGGGCGTCGCTCCGACGGGGTGCCAGGCGTTGCCATGTTCCACGGCGCGTCGGATGGCTGGCTTGCTCTGGCCGCCAACCCATATGGGCGGATGCGGCTTCTGCACCGGCTTCGGCGTGAACTCGAGGTTGGACAATTTCACGTACTGCCCGTCGTAGGTGGGGTCATCTGAGGTCCACAGCTCTTTGAAAGCCTCGAGATATTCGTCGGTCACGGCGCCCCGGTCCGCGAAAGGCGGAGTGTCCAGCGCCTCGAACTCCTCCTCCAACCAGCCGACACCCACGCCTACAATCAACCGCCCCTCTGAGAGTACGTCCAACGTCGCCAGAATCTTCGCCGCCAACAGCGGATTCCGATACGGGACGATCATCACACTTGAAACCAGGCGGATTCGGTTCGTCACCGCCGCCAGGAACGTCAGTTCGGTCAACTGCTCCAGGTGTTCGCCGCTTTCGTCCCACGGAACCTCGCTGCCGACCGAGTAAGGGTAAGCCGAACGCATCACCTGTGGGGCCATGATGTGGTCGCCGACGACTACCGAGTCGTACCTCTGATCTTCACCGGCCTGGGCAATCTCGATCAGCGGGCCACGTCTCGCCATGGGACCGTGGCTGGGTATGTAGAATCCAAATTTCATTGTGGCGCCTTCCGAAATTGACAGATTCCGTCGTGCGGGGAGTTCAGTCTATCTCCGCTCAGGAAACCTGTAAACGGCGATGAAGTGATGCACCTGCGATTCAGAACGAGAGAATCCGGGTCGAGCGAACACTATCCGCGCATATTGTGTGAATTGATCGATGTCAGTGGAGTCCAGCGGCACACGGGGCAGCGAAAGGTTCCAGACATCCAAGTAATCGTGTGACTGCATGATCTGTCACCCGACGCAAAAGCGAACCGGGTCAGTGTGGGCCGGCGATCGTGCTTGCGCCTCTACAGCCCCGCCACCTTGGGCGCGATGTCCGACGCCAGGTATCGCGGCCCCTCGTCCGAGTCGTAGTTTAGGTGCTCGAACTCGACCTCCTCGAGGCCCAATTCGGCCAACTGGCCGAGGCGATCCACGACCTCTTCGGTCTGGCCGACGATCATCCCGCGATCTCGCGAACGCGCCTGGAACTCCTCGATCGAGGTCGATTGGTTCGCCGGATTTGAGTCCTTGAAGCGTTGGGTGACGTCGTGGAGTGTTTGCTTGTTGGGGCCCATCAACCCGAGGACCATCATCGATCGCTTGATCGTCGCCGGATCGCGTCCGATGGCCTCGCAGTGTCGCTCCAACACTTCCTTTTTGTGGGCGTAGGCTTCCGGACCGAGGTTTACGCAGTTCCATTCGGTGGCGTACTTGGCCACCAAGGCCAACGTCCGCTTTTCTCCAGCCCCTCCGATCAAGATCGGCGCCCCGCCGGGCGTAGGTTTCGGCAGACAGTCGACGTCCCTGACCTCGTAATACTTCCCTTTGTAGGAGGCGGGACCTTCGGACCACAGCGCCTGGATCACGTTGATTCCTTCGTCCAACCGGTCGAATCGCTCCCGAATCGGAGGGAAGCGAATGCCGTATGCCAGGTGCTCAGGCTCATGCCATCCGGCGCCGAGACCCATCACGAACCGCCCGCCGCTGAACTCGTCGATCTGAGCGGCCATTCGCCCGATGTCGACCGGCGATCGGAAAGTCAACGGAGTGACGAGCGGGCCAAATCGAATTGTGCTGGTTTCCTGGGCCGCGACCACGAAGGACATGTATGCTTCGAGCGATTGCTTGTGGGTTCCAATGAAGTAGTGATCCGAACGGAAGACGGACGGGAATTTGAGCTCTTCCGCCAGCGCCAGGATGTGGCTCCAGCGCTCCCATGTGAGTCCGTTCTGACCTTCAACCATTAAACCGATGTCCATGATGCCCTCCTTGACGTGTTTTCGTCACGGTCCCGATTGCCGGAGTCTCCGGAAAGATTCGGATAATCGAGACGCCGCAAACCATAACGAGCGCTTATGCTGTCAACAGGGACCACTCTTCGAACGGCGAGATGCATCGGCGTGATCCCAATCCACACCGCCCTATTCGATACGTTTGCGGCTTGCCTGTCTACGCTGATTCAAATACGCAATATCTTTGAGCCCACACAATTGGCGACAGGCGCCTACTCTCCCGAAATCGAGGCGAGCGTCGGCGTCCGATAGCGGTCGTCGGGGTCGTCCCAGCCTTTGAACTTCGGAGCGCGCTTTTCGACGAACGCCCGACGCGACTCCAGCAGATCGTCCTTCGAGCCGTGATCGCGCAGGGCGTCGGCGAGTTGCAGCAGATTCGGCGCAACATTGGGCCGCATTTCGCGCATCATCCGGACTGTGTTGACCCTCGACGCCGGCGGCAGCGTCAGAAGGTGCTCCGCCATCTCGAACGCGGTCGACATAAGCTGCTCGGCCGGCACGAGGCGATTGACGAACCCGATCTGGTGGAAGCGCTCGGCGCTAAATCTGAAACTGAATGCCATTTCGGTGGCTATCGGGTGCGGAAGCGCGGCGATGTGCCCGTGGCCATAGCCGCCAAGCAACCAACGTTTCGCCTCCGACATCTCGAAAATCGCTTCGGGCACGGCGACGCGCAGATCGGTTCGCTCGACGAGCATGAACCCGCCGCCCATCGCGAATCCGTTTACGGCGCAGATCACGGGTTTGTCCAATTCTCCCGACATGAACGGGTCTTCGCGAGCAGGCCGTCGCCCGCCCACGGTTCCGGCCTCGACCGACTCCTTCATGTCTTCACCGGCGCAGAAAGCGCGCCCCGTGCCGGTGAACACCCCGACCTCAAGGTCGCTGGAGTCGCGAAACTCAGACCATGCGTCTGCCAGCAACGATCGAATCTCGAAACCGAGTGCGTTCATCCGCTCCGGCCTGTTGATGCGCACGACGAATATCTGCCCGTGGCGCTTGGTCTCGACAAATGCCATTTTCGGTCTCCTGTTGTGGCTCGTATCGGGGCAACGACACCTCTGGCCCGGCCTGTCCGCCGCTCAGCAAAGCTCGCTGCCCGTGACCCCGAGTTCGGTCATCGTGCCGATTTCGTCACCGGTGTAGCCGAGACCGCTCAGGATGTCGTGGCTGTCCGCGCCGAAGACTGGACCGGATCTCTTCGGTAGGAACGGTCGGCGTGTCAGCCGCCACGTCGGCCGCGTCGTCAGATGTGCGCCCGCCACGCCGTGCGCGACCTCGATGTAGTTGTTCCGCTCGCGCAGGTGAGCGTCTTTGGTCAAGTGCAGCGGCGACATGACCGGGCACGCCGTGACGCCAGCTTCTTGCAATCGAGCGGCCAATACGTCGGCGTCCTGCCCGCTCGTCCATTCGCCGATCACGGAGTCGGTCAGATCCAGGCTCTGCTGTCGGGATGCGAGCATCCGGTACTCTTCGCCGCCGAGGCGTGGGTCGCCGATCAGCTCCACCAATCGGTCCCACTCGGCGTCGGAGCGACAGTCGATCGCGATCCAGCGATCGTCGGCTGTGGAGACAGGTTTTTGGTCAAGCCCGAGGATCGGTCGGGGCTCCGCGTCGGGAATCGTCGGGTACACATTGTGCGGGGCCGACTTCGGGTTCGCCATCCCGTAGCGCACGGGCATCGGGACGCCGAGGGCTTCGGCGATGAAGTACTCGCCGACGAGGCCGGTCACGCCGTCCCGCTGCGGAATCATGCAGTAGCTACCGACGCCGGTTCGCTCACGAGATATCAGCGCTGCGGTCACCGCCCCGGCACAGGCTGCGCCGGCGATCGGGTCGCCGTAAGAGATGCCGGACTTGTGGGGAGGTCCGTCCTGATACCCTTGTAGCGCAACCAGGCCGCCCATCTGCTCAATGGTGGGTCCGAAGCCAACGCGCGACGCATCGGACCCGACATGTCCGAACCCCGGCATCGAGATGTAGATGATGCGTGGGTTGATCTCTCGCAAATCGTCGTAGCCGAGGCCGTTGCCGTCGGCCACTCCTGACGACCAGTTCTCGACGAACACGTCCGAGGTCGCTACAAGCTTCTTGAGCGCCTCGAGCCCTTCGGGCTGTTTGATGTCCAGAGTTAGGCTCTTCTTCCCCCGGTTGTATTCATTGAAATACGCCGACAGATTGATCTCAGGCGTGGTTCGGTTTCCGCCCGCGGTGCGAATCGGGTCGGGAAAGGTCGGTCCTTCGATCTTGATTACCTCGGCCCCCATGTCTGCGAGGAATCGCGCCCCGTATGGGCCCGACCAAACCTGCGTCGTGTCGATTACGCGCAATCCGGCCAACGGCAACTCGAGCGCTTGACCCGAAGCGTCGCTGCTGGTTTGAGGTCCGGCTTCCGACAGCTCGGCGAGCACCTCTGCTGTGTGCTGCCCGATGGTCGGCGCCGGAACGAATCGTCCGCGATCGCCGTCGAATGCAATCGGGCCGGAAGGAACCGGGTGGGGACCCAATTCGGGGTGGTCCACCTCTTTCCAGAAGTCGGTTTCTTTGTGATGTGGCCACGCCAGAAGTTCAGCCGGAGTCGGAATCACCGCGAACGGAGCACGATGCTCGTCGGCTATCGCGAAAATCTCGGCGGCTGTGTGTTCCGTCGTGAACCCGGGGATCATGTCACTCAGCAGCTCGTTGGCTTCCGGATTCCAACCTCCCCCGGTGAACAACGGGTCGTCTTTCATGTCGCTCAGTCCGATCGCGTCCAGGACCGAACCGGTCTGTCGGGGCATCGATGCGACGCCAATCCACCCGTCCGCGCACTCGTAGATGCCCCACAACGCCCGAGGATTGTTGCCGGCTCTGACCTGGTCGCCGCCGTACCAAAGCGACGCGGGACCCGCGCCCTCCAGCGTCGCGGCTTGCACCTCTTGAACGGAGATGTCGACGCTATCGCCGACGCCGGTCGTCTTCGCCGCGTACACGCTCGAGAGCGTCGCGCCGAACGCGTGAAGGCCAGCCTGGCAATAGGCTTGGTGACCCGCGGTTAACAGCGGGGGTTTGTCGCGATCGCCGGTCAAGTATAGCTGTCCGCCTGACGCGGCGGCGGTCAAAGTGCTCGCGGACCAATTCGCGCGAGGTCCGTGCTGGCCGAATGGGGCGATGTGCGTCACGGTTAGTCCCGGCTTCGCCTCCATGAGCTCGTCGAGATCGATCCCGAGATTGCGAAGCTGGCCCGGTGCGTAGCTCTCGAACACGCCGTCTGCCGACAGAATCAATTCTTTGAGGCGACCAACGTCACCGGCATCGTTCACGTCGAGGCATACGGAGCGCTTGCCGATTCCCAGGTGCGCGAACAGGATGCTCTGATCCGGGTCCTCGGAATCGTTCGGCCACGGCGGCAATCGACGGATTGGGTGGCCGCCGGGCGGCTCGACGGTGATAACGTCCGCGCCGTAGATCGCGCACAATCGGGCCGCGAACGCTGCGGCGACATCGGTCCCAAGCTCGACGATCCGTATCCCGCTCAGCACCTGTTCGTGGTTCTCAGGCAATATCACGTCCTCACTGCGTTAGCCACGCTGTACGCGTCGTATCCTAGGTTCACCGGTCTCTTCGCCGCGCAACCAGAACTGCCGACCAATTCGTGGGGCACAGTGTAACACCGGGTTTCACGCCGAGTGACCGGTTCAAGGCAACAGTCAGGCTGGACTTGGCACGTCAGGTGCGAGGGCGGACGCCAGGGGATCAAGTCAGAGTACGCGCCGGGACGATCAGCAGATGAATGTAAGTCTCTTGACAGCGAGACCATCAGCGGCTAGCCTGATGTTAACGCCAATTCCCTGTTAATCGTGGGCTAGGCGGGCCTCCCGAGACATGGAGACCTGTCCTAGCCCATAACTTTTCCGTATCGTTCTGCCCGCTGACTCGTTGTGATGTCGCGCGACCTGATAAATGAGAGTGCGTCAGGCGGAGCGCTGCCCAGGGTAACTACATTCTTGAACCCGGTGGCGATGTGATGAACGATCTGCAAGGGTTCGACGTAGATTGATGCCGCGTGAGAGATGCTTGTGGGCGTCGGTAGATTGTAGTTTCGAGCAAGATAGTTCTGCAGGTTGTCCGTCTGATCCTTCGTGAGTTCGACTCGGTCCAAAACCAAGTCGTACTGTTGTGACTGCAAGTGCGCCCAGGAAAAGTGCCACTCCAGCAGACGGCGGAGAACCCAGTTTCGAAATTTCACTGGGTCTTGAGGTCTGGGCCCTCCATCTTTCAAGTAACGTCCATCATATTTTCGCTTGTCCAGATAAACTGCGCTTGCCCAAATGCCGCCGTCGCCTTCGGCAAGCGTTCCGATGGGGTGGATTAATCTCTGGAAGATCTCCCTCTCAGGATGCAATTTAAGCTCTCGTGACATTCTCGTCAGATAGCGGAAATTCGAGATGTGCTCGTATACCTTTCCAAACGAATCGTCACACATGTGAAGCGCCGCCGCCGTGTAGTATTCGCTACTAAGCAGTTCTGCGCTGACGGGGTCGAAGGCCCAACCTGGATCGCCGGACTCATCGACAAATATGTGGTCGTATTTTGGCAACGGATGTCTGGTCTCCTAAAGACGATTCCTGCGAGCAGCCTCCTGCGCACGGACTTGCTATGAGCCCGCTGGTCTTCTCCTCCTTTGCCACACGCCGTGGGTGACCAAATCACTCTGGCTGCCGGGCGGACGGCAGTCGGGCATAGTGTAACACCGGACTTCGGGTGAGCTTTGCCCTCTCCCGGCGATAGTTCAGTATCGGCGGGCAGTTGCGGAAGAAAGACCGAGGCGAATGTGATCGTGGCCCCCGCTGATCTTCTTGAATCGGACCTCACTCGTGGACCGCTCGCAGCCAAGCAACGTCGCCGTGTGGCGCAAGCTCGAATCCCGTCACGAACCCTCGAGGCGGCGTTCGTTGTCATGGGTATTCGGCGGGAGTATAATATCGCCCATAAACAGCCACTGTCTGAACAACGAACGGAGGCCTACTTATGGCGATCGACACCTCTGCGGAGACTGGAACATGGCGAGTTAAGTCTGGGCTGGCCCAGATGCTGAAAGGCGGCGTCATCATGGACGTCGTTACGCCCGAGCACGCCAAGATCGCCGAGGACGCCGGCGCTTGTGCCGTGATGGCGCTGGAGCGGGTGCCGTCCGACATCCGTTCAGCAGGCGGCGTGGCCCGCATGTCCGACCCCACCATGATCACCGGGATCATCGAGGCGGTGAGCATCCCTGTAATGGCAAAGGCTCGAATCGGGCACTTCGCCGAAGCGCAGGTGCTTCAGGCGTTGGGCGTCGACTACATCGACGAATCCGAAGTCCTCACCCCCGCGGACGAGAACAACCACATCGACAAGGAAAATTTCAAAGTGCCGTTCGTTTGCGGCTGCCGTGACCTGGGCGAAGCCCTCCGGCGAATCGGCGAAGGCGCGGCGATGATCCGCACCAAAGGCGAAGCCGGATCCGGCAACATCGTCGAGGCTGTCAGGCATGCCCGCAAGGTGATGGGCGAGATTCGGCGAATCCAGGGCATGGACGAAGCCGAGCTTATGGCGACGGCTCGCGACCTTCGAGCCCCATTCGATCTGGTTAAGGAAGTCCACGACCTCGGAACGCTTCCAGTCGTGAACTTCGCCGCCGGCGGAATCTCTACTCCTGCCGACGCCTCCCTGATGATGCAACTCGGCGTCGACGGCGTTTTCGTCGGCTCCGGCATCTTCAAGTCGTCGAACCCTTCACGCATGGCCGACGCCATCGTGAAGGCGACCACTCACTACCAGGACGCGAAGATCGTCGCGGAGGTGTCCAGGGGCTTAGGCGATGCGATGCCCGGGCTGGACATCAGGACCATGCCCGAATCCGAGCAACTTGCGACACGGGGCTGGTAGCTTGGCACGAGTCGGCATCCTCGCCATTCAAGGCGATTTCTTCGAGCACCGCAGATTGCTCGAGACGCTTGGCGCGGAAGTCCGTGAAATACGACTTGCACAAGAGCTGGACGAGGTTGACGGGTTAATCATTCCCGGCGGCGAAAGCACGACCATTGTCCAGCTTATCGACATCTTCGAAATGCGCGACAAACTCCGGGAGCGCGTGCTCGGCGACGGGATGCCAACCTGGGGGACGTGCGCCGGCATGATCGTCATGGCGCAGAAACTTGCGGACAAAAGGCCCGATCCGTTGAAGCTCATGAACATCGAGGTGAGCCGCAACGCTTTCGGACGGCAGGTGGACAGCTTCGAGACCGATCTGGAGATTGACTTCCTGAACGGACCCTCGTTTCGCGCCGTGTTCATCCGCGCTCCGGCCGTCAACCATGTCGGTGAGGGCGTCGATGTCCTGGCGACGCTGGAAGACGGAAGACCGGTTGCTGTTAGGCAAGCGAACATGCTCGCGACGTCGTTTCACCCTGAGCTTACCGACGACGCAAGGATGCACGCGTATTTCCTGAGTATCGTGGAACAGGCTAGCTGACCCGTCAAGCATTCGGCTTGGCCCGCGTTCGCGGCCAATTCGAGTATCAGCCAAATTCGTCGCCGCGATGGTCAATGATGCGGTCTCGGCAGGGTCGGCATACGAGAGCTCCGAAAGCAGAAGTTTTCGTATGATCAGGTCGTTTAACTCATTGGACATAGTCCGCTCCGCGCTGGCGTCGACTAGAGGTTTGTCCAACCGCGCCGTCACGTTGAGTTCATTGCCGCGCCACGGCTCGTATTGGCGCCCGATCATCCGCCTTTCCAGACTCCAACTTACGCCGCGTGCGCTAGATTCGGCTTGGGCTTGGACCGAGGGCGCCCAACTCCACGGCATCGCGGTTGTCGCCCCGCGCTCCGGGCTTCAAAGCTGGGAGGTTACCAGCCTGCATTTGGCGTCGGTGCAACCGGGTCCGCTTTCAGAGCTCCTCGAAGAAGCGGCCGGTGCAGCGGCGATGCGAGGCGCCGAGCGAATATTTCTGCGACTTCAAGACGACGACCTCGTCGTTGACGCCGCACGGAAGAGTGGATTCTTCCCCTGCGTGGGCGAAACGTTGTTGCGAGGCGCGGCGATTCAAAACGGCACGCGATCAGGATCGCTGTTCGATGACGCAACCAGGCTGCGAAGAATGGTCCCACGGGACGACTACGGTCTGTTTCGCCTGCACAACGCGTCCGTTCCCGTGTCGGTGCGACGAGTGACGGGGATGACCTTCGATCAATGGAGAGCTTCTCAGGAGAGCCAGCCCGGCCGGCGATTGGAGCGGGTGTTCGAAAAAGCCGATGCGATCCGAGGTTGGGTTCGAACGTCGAAAAGAGGAGGCGCCGGATACCTGAGCGCGGCGCTTCACGCCGATGACAGGGCCATCATGCCGGATGTTGTAGATTCGGGACTCAGAAGGCTCGCCGGCGCCAGAGACGTCTATTGCCTGACTCCTGAGTACGAGACAAGCCTTCAAGCGGCTTTGGACGCACGCCGGTTCGTTGCCGTCGACCATTTCGTGACGCTAGTAAAGACTACCGGCAAGACGGCCGCCGAACTTCAACGCGGTCGCTCCGCCCTGGCTTCCATCGAGTGACCGTGGTTCGATGGCGCCGGGGCCGAATGATGAAGTCGAAACGTGCCTGGAGGTCGCTCGCGGTTGGCCTGGGACCGGACGCGATGTAGAATATCAATCAGGTGATTGATACGCTGAAAAAGGAACACGACGCCATCCAACCGGGAGGTGGGTTCGGCCAATTGCTAGATAGAACCGAAACCGAACTCGAAGTTCTGATCGACATGCTCCCCGCGCGCGTCAAAGAACCCCTCAAAGAGGATCCGGACTTCGACGAGCTGCTCGAAGTCGTCATGGACCTCGGACGCATTCCCGAGGCCAGGTTCCTGAACCGAAACGTGCTCTTGGACTCGGGTGAAGTTACCCGTGAAGAACTCGACAGCACGATCGAGAACGTGGGCCAGTTCGGCGGAGACAACCGAGCGGGCATCGAACGCACGCTTCACCGAATCTCGGCTATCCGCAATCGCGCGGGCATCATCATCGGACTCACCCTGAGGGTCGGCAGAGCCGTCTACGGCACCATCAGGGTCATCGAAGATCTGGTGCTCACGGAAAAGAGCGTCTTGCTTCTGGGCAAGCCTGGCGTCGGCAAAACAACCATGCTGCGAGAAGTCGCCAGGGTGCTGTCGGACGGCGCGGACAAGCGGGTTGTGGTGGTTGACACGTCCAACGAGATCGCCGGCGACGGAGACATCCCGCATCCGGGCATCGGCCGCAGCCGTCGCATGCAGGTTCCTTCGCCGAGCCTCCAGCACGACGTGATGATCGAGGCGGTGGAGAACCACATGCCCGAAGTCATCATCATCGACGAGATCGGCGCCGAGCTCGAGGCCAACGCGGCCCGCACCATCGCCGAGCGCGGCGTGCAGCTCGTAGCCACTGCCCACGGCAACACCCTCGACAACCTGATCATGAACCCGACGCTGTCCGACCTCGTGGGCGGCATCCAGTCGGTGACCCTCGGCGACGTCGAAGCACGCCGGCGCCGGACGCAGAAGACAGTCCTCGAACGAAGAGCGCCGCCGACCTTCGACGTCCTGGTCGAGATCCAAAGCTGGAACACCGTTGTAGTTCACGCGGACGTCTCGGAGACCGTCGACCGTATGCTCCGCGGGCTGCCGATCTCACCGGAACGCCGAGTTTTGGAGGAAAGCGGGGCGGTTTCGAGGTCGAGGCCGCAAACCCGACGTCCTTCGACCAATGGCGGCATGCCTCAATATGCCAGTCACCCGTACAGCGGCGACGAGCACGAATCGGACGCGCAAGCCGAACCGGAACAAGCGCCGGTTTCGATCACGCACATCATGCCCTACGGTGTGAACAAAGGTAAGCTGCAGCAGGTGGTGAAAGTAACCACCGCGCCTGTCGAGCTGGTGGACGACATCAACTCGGCGGACCTGCTGCTGACCACGAAGAATTACTATCGACGCAAGACCCACGCGCTCCAGGCCGCGGAGCAGCGGGGCAAGCCGGTCTACGTGTTGCGTCGGAACACGACAACGCAGATCGAGCAGTTTATCCAGGCAATAACTCGCAGGACGAACAGCCCGCGCCGAACGAAGATGCTGGACATCGCCACCAAGGAAGCGGAAGACGCCGCGGCACGGATCCAAGGCGGCGAGCACCAAGTGGAGCTGAATCCGCAGGGAGCGTACATCCGGCACGTACAGCATGAGATTGCCGAAAAGAACGGTCTGGTGTCGTCGAGCAACGGCGGAGAGCCCGCGCGCCGCGTGGTTTTCTACGCACGATAGCGTCCCCGGCAACATGACCGAAGTGCTGACAGACGGCAGGATTCGAGCGGACCTCCGACGGACTCAAGGCGGCAGCACGTGTCGAAGGATCGTGAACCAGGCCGACGCACACCTGTCATTCAGAGGCCGCAGCCGAAGAATCTAGTCGCTGAAAACGCGCCATCGCTTTCAAGACTACGGAAGCGTCTTATTCTGTGTACACTCGCGGCTCCCAAACGACCACGGGTCGTGATTTGAAGGGATCGGTCATCAAGCATGTTCTGCCCCACCCACCCACCCAAGAGGATTTCCTGGGGACACCCCATCCTTCTGCGGAAGGACGGGAGGGCCGCGTCCTTGCGTCCCGTTGTAATCGATCTCGCGTTTCCGCCGTCACCCAAACTCTCTCGGAGTTCAGCTTCAGTTTGTGAGCACGCTGTCGGGTCGTTGGGGATGGGAAACGCGAATAGCGTTCGCAGAGGGAAGGCGGGCCGTACCATCTTGAGGGCTGGGATCGGTTGCCGCGCCGCCCGCATCGCCGACGAAATTGGTAACGACCGACGATCAACCGGTCGACGAGCGACCGTCTGGGAGAAGGCCGAGCCATATCCTGGCTCAGATCGCCGTGCGAATCGTGGATGGAATATGCCCTTCGAGACAGCAGCGAGATCGTGTTGTAATGTCCACTGAACCCGCCCCCAGAGGCATTTTCGTCGTCTTTGAAGGCGTCGAAGGCGGCGGCAAAAGCACGCAGTGCGCGATACTGACGCAAAGGCTAGCCGACGCCGGACACGAGGTTACGCAAACGATAGAGCCGGGAGGGACGCCCACGGGTGAGCGCGTTCGTGAGTGGGTCAAGACCGGCGAAGGCCTCACGCCCACGGCAGAACTGTTCCTGTTCAACGCGGCCCGCGCCGCTCTTGTCGAGACGGTCATCGCACCAGCCCTTGACAGTGGCCATTGCGTCGTATGCGATCGATACGTCTATTCGACTGTCGCCTACCAGGGCTTCGCGCGCGGCGTGGATCAGATGACGATCGCGACCCTGAACACCGTTGCAACGGGCGGACTCGAACCCGACATAGTGGTGCTACTGGACCTGCCGCCAAACGAAGGGTTCGGCCGTAAGGCGGGCACGGCGCTAGACAGGATTGAGCTCGAAGACTCGGACTTCCACTTGAGAGTCAGGCAGGGGTATCTCGAACAAGCCCAGCGCGATCCTGATCGTTGGCTCGTGCTCGACGCAACTCTGCCCGAATCCGAACTCGGCGACGCGATCTGGGACCGGGTCTCTGCGGTGCTCGGCCGAACCTAGTCGACGCTTCCGGTCGGGACGCCCGTCTCGTTCTGCGTCGCTGAACCGGATCCCTTGGCTATGCCGACGACGAACCCGGCGGTTCCAAACAGTGCCACGACGCCCGCAGTGGCGAACGTGGCGGCCACGCCGACGACTCCGGCTAGCGGTCCGAAGACAAAAGCGCCGCCGAACCCGCCGACATCCCAAGCTCCTTGCAGCGTGGCCATCGCCGAACCGCGTTCATGAGGTGGGGTGCGGTCGACGGTCAGCGATTGAATGCCGGGTTGAATCAGTCCGAACCCTCCGCCTGTTAGAAACGCGGCTGCAAGCAACATGAGTTGGTTTGTTGCGGCCGTCAGCATGAACATGCCGAGTCCAACAGCAACCATACCCGGAATGATCACCGCTGCCCGGCCCAGTCTGTCGGCTGTCGGACCGGAGGCCGCCATGAAGAATATCGAGACAAGCGCCATCATCCCGAAATACAGCCCGGGATTACCCAATCCTCGCTCCTCGACGAGAATCGGTAGAAAAGTGCTTGAGGGCGCCGTGGTCACCGTGTAACAGAGAAACACCGCCGTCGGAAACAGGGCGCGCTTGCTGATGAGTGGCGCTTTTGTCGCTGGGCCCGAACTCGAAGGCGCTGTCGGTTGAAACGTGGACAGCCTCAGGGCGATTGCGGTTCCGATAAGCGCCGCCGCTCCAGTGTAGATGAAGGCCGCCTCGAACCCGAATCGCGAGAATAACCAGTATGCGACCACGGGCGAATACATTGAGGCGGTCGCGATGGCGTTGCCGATGATGGACATCGCCTCGCCACGCCGGTGCACGGGCGCAAGATTCGCCACGATCGTTGCCGTAGCCACGGGCGTTAAAGCCAACCCGATGCCCTGCAACATACGGGCAGGGATGATCAGCCAGAAATTGAAGGCCAACATATGGAGCAACGTTGCGATGCCGAAGATTGCCGAGCCAATCACAGCTACCTTCTTGGCGCCGAACGACTCAATCCATCGACCCGCAAACGGCCTGACGCTCAAGCCGATCACTCCCATTGAGCCGATGACGATGCCAACGTGCCATATCTCGCCGCCGCGATCCACGACATACAAGGGAATGATCGTAAACAGTCCCGCAAACGCGGTGAAGATGAAGTGCGCTACGAGAAGAGTGAGGACGAAATCTTTGGACCACAGACGATCTTGAACAGGGTTCGTTGAAATCTGGCTCATCCTGTCGATGGTCGTCCTGGTTTCCGAGTCCGCTGGACATGCATCATGGAGCGGTCCGTCCTGCACTCACAGAATGATCGTGACAGGCGCTGGAACCCGCCGGTGCTTCGATGCTGATCGATGCGGCGTCTCATACTACCACCGTCGGGACATCGTCGTTCAATGGGGCCGTTGGTCCAGGTATCGCGCCTTGTTTTGCCTATTCGCGGAGGTGCACGACATGCGCAGGCTGATCCGGAGGCGACGCGAGAGCGTCGCGAAGGAATGATGGCCTGATGTCCAGGTGGTCAAGATCGTCCACTGGGTGCCACTGGTTAAAGAGTTTCATGCCTTGTTCACCAGTTGTTTCAAGTATGCCTTCATGATTAGACAATGCTGAGACTTCTGGCAGGTTTATGAGAAAATACAGACCGATCTCATGGGTTCGATTGCCTTGGTATATGAAGAAGTTCTCGACCGCCCACAACAATCTGTCAACGGTGACCTCTACGCCGAGTTCTTCGGCGATCTCGCGCTTCAACGCGTCCGTGGCCGGCTCCATCATCTCGACTCTGCCGCCAGGCACGACCCAAAACGTGTCGAGCTCGGTGTACTGAAGCAATGCCTTGCCTTCTGACAAGGCGACGCCACCGACTCTAAGGTTGAATCGGACGCCTTCGCTTTCGAACAAGATCATCGTCATGCCTGTAAATCTCCTCGAGGAAGCATGTGAACGCTGGGATCGACCCAGGATAACGCCTCCACAATGCCCGTGGCGTTGCAACTGCACGTTATTTTCGAAACGGCGCTGCCTGGAAATGTTTGCCAAGTGTAACGAAATCGTTTAATGATATAATCAAACATATTTTCGGATGTTTCCCGAAAAATAACCAAATTCGAGCTAGTCCTGCAGCGCGTTCGGCGCTACCCTTACGTAACCTCTTTCAATCTGAAGAGTTTCGGGGGAAATCACATGCGGACAGCGGAGATAGGGAACGTAATGATCACAGACGGCGCCCGACGAGATACCTGGAAATCGGACGAAGAAGCGCTGGTGAACGCTCTGGTTGGCGCCGCGTGGCGAAACGAGATGGACCAGCGGTCGTGGCTGCGCTCCAGCATGGCTGCCATCATGCGCAAGGTCATCCACAAGGATCGACGCGACCGCTAACGGCGCTTTTCGCTCGAGCCGCTTGCTTATTTTGCTCGCTCCAGGCACGCAACAGAGCTCGCTAGTTCAACGGGATCGCGTCTAACTCAGGAATCACGCCGTGCGCCCTGAGTTCGGCGACGGCCTCCGGCGCGTAGCCCAACTCTCGCAGTATGTCCACGGTGTCGCCGCCGAACGCCGGCGACGTGCCCGTGACAGCCGGAGTGGCGCTCAACTGAGGAGTCACGCCCGCGTGGCGTATCGCTCCGAACGCTTCATGTTCTTCTGACACGATCAGGCCGCTGCGCTCGGCGTCCGCGTCATTCCGAATGTCCGCCATCGTGCGGTTTAGGGTCGCGACGACGCCCAGATTTCGTAGCCGATCGGCAACGTCGTCCACGGTCAAGGTCGCGAACGCGCTGGACAGCTCTGCCTCAAGGGCATCTTCGTTGCTGGCGCGAGCCTCATGGGTTGCGAACTGCGTTCGCTCTCTGAGCGGCTTCACCTCCGCCAGTTCCGTCAATCGGTCCCACTCGCCTTCGGCGTCCGCTGACAGGAAGAACCACCCATCGGACGCCTGATAGAGCCTCGAAAGTGCACCGAAGCCTCTTACCGTTGGGCCCTCGATCTCGTTTCGTTCGAATCCCTCGTAGTCCATCAGGTACGCCGACGAGAAAGTCGATGCTGTGACCGCCAGCGACGTCTCAATGCGCTGGCCGACGCCGGTGCGTTCGCGTTCGATCAGGGCAAGCATCACCCCGTATGCTGCCATCAGCCCGGTGCCGTAGTCGTTGAACGTGTACGGAGGCGGCGCCGGCGTGCCGTCGCGGCCCCCGTTTCGCACCTGCATGCCGGTGGCGGCTTGTGCGTTCTGGTCGAAACCGGGCCGCATCGCCCACGGTCCGTCCTGGCCGAACGCGTTGATCGATACGTAGACGATTCCCGGGTTGCGTTCGCGAAGTTGCTGATACCCCACCCCCAGCCGGTCCGCCACTCCCTTGCGGAACCCTTCGAGCACAACGTCCGCCGTCTCCAGCAGGCGATAGAAGACATCGAGACCGCCGGGCTTCGTGATGTTCAGGCAGATGCTGCGCTTCGCTCTGCCGACCTCGAGCCACGGCGTCAACGCGGGCTTGCGATGCTCGGGATCGATCTTTATCACATCCGCGCCGTACTCGCCCAGGGTCCGCCCGCACGTCGGCCCGGCCAGGATGATGCACATATCCAGGACTCGGATGCCGTTCAAAGCGCCGGGCATGATCTCTCCTTTATTCGGTCACTCACCGTGATCTCTCGTTTGAACATGGGCGGTCGCAAATCCATGAGGATAGAAATCTACGCCGACGGGAGCGATGCGATCACCGTCTCGGTGTGTTGTCCCAGCGCCGGAGCCGGACCGCGAACGTGTCCCGGCGTTTCGCTGAACCGCACTTGGATCCCAACCTGCCGCATCGGGCCGTGCACGGGATCGTCCAGATCGATGACGGCCCCCGATACTTGAGCGTGCGCGGCGTCGAGCCACTCTTCAGTCGTCCGGCACATAGTGCACGGCACGCCTGCTCGCTCCATCGCGTCTTCCCACTCGACTGCCGTTCGCTCCGTCCACACCGCGGCGAATCGATCGGACCACTCGCGTCGCAGCGCCTCATCGTCTCTGAGCTCGACTGCTGTGAGCGGACCGTACCAGTCGGCGCGCCCCATGGCGTCGAGCATCGGTCGGAGAGCTCGTTCGAAACCGGCGTTGATATTGACCCAACGGCCGTCCTTGCATTCGTAGAATCGCCCGATTACGGGGGACAGAGCAGCGGACGCCGACGGCACTTCCGATCGGTCCACCAGCGACGCCCCCATGGCGGTAAACATAGCGTAGTAGAGAGGCACGGTGACCTGCTGGCCCTCACCGGTGCGAGCACGATGGAACAGCGCTGCCGTTACTGCCGGAGCGGCCACAAATGCGGCGAAAATGCTGACGTAAGGCAACGCGATGAAGCTGGGCCCGTCGGCCTCGTCCGAGCTTCGATCCGCGTATACGCCGGTTGACGCTCCGACCGCGGTCTCCCACGCATCTGAAGACATCGCAACGGCGCCTCGGTCGAACGCGGGCAACGACACGTAGACGATGCCGCTATTCGCATCGACGGCGTCCTCGATTCCGATGTTCGCGGCCTCGGCCTCAAGACCGTCACTGGCGATCAATATGTCGGTCGTTTTGACCAATCCTTCGGACAACTCGCGATATACCGAGTCATCGTGGTCGAGCACGACGGACATCTTGCCTCGGTTCCAAACCGAGAATACGGGATGCCCGCGGAGCGGATCGCCGGTCGGCGGTTCGACCTTCACCACCTTCGCGCCTTGGTCGGCCAGAAGCATGCCCAACACGGCCACGGCCACGCTGCCGCCCAACTCAAGCACGCGATATCCCTCAAGCGCTCCTGACAAGGCTCACCTCCATCGGGAGATTCTACCATCGAACCGCGTGGCCGCGCCTGAGTCGTGAACAATCCTCGTTCCTGAATCATTGTGCAGCGAGGAACATCATCAGAATGCATCTAGTTTGGCAATCAATAGTAGGATCGAATAGTATATGCATCAATGAAGTGTCTTGGAAACGGTCCTGTACGATTCAAGGGGAAACCCATGGCCTATATTGACCCTGGGGACGGTTCAGGTAATAACTACAAAGTCATGATGGAAAACGAACAGGTTCGCGTGCTGGAAATGACGCTCAAAGCCGGCGAATCGGACATCATGCATTCGCACCCTAGTGAGACCGTCTATTTCGAGACAGGCGGCAAGGTCAAAGTGCACATGCCGGACGGCGGATCGGCCGAGCTCGAGCCTCCTGACGGATTCGTGATGTGGCACGAAGAATGGACGCACAGGGTCGAAAACATCGGGTCGACGGATATCCGAGCGAAAATCTTCGAACCCAAGTAGCATTTCCGGAAGGCGTGCAGTCAAGCGTCACGCCGATCGGTCGACAAAACGGCAAACAGAAGGACGGGCTTTCGGGCCCGTTTTTCTATTTTTGCGAAATGCCGGAACTAACTGAGACGCCGTTGCGACAGGCCACGTGAACTATCGATTGGCCGACAGACACAAGTCGCTCAGATCTTGCGGCGACGTTTCTCCGTCCACGCGAATTGCCGGCAGACCGAGCCTCGCAACGGCCTCCGCCAACCGCGCATCGTACGCCGCGTTTCGGGACACGTACGCTCGCATCATCGCCTCTTCGTCGGATGCACCGGCGTGATGGTCGGTGTTTGCCCTGATTCTGGCTTCGAGCACCTGATCGTCGCCGATCAACCACAGCGAGGCGATAACCGGCAACTCGATCGCCGCGACTCGATCCGGCCACAGCGCCCAACCTTCGATAACGATCGGGTGGCTCCACGTTGCGTGTGCCCCGATGATCGCTTCGATCGCGGGCCACATCGCCTCGTGCGACCGGTGGGCGTCCATCATCATCGCGTCGAGCGGACGGTTGTCGCAGTACTCGCGATGGTCTTCGCCTCGCATCGGGTGTAATTCCGGATGCGACTCCGGCGTGGTCGTCGCCCGCAGCGCCTGTCCGATGGCGTCAGCCGACGAGCAGCCGTATCCGAGCTCGCAGGCGATCAAGCGCGCGACTGTCGACTTGCCGGAAAACGGTGCGCCGCCTATGAGAATCACTTTCGCGGCAGTCGAACGTTCTTCCTTCACCAGTTCCATCCTCTAATGACGCTTGCGTAGAAAGAGCGCCGAGAAACTTTTCGGAAATCGCGGTCGATTCGCGATCTTCCGCCAACCCGACGCCGCGCGCGAGATGCCGACTATTGCGCCCTCGGGCCGTTGCGAATAATCGCCTCACGCATTCAACATGGAAAGGCGTTGATTTGCGTCCTGCCAATCGACATACTGGTAGGCGTGTGGTACATTTGAGTGAACATATTCACGCTGTGAATATTATTGTGCATTGTATTCACGCCATTGTTGATAGTGTTCGATTCGAGTTGACAATACTCGCTGACCGACTGCAACTCGGACTACGATCGGAGATTCGCTGAGTCGTATGGCAACTCGAAGCCGCAGAGGCCAAAATCATAGAACCGATTACGGGGAGTTGGTTGAGGTCGCTCGCCTCTACTTCAGGTCTGGCGCGACTCAAACCGAGATCGCCGACGCGTTGAGCATACCTCAGGCGCGTGTTTCGCGGTTGCTGCGACAGGCCGAAGACGAGGAGATTGTACAGCACGTAATCTTCCCGCCGCCGTTGAACCGGCTCAAGTCCGCCATGATGCGCAGGTTCGAGGCCAAGGGCGTCCGAGAAGTTCGAGTCGTCCCGCGCGGAGTCGGCGCCAGCGCCGACAAGAACGAAGAGAACCTTGGCGCAATCACCGCCGAGTATCTTGTCGACGCGCTTGTCGACCACTCGGGCGACACGGTTAGCGTCTGCATGGCTTGCGGCAACACCCTGCTCTCGGTGATCACGCATTTCATGGAACGTCTTCGTCGGCAACCGAGCGTCCTCGAAGAACTGAAGCGCAAGACCATCGTGCTCTATCCGCTGAGTCTGTACTGGGAGCCGACGCTGCGCTTCCACATCGACACCGAGTATCCATCGACCAGCATTTACCCGTCGGCACTTGTCGTCTACCTCGCGATGCGGCTCATGACGCTTGGTTGCAAAGTGATCGCCCACGCGCCGCAACCGCCGCTGGACTTCTACCGGGAACTCGACAGCATGAGCGACGATGAGCGGGTCCGTCAGGTGACCAAATACAAAGACTATCTCGAAGGAGCGAAAGCAGCCGACATTTTCGTGCTGGGAATCGGCACGGGCCAGCACGATCTGCGATATCGCCGGGTCCTGGACGACCTTGCGATCGAGCTCACCAACGAACGAGGCATGGCAGGCGAGATCGGCTATCAGCCGTTCGATTCCGACGGTCAATTCGTCGACTTTTCGAAACTAATCGCTGTCACCGGTGACGAGCTGTCGAAAGTGTCTCAGGGATCGACCAAAGTGATCGCGGCCGCCGGCGGGGCTGGCAAGACCGCGGCCATCGAAGCGCTTCTGAACAGAGATCGCCTTCCGTTCAACGTATTCGTCACGGACGAGGCCATCGCCGAACAATTGGACGGCCAATCTGATGCCCTTCTGGGCAATGTCTGGTAGCCAAGTCGGGCCCAGGGAGATTCGGCGTACCTAGAGGGACGACATGGACAGTTGTGACCCAAAATGGCGAAATATCCAAACGCGGCCTGGCCGTAGTGGCTACAAACAATTGAAGCGGCGCTGAACAATATATGTCAATGGTATGAAAATGTCTGCGCGGGGTCGGCCTGAAGGCCGAGCCCACCACCCGGTTGGTGCTCTGGCCCTTCAGAGCCAAGCCTATTTTTCATGCTTTGATATAGGGGCGCCGCCGGACGATCCGTGTCATTCTGATCCTTCCGGGGAAGGAGAAGAATCTGGTCGGTGAACACTCACTTTTGCAGGCGGGACTCCGGAAGTTTCTGCTTCTGCGGAAGGATCAGTATGATGAGAAGCGTTGAGCATAAAGGTGAATAAGGTCCGGAGCGCTACCGACCCTGCTCGGCCATCGTCGTACGGATGACATGAAGCCGACTGGCGCCGAGAGACCGCCAGACGAATCGCGCTCGGCCCCGTATCGGACCGTTGCACGACCGACGACAACAAGGCTCTAGGAGCCTCGTATTCAGGGAGAAGTTCATGACATTAGCGGCAACAACTCGACCGAGGTCCTTGAGCTCGTACCTGACCAGCGCGTGGATTGGCGATGACCGGTACGACGGACTCGACGCCGTGTTCTCCGAGATTGCCGAAGGCGCAAAGTATATCCAAGTGAAAGTTCGGTCCGCCACCCTTGCGGACGTTATCGGAACGACGGGCGAGATCAACGTCCAGGGCGAAATCGTGCAACTCTCGGACATGGCCGCCTCGGACAAGTTCGTGGAGGCGCTCAGCGATTGCGGAAGAGTCGCCGCC
>Ga0187833_10001620_pt1 | contig 25408 bp, 22 predicted proteins | sample ETNtaG_37_FD_167968 | JGI IMG/M metagenome (GOLD analysis project Ga0187833, IMG submission 167968) | Marine microbial and viral communities from oxygen minimum zone, Eastern Pacific Ocean - ETNP2014_SV_400_PacBio MetaG (Illumina Assembly) | ecosystem: Environmental > Aquatic > Marine > Hypoxic...
GGATGTGGAAGCGCAGTAATGCGTGTAGCTGACCAGTACTAATAGTTCAATATGATTTAAAACATATTAATTTCTTATTCCGTATTGTATTAGAAAGTTATATAACTTTAGATAGATGAGCAATGATACCGTCACTCTAATTTCCCGAGACGGAAAAGATAAAATAGTTTGTTTTAAATATATGGAAGAATGCTTTCAAAAAGAGGGATATATATCATCAAAAAGAGTCTATATAAGATTATTGTATTTATTATACAAACTTTTTGATTTTACAATTTTTAGAAAAATAAAAGTTTTCTTTATTTTATGTATAAGATGCAAGTTTTTTTTCAAAAATCCTAAATGTAATGAATTTGTAATTTTTGACACCGAAAATACAATAACCGTAAAAAAAATATTGCCTAATAAAAATTACACTCCCATTTCTACGAGAATCGATCAAATAAATGAAATATATGTGTCTAAAAGAATAATATTTTATGTTATGAAAAATTTTTTTAAACACAGTTTAAAACAAAATTACTTAACTGCTCTAATTAAAGTAATTGCACCAAAAATTGTCATAACCCAAATTTTTGATTCAAAAGATTTTCATGTTGTTTCAAAAATATTGCATAATGAAATAGAATTCATTGCAATTCAAAACTACGCACCGAGTAGATTTGACACTATGTTTTCGGAAGAAGATAAAAAAATTTTTTTTATTCCTAAACTTTTTTGTTTTGGTGAATTTGATGAACTCTTTTACAAAAAGAGAAAAGTTAACATAGGAACTTTTGAAGCTGTTGGATCAATAAAATCTTCGCTAAGTTATGAATATGTCAAATCAGAAAAATTAAAAATAAATCCAAATAAATATGATATATGTCTAATATCCGAACCTAATGACCAAGGCGTTTTTAACGGAAGTGGCTGGGGTTACGTAAAAAATCTGCTTGATAGCACTGGTCTAGTCGCCGAGTTCACCCATAGGTTATGCAAAAAACACAATCTAAATATGATCTTTAGTGGAAAAGGCTATAATGATGGAAAAGTTTCCGATGATAGGCAAACTTATTTTTATAAACATTATCTTAAAAATTACGATTTTAAAATTTCTAGGATATCTCCTTACAAAAAAGAAGAGACAGATTTTAATTATGCGGGATATATAAATATTATGCAAAGTAAACTTGTAATTGCCATTTTTTCTACCATGTTAAGAGAAGCAATTTCTTTTCAAAAAAAAATTTTATTTTTTAACACCACCGGACATCCTGATATTGAATTTCCTGGATCGGGTATTAAATTTCCTCAAGACAGCATATGTATCTTAAACGAACCATCTTATGAACTTTTTGAGGAGAGAGTTCTTAGAATATTATCAATTACCAATGAAGAATATTTTAGTCAATTAGGTAAAGAAAAATCTTTTATAATGATTCCTACGGTTGAGACGGCAAACGTCATAAGAAAAAGAGTGAAAGAAATTGCAGAGCAAAATCCTAATAAGGATATTAAATAAATCAGTATTCTTCATCTATTATCAATAAATCCTAATTAATTTAAGTAATTAAGATTTGTCTTTACTGTTCAATTGTTGAACAATACTATATAAATAATGGTTAAAAAAATACTATAAAATTATGTGTGGTATATTTGTTGTTTTTTCAAAAAAAGGCAATCCACTTCCTAAAAAAAAATGTTTGTTAGCATCAAATGAACTTTACAATAGAGGGCCCGACTTTTTTAAATATACTTTTTTAAGAAAAAAAACTCTCTACATTTCTAATAATATTTTATCTATTACGGGAAAGACTAATATAAATAAATCGGTACTTTTTTCAAAAAATAAAAATTTTTATATTTCATTTAATGGCGAAATTTACAATTATGAAACATTATGTAAAAGTTATCTTCAAAAAGTCAAATTAACAAATGATACAACAGATACTGAAATTTTAATAAATTTATACGAAAATTTAAACAGCAATTTAATTCCTAAATTATTAAATGGAATGTTTGCTTATGTCATGTATGACAAATTAAAAGATAAGCTGACTATAGTTAACGACGTCCAAGGGGAAAAAAATTTATACTATTACGATGATGATAATATTTTATTAATTTCATCTACTATTCAAGCTATTTTAAATTTTAGAAAGAAATTTAGAATAAACATGGAGCCAATAAAAAATTATTTTATCACAAGACACTTTATGCCCCACAATTACACATGTTTTAATGATATTAAAACTTTTAACACGGGCAGCATTATTGATTATTCACTTTCAAATAATAATTTTAAAAACACGGTATATGATAATCCGTACGATTGGATTTCAGAGAATAAATATCTAAAATATAATAAAATGAAAAAACAGGATTTAATTAATTATTTTGATTATGAATTAAATAAACAAGCAAAAATGATGATTCCTAAAACGCAATATGGTTGTATTGTTTCTGGGGGCATCGACTCTACGCTTCAAGCCGCAATAATGAATCAGTATAAAGATACTTATAAAAATTTAGTTATCGATTATGGAAAAAAGGATCAAATCATGAAACATATAAAAAAATTTAATCCTTACTTCAAAAAAGGTATTTCTAAAATAAAAATTGATAAGAAAAAATATATTAAATTAGCCAATCAATGTTATCAAATTGTTTCTAGCCCCCTTCAAACTCACGATTTACCAGCAAGATTAGAAATATCAAATTTTTTTAAAAAAAATAATTGTAAAGTATTTTTCTCAGCAGACGGGTGTGACGAACTATTTGGTGGGCAACAAATTTATTACAATATTTTTAAAAAAAGATATAATTACAAATTAAATAAATCACCTTATTCATCATTATTAAATTTGAATAATATATCCCAACAAAAAAAATTAAATTACTACAAAAATTATTTAAACAAAAGTTGGATAAAATCTCTTTTAAAATATGAATTTATTAAATCGCAGAAAGAAAAAAATATTCAGAGTTCATTTTTTTTAGATTATTTTATCCAATCAATTAATGTTGCAAATCGCTCAAATGATCTAATTAGTTGTAGCAATTCTGTTGAACCTAGAAATATTTATATTTCTAAGAATATTTTAAAAATCGTTTTGAATTTACCTTTGAAATATAAATTAAATTATGGAGAAAAAAATCCCTATTTTAGGCAAAAATTTATCCTGAAAAAAATTTATTGCAAATACTTAAGTAAAAAGTTGATTTTTTCTAAGGAGGGTTTTTCTGGATTCCCAAATGCACTAAAAAGAAAAAACGATAATTATAAATTAACTAAAAATCTACTTAAAATAGATAAAAATTTTTTATTAAGGAATATTAGAGCATATTATGATAACAAAAATTTAAAGAGAGATGTTGAGTGGAAATTAATTAATTCTGAGAAATTTTTTGATAATTTTTGTAATAAAACAATGTAATTAAAATAATATGAAAAATAGCAATGAAATTTATATAATAGCTGAAATTGGTCACAACCATCGTGGCAGCATTGAAGAAGCTAAAAGTTTGTTTAAAGAAGCTAAGGCGGCCGGTGCTAATGCGGTAAAACTTCAAAAAAGAGATAATAAAAGTTTATATACAAGAGCTTTTTACAATCAAATTTATGACAATCCTAACAGTTATGGAGAAACTTATGGGAAGCATAGAGATGCTCTAGAATTTAATTTTAAACAGTATAAAGAGTTACAAGACTACGCGAAAAGCATTGAAATAGATTTTTTTGCTACACCATTTGATCCAGAGAGTGTTGATTTTCTTGAAAAATTAAATATGCCGGCTTATAAAATTGCCTCAGCAGATTTAGTAAATTCACCGCTTCAAGAAAAAATTGCAAAACTATCAAAACCAATTTTTTTAAGCACAGGGGGCGGCACTTTGGAAGACATAAAGCGGGCAGTTGAACTAATATTAAAATATAATAAAAATCTTACTATACTTCACTGTACGGCATCTTATCCTGCCAAATTAGAAGATATGAATTTATCTGTTATTAAGACGCTCAAGAAGGAATTTCAGGAATTACGCATTGGTTTGTCTGATCATGAAAATGGAATTGATGCTGGTGTTATAGCCTACATGTTAGGTGTCCGCGTTTTTGAAAAACATTTTACATTAAGTCACGCCAACAAGGGAACAGATCATGCTTTTTCTTTAGAACCACGCGGATTAACTAATTTTGTAAGAAATATAAAGAGAGTTGATATTATGATGGGAAGTGAAACCAAAAAATTATTAGAAAGTGAAAAAAAACCTTTATTTAAAATGAAAAAATCTATCGTTGCTAAAACAAATTTAAAGGCAAATCACATTATTCAGTTTAAAGATTTGGCTTTTAAATCTCCAGGAGGAGGTTTGGATCCATATAGATATAAAGAAATTATTGGAAAAAAACTAAATTCAGATATTAAAGAGGAAGATATAATTTTATTAGATAATCTAAAAAAATGACCAATAATCGAAGATGAAAAAAAAGAAAAATAAAGTTATTTTTCCAAGATCTACCATGATAGGTTTCCGGAATTGGGGGAGCGAAAAACTATTAGTTATAATACCGAAAGTTTTATCTTTGAAATTACTTCAAATGAAAAAAGGTAAAAAAGGAGGTTTGCAATACCATAGAAAAAAAAATGAATGTGGTTATGTTTTGTCAGGCAAATTAAAAATAAGATTTGATAATGGAAATGGTATTTTAAAAGAAAAAATACTTGGTTCTGGATCGTGCTTTCATTTTCCTCCAGGTTTAGTTCATCAGGAAGAGGCATTAACTAATTGTAAAATACTTGAAGCTTCATCCCCACATTTTAATGACAGAGTAAGAGTAGAGTCAAAATATAATCTTAAAACACACAGTGGACTGCCTACTACAAAAAGATCTGAAATTAAAATTAAATAGCCAGTTAATGAAAAGAAAATTATTTCAAAATAAAATTATTGCTTTAATTCCAGCTAGACAAGGTTCAGAAAGAATAAAAAACAAGAATATAGCAAAAATATCCAATCATCCTTTGATTGCTTATACAATTAGTGCAGCTAAAAAAACTAATTTATTTAGCAATATTGTAGTTTCAACTAATTCAATTATGTATTCAAAAATTGCAAAAAAATATGGCGCAGAAGTTCCATTTTTAAGACCAAATAATATTTCCACATCACATTCTACTGATTATGAATGGGTTAGTTATACAATAAAAAAATTAGGGAAAATTGGACTTTTTTTTTCGCATTTTTTTATTTTAAGACCTACGAGTCCTTTTAGAAGCGCTTCAACAATCTTAAAGGCATGGAAGCAGTTTAAAAGGCATAAAAAAGCCGATTCATTAAGAGCTGTAGAGATATGCAAACAACATCCTGGAAAAATGTGGTTAAAATCTAAAAAATTTATCAAACCTTTTTTTCCAGGAAAGAAATATAATCAACCATATTATAATTTACAATTTCAAAGTTTACCTAAAATATTAATTCAAAATGCAAGTTTAGAAATTTCAAAAGTTAAAGTTTTAAGTTTATATAAATCCATAACGGGCAAAAAAATAATTCCATTTTATACAACTGGTGTTGAAGGTTTTGATATTAATTACCAGTATGATTTGGAATACGGTAATTTTTTGGCTAGGAAGAACAAAATAAGAATAAAAAAATAATAAAATAAATTAAGAATAATTAAAATTAAAATTTCTTCAAATATAATAGAAATATCGCTATTTATCAGCAAGTTAATTTTAGATAGTATAAAATTTGGCTTTACAGTTCAATTATTGAACGTTATTATGTTCAATAATTGAACAATGAACGATGATCAAGATAATCTTAACGTATTAAGAAAAATACAAAAAAGACCAAATTCAACCCAAAGAGAATTTGCCAAAGAGTTGGGTTTTAGCTTAGGCAAGTTTAATTATTGTATAAAAGCTTTGAAACAAAAAGGTTTTATAAAAATAAAAAATTTTAAGCAAAATCCAAATAAAATTAATTACCTATATATTGTAACCCCCAAAGGCATTGCAGAAAAAACAAAACTCACTGTAAATTTCATGAAGAGGAAAATACAGGAATATGATGAACTAAAAAATGAACTCAAAGAAAAATAAAAATGTGGATAGTAATAAAATTTGATAAAAAAAACTTTGATTTTTTCAAAAAAGAATTAAAGATTAAGCTAAGTCGCGATCATACTTTATACTGCCCAAAAATATTAATACATAAATATAAAAATAACAAACTTATTAAAAAAGAATTTAACGTATTGGGCGATTATGTGTTTTGCTATGACAAAAAATTTCAAGATAAAGAAATTTTAATAAAATTAAAATTTGTTAAAGGTTTAAAATATATTCTAGACGGATTTTTATTTTCTCAAGAGGAAATATTAAAATTTATTAACAGATGTAAAGAATTTGAAAATGACAGTGGATATATCACTCAAAATTTTTTTGACTTAAAAGAGATTTCAAAATACAAATTTGTATCTGGACCATTCGTAGATAAAATTTTTCAAATCATAAATTTACAGAAAAATAAAATTAATATTTTAATAGGTGATTTAAAAACAACAATTAAAAAAAAAGAGTTTTTATTTAATCCTGTATAAAAAAAACAAAATATTTATTTATTCTTTGTAAAATCACTTTTTACAAAGTGCGGAGCTTTGATTATATCCAAAGAAATTCTGTTTTTTCAAATGTTAAGATAAATTAAAAAATGTTTAAAAAAATTAAAATTATATTGTCAAAAAAGCAAATGGGATACTTTTATTTTTTTATCCTTCTGTCTTTTATATCAATGATTTTAGAAATACTTGGAATTGGTCTTATTATTCCATTTGCGCAAGCACTTGTTACCGATGGAATAAATCAGCACTTAGTTAATTTTTTAAATTTTTTTAATATTTATCCAACATCAAAGTATAATTTAATTTTTATTTTGACAGCAATGCTTGCACTTACCTATACGTTTAAGGTTCTTTTTTTAACATACTTTTCATATGCAGAAACAAAGCTATTAGCAGATCTACGTGTCTCCCTTTCAGACAAGCTTTATCGTATATATTTAAATAAACCTTATAGCTTTCATTTAAATAATAATTCCTCAAAATTAATAAGAAATATTGGTGAAATTGACCTCGTTGTTTATATTATAAAATCTTTAATTTTACTAATAAATGAAACAGTTGTATTTTTAGGCATATCTACATTTGTAATATTATATGAACCAAGGGGATCATTGGTGGTCATCCTATTTCTTGGATTATTTGGATATTTATTCTTTAAAAAAATTCAAACCAAAGTAAAAAAATGGGGAAAAACAAGACAGATCCACACAGGTCTTAGTTTAAAATATTTACGAGAAGGTTTTGGATCAATTAAAGATATAAAAATTCTTCAAAGAACAAATGAACTTGTTAAAATTTTTACCGCAAATAATAAAATTCTTAACGTATGTGAACTCAAACAAAATTTTATAGCTTCGCTTCCCAAATTATGGATGGAATGGCTCGTAGTTATCGGTTTTATTTTATTGATACTTTTAATGATTTTTCTGGGGAAAGAATTATTGTACATTGTTCCACTATTAGGATTATTTGCCGCAGCAGCTTTCAGAATAATGCCATCTCTTGCGAGAATAATGAATTCGGTTCAAAATATACTTTATAATCGCCCCGCAGTTGATTCTATTTATAAAGAATTTAATCAGAAAAGCTTTCAAAATAATATTAATAAAATACCTTCAAAAAAAATTTTTTTAACTAAAGAAATTGATCTTAAAAGTATTAATTTTAAATATTCTGATTCAGGTCCATTTATTTTACAAAATATAAACCTAAATATTAAAAGCGGAACTACAATTGGTTTGATCGGTGAGAGTGGGATTGGAAAAACAACTTTGATAAACATAATTTTAGGACTTATTCAACCTACTAGTGGCAATATATACGTAGATGGTATCAATATTTTCGAAAATATTGAAAACTGGCAAAAACAGATTAGTTATGTTCCTCAAAATATTTATTTAGCTGACGATACAATTAGAAAAAATATAGCTTTTGCTCTTCCTGAAAATAAAATTGATGACACTGTAGTAAAAAAAGCTGTCAGTAGTGCAAAATTAGATAGTTTAATTAATAATTCTAGCAACGGCTTGGATACAAATATTGGTGAGTTTGGCGATAGAATTTCTGGTGGCCAGCGACAACGTATAGCTATTGCACGAGCATTATATACAAATCCCAAAGTTTTTATATTGGATGAATGTACTAATTCTTTAGATTTAAACACGGAAAGACAAATAATTAATGAAGTAAATTCTCTTAAAGGAGAAAAAACTATTATTATGATTGCGCATCACTTATCAACTTTAGAAAATTGCGATTACATTTATAAGATAGACAAAGGAGAGTTAAAACTTGAAAAAAGTTAAATGCATGAATAGCAAAGTTTTATTGATTGGTGGTGCAGGTTATATTGGCACGGTTGTAATAAGACATCTAATTAAAAAAAATTTTGATGTAACTTGCTTAGATAATTTGATTTACAACAATTTATATTCACTGGATGAATTTGAAAAAAATAATAAATTTAATTTTGTATTAGGCGACTTAAGAAACGAGTCATTAATGAATAAGTTGTTGAGTAAATGTGATGCTGTTATAATTTTGGCTGGATTGGTTGGAGATCCTATAACAAAAAAATATCCTGAAATTTCTGAAAAAATTAACAATGAAGGAACTAAAAAATTAATAAATTGTTGTAAAAATAAAAAAATCGAAAAACTTATTTTTGTATCCACATGTTCAAATTATGGTTTAAGCGACACTGATTTACCTCTAAGTGAAGAAGCAGAACTTAAACCAATATCTTTATACGCAAAACAGAAAGTAGAAGTGGAAAAATATATTTTATCACGGAAAAATAACCTAGATTGTAGCCCAACTATTTTAAGGTTTTCAACTGCATTTGGATTATCGCCAAGAATGAGATTTGACCTAACGATTAATCAATTTACAAAATCTATATTTCGTAATGAAGAACTAGAAGTTTTCGATTCAAACACTTGGAGACCTTATTGCCATGTAAAAGATTTTGCAATAGCAATAGAGAAAGTTCTAGAAGCAAATAAAAAAACAACCGATTTTCAGATATTTAATATTGGAGGTGACGATAATAATTTTACAAAAAAACAGATTGTAGAACAAATATTTAAATTTATACCTGGTAATAAAGTTATATTTACTGATAAAAAAAAAGACCCAAGAAATTACAAAGTAAATTTTTCAAAAATTAATAAAATTTTAAATTTTAAAATTAAATATACTGTACATGACGGAATTAAAGAAATGATAAATTTTTTTAAGAAAAATGAAAAGACACTCAATATGTTTAATCACTTAAAATTTGGAAACAATGCTATAGATGCAGAGAAATTATGAAAAATATTTCAGCTGATCTTATTGTGGAATCAATCCAAAAAGTTACGGGTAAAGGACCCCATCAACTTCATGAACCTTTATTTTTTGGTAAAGAAATCAGTTATTTAAAAAATACAATAAATCAAAATTTTGTATCTTCTGCTGGAGAATATGTAAATAAATTTGAAAAAAAAATTAAAAAATATACTAAAGCCAAATTTGCTATTGCAGTTGTTAATGGAACACAAGCGATTTACATTTCTCTTAAAGCATGTGGTATCAAAAAAAATGATGAAGTATTGGTTCCCGCACTAACTTTTGTAGGTACCGTAAACGCAGTAAGTTATTTGGATGCAAAACCACATTTTATAGATTCTCAAATAGAAAATTTTGGAATTAACTGTTTAAAGCTAGAAAATTATCTTGATAAAATTACAAAATTTAGAGGTAATCAATGTATAAACAAGTTCACAGGCAATGTAATTAAAGCAATCATGCCAGTGTATATATTTGGCCATCCATGCAATATTCAAGATATTGTTAAAATTGCAAAAAAATTTAATTTGATAGTAATTGAAGATGCAACTGAAGCTCTTGGCAGCTTCTATAAAAAAAAACATCTTGGTACATTTGGCGACATAGGTTGTCTCAGTTTTAATGGAAATAAAATTATTACAACCGGAGGAGGTGGAATGGTTATTACAAATAAAAAAATATTAGCTAAAAAAATTAAACATCTAACAACAACTGCCAAATTAAAGCATAAATGGGAATATATTCATGATGAAATTGGTTACAATTTTCGTATGCCAAATTTAAACGCAGCCTTGGGCTTGGCTCAGTTTGAAAAAATACAAGTTTTTTTAAAAGCAAAAAGAAATTTATTTAAGAAATATTATAATGTTTTTAATAAGATAAAGGGTATTTGTTTATATAAAGAGCCAAAGAATGCAAACAGCAATTATTGGTTACAAACGTTAATTCTTGATAAAAATCATTCCAGTTTAAAGAATAAAATTTTGAAAGAATCACATAAACGATTGATTTATTCACGACCTGTTTGGAAACTAATTTCAGAACTAAAACCTTATAAAAAAAATCAAAAAATGAATTTATCTGGAGCAAAAGAAATTTATAATAGGATAATAAATATACCTAGCAGCCAAAGTCTGATTTTAAAATAAATTTATAAAAAAAATTATAAGCACAAATGTTTAATAAAATTTTATTTTTGAAAAGAGATAATGATTTTTTTTCAAAAAAAATAGTAAGTGAGTTAAAGAAAAAAAGTAGATATTTAATGGTTATTTCAACAGATAGAAGCAAAGTAAAAATAAACCATAGTGCAAAATTTGATTTTATTCTCTCATTTAGAAGTCACCATATACTGAAAAAAAAACTAATAAAAAAAGCTAAATATGGTGCAATAAATTTTCATCCTGGGCCACCAGAATATAGAGGAATAGGTTGTGTGAATTATGCTTTATACGAAAATAGTAAAAATTATGGAGTTACCGCACACTTAATTGATGAAAAAATAGATCATGGCAAAATAATAAATACAAAAATATTTAAGATTAGAAAACATGACTCCGTAGAGTCATTGTTACAAAGAACTTATAACTTTCAGGTAAAACAAGCTATTCAAATAATACGTTCTTTAAGCGATGATCCAAAAAATTTACAAAAAATGGTAGAAAATAATAAAGAAAAAAAATGGTCAAAGAAAATAAAAAAAAGAAATTTTTTAAATAAATTTTATGTAATAAATAAAAATACATCACGAATAGAACTAAAGAAGAAAATTAGAGCGACAGTTACTAAAAAATTTAAGCCATACGTAATGATACACGGTGTAAAGTTTACTTATATTGATTAAAATTATGAAAACAATTGTTATCGCAGAGGCAGGAGTAAATCATAATGGCAGTTTACGCTTAGCATATAGACTTGTTGATGCTGCTAAAAAAGCTAAAGCAGATTATATAAAGTTCCAATTATTTTATTCTAAAGAATTAACAACAACTTATGCGCCACAGGCAAATTACCAGTTTAAAAATACAAAAAAAAAACAAACTCAATTAAAATTACTAAAAAAATTGGAACTAAATTTAAATAGTTTTAAAAAAATAAAATTGTATTGTAAAAAAAGAAAAATCAATTTTTTGTTAAGTGTTTTTGGGGTCGAGGAGTTAAAAAGTGTTAAAAAATTGAATTTAAAAGTTATAAAAATTCCCTCTGGCGAGATAAATAATGCTCAATTTTTGAAATGTATTGCTAAAATGAATAAAAAAATTATTATTTCAACAGGAATGGCAAGTTTAAAAGAAGTTGAATTTGCGATCAAAATTCTTAAAAAAAATGGCCTAAATAATAAAAAAATTTTAGTACTTCAATGCACTACTGATTATCCTACTCAATTAAAAGATGTAAATTTGAATGCAATGATTACTATGAAAAAAAAATTTAAAGTCGAAGTTGGCTTATCTGATCATACCATCGGACATGAGGCTTCTATATCTGCCGTATCTCTAGGTGCAAAAATTATTGAAAAACATATTACATTAAATAATAATATGAAAGGTCCCGATCATAAGGCAAGTTTGAATCCTAAAAAATTTAAAGAATTAGTAGCCAAGATTAGAAATGTAGAAATTTTGCTTGGTAATCATTTAAAAAAACCAAGTAAATCAGAATTAAAAAATAAAAAAATTGTTAGAAAATCCATTGTTGCGAAAAACAATATAAAGAAAGGGGAAATATTTTCTGATGCAAACATTATTTGTAAGAGACCTGAGGGTGGCATTTCACCAATTTATTGGAACAACATTATTGGAAAAAAATCAAAACAAAATTTCAAAGTTGATGATTTTATATCTTTAAAATGAAAATCTGTATCATTACTAGCAATAGAGCAGATTTTGGACTTTTAAAAAATTTAATTTTCAAAATTAAAAAAAATAAAAATTTTATTTTAAAAATTATAGCATCTGGTACTCATTTTTCTAAAAAATACGGTTATACCTATGATGAAATTAAAGAAAGCAAAATTAAAATATATAGAAAAATAATATGTAAATTTAATTCTGATAATTCTGAAGGAATATCTCAAGTAATGTCTAAATGTATAACAGAGTCATCAAAAATATTTAAAACTTTCCGTCCCGACATGGTAATTGTATTAGGGGACAGATATGAAATTCTAGCTTCTACTATTTCTGCTCACCTTTCCAGGATTCCGGTAGCCCATATCCACGGGGGTGAAGTTACGCACGGAGTAATTGACGATGCATTTAGACACTCTATAACAAAAATGTCTTATATTCATTTTGTAGCAAATGCAATTTACAAAAAAAGAATAATTCAATTAGGCGAAAATCCAAAAAACGTTTATGTGGTTGGAGGACTAGGCGTTGATAGTATTAGCAAAACAAATTTATTAACAAAAAACGAACTAGAGAAAAAATTTAATTTTACATTTAATAATCTGAACTTCTTAGTTAATTTTCATCCAGAAACACTAAATAAAAATTTAGCAAAACAACAAATAAAAGAATTGCTATCTGCATTTAGTAAATTGAAAAATACGAGTTTAATTTTTACAATGCCAGGTGCAGATTTAGAAAACCAAATTGTTGCAAAGTTAATTACAAAATTTACACTAAAAAATAAAAATGCATATTTTTTTAAATCGCTTGGACAGATTAATTATTTTTCATTTCTTAAACAAGTAGATGGAATGATTGGAAATTCCTCCAGCGGAATTCTTGAAATGCCCTATTTTAAAAAAGGAACTATAAACATTGGAAATAGACAATCTGGTAGATTGATGGCAAAAAGTGTTATTAATGTAAAAATTAAGAAAAATAAAATTATTTCTGCGATAAAAAAATTATTGTCAAATAGTTTTCAAAAATCTATTAAGAATAATATTAATCCATATGGAAAACCAGGAGCATCAGAGAAAATAGTAGAAATCTTAAAAAAAATTAAAACAGAAAAAGTTATTAATAAAGTTTTTTTTGATATTAATAAAATTTAAAAATTTAGTTATTAACAGTTTATAAAAATTTATCCATGTTATCATATACAAAAATTTTATGCTTTGATTTAGATAATGTTATTTGTTCGACTAAAGGAAACAGATATCACGAATCAAAACCAAGAAAAAAAATTATAAATTTAATAAATAATCTATATAAAAAAGGTTATACAATAAAAATTTTTACTGCAAGATATATGGGTAAATTTAATGGAAATGCAAAGAAAGCTAGAAAGTTTGGATATAAAAAAACTTTTAAACAATTAAAAAACTGGAAATTAAAGTTTCATGAATTAATTTTAGGAAAACCATCGTTTGATTTATTAATAGACGATAAAGCTTTAGGTTTTCATAAAAATTGGACCAAACAATTAAAAAAATATATACAGCAATTGTAATCATCAAATGCAAAAATTAAAAAGTTTGAAATTTCTTGAGAGTCTTTCAAAAAAATTAAAAAAAAATAAAAGAAAGATAGTTTTATGCCATGGAGATTTTGATTTTCTTCACTTAGGTCATATTAAGCACTTTAAGGCCGCTAAAGAAAAAGCAGATTACTTAATTGTTAGTGTTACAAGTGACAGCAAGATGCAAAAAGGAATAGGCAGACCTTTATATAAGGAAAAAGAAAGAATTGAATTTTTATCCTCATTATCAATAATTGATTTTCTTTATGTTGATCATAATAAAACTGCCATCGAAGTAATTTCAAAAATTAAACCCGATTATTATGCAAAAGGACAAGATTATAAAAACCCTAAAAAAGATTTTACGGGTGGAATTCTAAACGAAAAAAGAATACTCGAGAAACATGGTGGAAAAATTGTTTTTACCGATGAACAAACTTTTTCAGCTTCAAGCATAATTAATCAACTTACTTTAAATAAAAAATTGATTTCGATAATAAAGGATATAAAAAAGCAATTTCCATTCGAAAAAATTAAAACAATTATAGATAAAATGAAAGAAAAGAAAGTTTTAATTATAGGAGATACAATTTTAGATGAATATATTTATGTTAAGGGTCTAGGGAAACCTTCAAAGGAAAACATAGTTGCTGGACTTTATAATGATAAAGAACTTTTTTTAGGAGGTGTCTTTTCTTCAGTAGGAAATTTATCTTCATTTTGCGACAACATTGATTTTATTACATCCACAGGCAATGAAGAAAAATATAAAAAATTTATTAGAAACAATATTCCAAAAAATATTAAAAAAAGATTATTTTTTAAAAGTCATTCCATTACAACAAAAAAAACAAGATTTATTGATAGGGGAGCCGGTCATGCCCATTTAAAAAAATTGTTTGAAGTTTATGAAATGGAAGATAATCCAATAAGTAAAAAAACTGAGATTAAAATTTTAAAATTTTTAAATAAAAATATAAAAAAGTATGATTTAGTTATAGTTAATGATTATGGACATGGCTTGTTAACCAAAAAAATAATCGAAAAAATTTGTAAAAAATCTAAGTATTTAGCAGTTAATGTTCAAATTAATGCAGGAAATCAAGGTTATAATTTGGTTACAAAATATAAAAAAGCTGAATATTATTCACTTGATATTGAAGAAGCAAAGCGAGTTACCAACAACAAAAATATGCAACCCAAGGAAGTTCCTGGTGACATATTGAAATTAACTGGTGGTAAAAATGTTGCGCTTACCATGGGGGCTAAGGGCAGTATAAGTTGCAACAATAGAAGTAAAAAACTATTTTATCTTCCATCCTTTACAAATGTAATCGTTGATACAATGAGTGCTGGAGATGCATATTTTGTAATATCTTCTATGATGCTTTATTTAAGTAAATCATTACAAATTTCTTCTTTTGTAGGGAATTTAGCAGGAGCCATTACAGTTGGAGTAGCAGGATGTGTTCCAATTGATAAATCAAAATTTATTCAAACAATAAATACTCATTTCAAAATATAAAAAACTTAATAAATGTGCGGAATAACAATTACAAGTTGTTCAAAAAATATTAATTTATCAACAAGGATAAAACCTGAAGAAATTAATTTATTAATAAACTCAATCATAAAAACTAAAAAAAATCAATACGTTGATAAATTATTTGAATTAGTCATGAATTATAAAAGTGATTTAAATTTCTTAAATTATTTTAAATCTAAGCGAGAAAGAAATGAAATATATTTGTGTAAAAAAAAATTACAAAAATTTGTTAATAAAAATAAAAAAATTAATAACATCTTATTAAGTCGAAACGAAAAAATTTTAGATATTTTGTGGTTTTTAGATTATGAGTTAATTAATAGATTTAAATTTGTTAAAAGTTTTATCGGAAAGACAAAATATTCAAATCACAGCTTAATTTTTTTTAAAACTCTTAATTCTGTAATTAATTCAATTAATTTACTAGAAATAAGAGGAAGAGATTCTTTAGGTCTAATGTTTAGTATAAATTTAAAAAATACTACTGAAAATATATCATGGGTAAAGAAAAATTTAAAATTAGAAAAATATATAAAAGTAAATAAAAAAAATATTATTGTGAATGTTATATATAAAAATTGTAATATATTTGGATCCTTGGGAGATAATTCAAAAATAATTTTAAAAAAAATTAAAAATGATCACAAAATTTTGAAATTATTAAAATCAGGAATTTACGAAAACATTAATATTATTGCACATACGCGTTGGGCGTCGGTAGGACAAGTTGATATGGATAATACACACCCTTTAGTGAACGTTACAGAATCATCAAACAAAATTCCGACAATATTTTCAGTAATGAACGGAGATATATATAATTATATTAATGTTATTTCAAAAAGCAAAAAAATAAAAAATATCCACTACAATCATAACAAAAAAAGTGATACTTTGGCACTTTCATATTTATTTGCAGAAAATTCTATTTTTAATAATAAAAAAAAATTAAAAAGAAAATTATCAAAAATTGAAGGATCTTTTGTAGGAGCAGTTATATCTGATGAAGAGATTTCTAAAATACTTATTATTAAAAAAGGAAATCTAGGTTTATATTATGGAAAAAATAATGATAGAGAATTTTTTTCTTCAGATATTTATGGACTAGTTGAAGAATGTAAATATTTTTATGAATTTAAAAAAAATACTTTTTCAATTTTAAACAAGCAAAAAAATTTAAACTTAATTAAAAAAAATCAAAAGCTTAAAAAAATAAATATTACTACAAGAGATGTTTCAAAAAAAAACTATTCATACTATCTAGAAAAAGAAATAAATGAAGCTCCGGAAATTATAAATAAAACAATTTCAAATTATATTAACATAACTAATGTATTATCTAAAAAGAACAATTTTTTTGTTAATAAGGAATTTTCAAAGCTTCATCCAATAATTAAAAAAATTAAAAATAAAAAAATAGATAAGATAATAATTACAGGGATGGGTACTTGTCACACAGCAGCTGAAGGGATAGCTCATTATATGAGAGAAAATTTATATCCACATCTCTCACATGTTTCAATTTTAGCTGAAATTGCCAGTGAAGCCAGTGCATTCCAGATGGAAAGAAATATGGAAAAAACACTGATAATTGCGATAGCACAATCAGGAACGACAAAAGATACAAACACTTTTGTTGAGATGGCCAAAAGCCGTGGAGCTAATGTAATAGCGTTTTTAAATAAGAGAAATGGAGATATTTCTTATATAGCAGATAGCACTTTATACCTAGGAAACGGGAGAGACATTGAAATTGCCGTACCATCAACAAAAACGTATTTATGCCATTTGATTTTAGGATATATTTTTACACTAAATATAATTTCTAAAACATTAAGTGATCCAAAAAAAATAAGTAAAAGACTTAAAGAAATATTAAAAGTTTCAGAAATAATTTCACTAATTTTAAAGAAAAACAAAGTAAAAAATAGAAACACTATTTATAAAAAATTTTCAAAAAATAAGAACTGGTATTGTTTATATGACGATCATTCAAAAAAATATGCAAGTATGGAAATTAGAATTAAATTATCAGAATGCTGTTATAAGACTTTACCATATATGGATGTTGGAAATTTTATAAAAAATGGAATTAAGGATTCTGTATTAGTATATGATACTGGTTTTGAATCTAGTCAATTAGAAAATACGGTCAAAGAATTAATTAAAAAAAATAATTTTATTGTTTTAATTGGTTCAGAAGAGAATTTAAAAAAAATCTGCAAAAGAAGTAAATATGTTTATAAATTAGTGTATCCAAAAATACTAAAAGATTATTCAATAATATTTTCGGTTTTATATGGTCAAATGTTAAGTTTTAATGTTGCGAAATTTTTAGATAAAAGAGGAAATTTTTTTAATAAATTAGCTAAAGATTTAATACGGGCGAAAAAATCTAAAACTACAAAAAATTTTTTATTAAATAAATATGACGATGATTTTTTAGTAAATTATCCAAAAAATGAGATATTAACTTTAAAACAAAATATTAAAAATTTTTTTCTGAATAAAAATAAAAAAGTGACCAATGTTATTAAACACATAAATTATTTAGAACAATATTCGCGCAGACCCATAGATACAATAAAACATCAAGCAAAAACTATCACCGTGGGAACGGAAAGAAAAAAAATATTTAACAATAATTTTAAAATAAATAACATGAAAAAAAATAATTTTGCTAATTTTAATTTTAAGAAGAATAGTGTTAGGAAATTTATTAATAAAATTAAAAAGAGATTAAAATTTAATAATAATTTAAAATTTATAGGAGGAGATATTAACTTTAAAGCCGCACAATATCTTGCAAATAAAGTTTGTAAATCACTAAATGTATCTTGTGCATTTGATGTCTTAGAAAATCATAAACATATAGATATGTCTGCAGAACCAAATTTAATTGTATTAATTGCAAATATTTCAGAATCAAATTATTTATCCGATACTTATGCTGAAATTGATAAATTTATTTCACATAATAATTTTCCATTTATAGTTACAAATAATGCCGAAAATAAATATTTTAAAAAATTAAAAAAATCACAGGTAATTCAAATTCCATTTATTAAAAAAGAACAAAATCTTATTTTTTATTTAAAATTTTTTGAAAAACTTTATAAACAGTAAACTATGAAATCTATTGTTACAGGTGGTGCTGGCTTTATAGGAAGTCATTTGGTAGATGAATTATTGAGCCTAAAACATGATGTTACAGTTTTGGATAATTTTAGTACTGGTCGACCCGACAATTTAAGTCATGTTAAAGATAAAATAAAATTGATTAATTGCGATATATCAAAAAAAGATAAATGGACAAGTGAGTTTGAAGGTGTTGATTGGGTTTTTCATATAGCTGCTTTGGCCGATATTGTTCCAAGCATACAAAATCCAGAAGGATATTTTAATGCAAATGTTTTAGGAACTTTAAATATTGCCGAAGTTTGTAAAAAAAATAAAATAAAACGTATAATATATCTCGCATCAGCATCCTGTTATGGAATACCAGATGAATATCCAACTACAGAAAAAGCAAAAATAAAGCTAGAATATCCATATGCTTTGACCAAATTATTGGGAGAACAAATTATGTTACATTGGTCAAATGTATATAATCTTCCAGTAACCTCACTGAGGCTTTTTAATGTTTATGGCACAAGGTCAAGAACTTCAGGAACTTATGGAGCTGTATTTGGAGTTTTTCTTGCACAAAAATTAGCTGGAACAGCTTTTACTGTTGTAGGTGACGGAAATCAAACTCGGGATTTTACTTATGTGTCTGATGTTATTAGAGCAATAATTTGTGCCGCAAAAAGCAATAAAATAGGAGAAATATACAATGTTGGCAGCAATGAATCCGTTTCTGTAAACAGAATAGTAAAACTTCTTGGAGCTGAAAAAATTGCTTATATTCCAAAGAGACCAGGGGAACCGGATAAATCTCTTGCAGGAATAAATAAAATTAAAAAAGAACTTAACTGGGAGCCAAAAATTAAAATAGAAGAAGGCATTAAGGAACTTTTAAAAAATATTGATTATTGGAAAAATGCACCAGTATGGAATCCGGAATCTATTAATAAAGCAACAAAAGATTGGTTCAAATATTTAAGCAAGAAATGATTAGAAAATCAGAAATACAAAAAGTTTTTGTTACTGGTGGTGCTGGATATGTGGGCGCTCGACTAGTTCCTAGTCTTTTAAAAGAAGGATATAAGGTAACTGTTTTAGATTTAATGCTTTATGGTAGAAAAGTTTTAAAAAAACATCCAAACCTCAAGATAATCAAAGGTGATATAAGAAATAAAAATTTATTAATAAAAATAATCAAAGGACACGATGCGTTAATTCATTTAGCATGTATTTCTAATGATCCAAGTTTTGAATTAAATCCTAAACTTGGAAAATCAATAAATTTAAACGCCTTTGAACCACTGGTGCAGATAAGTAAAAATTGTAATGTCAAAAGATTTATATTTGCTTCCTCATCTTCAGTATACGGAATCAAAAAAAATAAAAATGTTCATGAAAAAATGTCCCTAAAGCCATTAACTGATTATTCAAAATTCAAGGCTGATTGTGAAAAAATACTTTTAAAGTATCAATCTCAAAATTTCAGTACGGTGATTATACGTCCTGCAACAGTTTGTGGCTATTCTAAAAGACAACGTTTGGATGTTGTTGTAAATCTTTTAACCAACTTAGCATATCACAAACGTGAAATAAGTATTTTTGGTGGTAAACAACTAAGACCAAATATTCATATTAAAGATATGGTTAAATCATACTTGGTACTACTAAAGGCACCCCAAAAATTAATCGCCGGAGAAACTTTTAATGTTGGATTTAAAAATAATACAGTTTTATCATTAGCAAAAAAAGTAAGAAAAATAATTGGTAGCGATGTTAAACTTGTTAAAGTCCCATCGAATGATAATAGATCTTACCATATATCCTCCAGAAAAATATCAAGAAAACTAGGTTTTGTTCCCAGCAACACTATAGATGCTGCTATAAAAGAATTAAAATTAGCTTTTATTAAAAGAAAGTTAAAAAAACCACTATCTAGCGAATACTATTTTAATATTAAAAGAATGCAGTCCGTTAATTTAAAATAATGAAAGTGAGATATTCATATTTGCAAGAACAATTTAAGAATTGTCCAAGTTTGTGGGACAAGCTGAAAAGATTTGTTTCTACAGGAAATTTTACTTTAGGGAAACCACTTTATGATTTTGAAAAAAATTTTGCAAAACTGATTGGAAGCAAATATGGAATTGGTGTTAATTCAGGTACCGATGCAATCAAACTAGCTTTAAAAATTGTTGGTGTTAAGCCTGGCGATGAAGTAATAACAGCAGCGAATACCTATGTTGCAACAGTAGGGGCCATAAATGAAATAGGCGCAAAAATTGTTTTTGTAGATTGTGATGATACTTTTTGTATGAATGTTGACCTGGTTAAAAAAGCTATAACAAAAAAAACTAGGGCAATTGTTCCAGTTCATTTTACGGGTTATATGACAAATATGCCCGAGCTTATTAAAATTTCTAAAAAACATAAAATTCCCATTGTAGAAGATGCATGCCAATCTATTTTAGGATCTATAAATAAAAAAAAAGGTGGTTCTTGGGGCGACTTAGGCACTTTTTCTCTACATCCATTGAAAAATATTAATGTTTGGTCCGATGGAGGAATAATCGTAACCAATAAAAAAGATTATTATAAAAAATTGTGTTTATTGAGAAATCATGGATTATCAAATAGAGATACAGTAAAAATGTTAGGGTACAATTCTAGACTAGATACATTTCAAGCAATAGTTGGTGATTGGCTTTTGCCAAAAGCAGAAAAAATTACCAATAAGAGAATTGAAAATGCTAATTATTATGACAAGCATTTTTCTAAAATATCAGAGATAACTATCCCTCCGCGTTTAAAAAATTATAAAATTGTTTATCATCTATATTCAATTTTTGTGAAAAAAAGAAATCAGTTATTAAAGTATTGTTTAAAAAGAGGAATAGAAGCAAAAATTCATTATCCAGTACCTATTTATTTGCAAAAAGCTTTAGCATTTAGGGGGTATAAAAAAGGAGATTTTCCCGTCACAGATAGACATGCAGCACAAGTTATAACCTTCCCTTGTGATCAACATCTTAAAAGAAAACAATTAAATTATATCATTAAAACAGTAAAAAATTTTTATTCATAATCGTGTCTTCTAAAAAAATACCTTACGTGAATTTAAGTCTTCAATGGAAACATGAAAAATCTAATTTATTAAAAGTTATTGATAAGGCTCTTGCAACAGGAAATTGGGCAGGAGGAGAGAGTGTAGAAATATTTGAAAAAAAAATAGCAAAACTATGTAAAACAAAATATGCAGTGGCACTTAATAGTGGCACAGATGCATTAACTATAGGTTTGCATTTATTGGGTGTAAAAAGAGGAGATGAAGTTATTACTGTCCCCAATTCCTTTATAGCCTCTACAGCAGTTATAGTTCACTTAGGTGCAAGACCCGTATTTGTTGATGTTCTTAAAGATCAAAATATCAATCCTGATTTAATAGAAAAAGTAATTACAAAAAAAACAAAAGCAATATTACCAGTTCACCTTACAGGGAGACCTGCTGAAATGGATAAAATAATTAAAATTTCAAAAAAATATAATATTCCAATTATTGAAGATGCAGCCCAATCAATAGGCTCTCTCTACAAAAATAAACCTACAGGATCTTTCGGTAAAATAGGATGTTTTTCTGCTCACCCATTAAAAAATCTTAATGCTATAGGAGATTCAGGGTATTTAACTACAAATGATGGGAAAATTTATATTAAAACTAAAGATTTAATTAATCATGGAATGACAAGCAACAGAAACATAATTAAAAATTTTGGATATGTTTCCAGAATGGATAATCTTCAAGCTGCAGTGCTAAATTATAGACTAGATAAACTTAAAGAAATTATTAAGAAAAGGAGAAGAAACGCTGAATTTTATATAAAAAATTTAGATAACAACAAAATAACCGTTATCAAAGAAAAATCATATCAATTTAATACGTATCATACTTTTGTTATTCAAGTTAAAAACAGAAAAAAACTTGTTAACTATTTAAGTAGAAAAGGAATAAATACGGCGGTTCATTATCCAATACCAATACATTTGCAACCTGCTGCTAAATTTTTAGGATATAAAAAAGGTAGTTTTCCTATTGTAGAAAAACAAGCTAACGAAATTTTAACATTACCAATTCATCAAAATCTTAAAAGAAAGGATTTAATAAGAATTATTAAAACTGTGAATAATTTTTTTAATTAAAATTTTTTAACTACAGAAATGAATAGTAAATTAGATAGAGATGCTTTAAATATTAAGCTAGATCAAAGATTCAAAGCTTTAAGAAAACTAATAGTAAGATCTTTAATGAAATTTAACTTTATTGTACAATAAATAATTCTTATAACAATTGAGTAACATTAATTTTTTGCATTATGAAAAAAGAAAATTTAAAAACAAAGAAAAATTCTAAAATTATAAATCTTATAAAAAGGAACAATAGTAACATTTCACCATCTTATATAGAAAATATAAAAATATCTAATTTACAAAATAATAAAGACAATAATATAAGTAAAGGAGAAGTGTTTTCTGAATTTATTGATAAAAAAAATAAGCTTTATATTGAAATTGAAGAAAAAACAAATTTAATTCTTAAAGCCTGGCACAATTATATTATAAAGGATACCAAATCAGTCATAGTTGATAAATTTTGTAATATAATTTCAAATAAACATATACAAGAAGCTGCAGAACATGGAACTATATATTTGGAATATGAAATTAGACCAAATAATATAACTAAAAAAATTAAAGGAATTATCCTGCCAAGACATGCTGGGGAATTATTTTCAGATCTTGATAAGTGCATTAGAAAAATTTATGATAAAATAAAAAAAAAATACAATTTTAATGATACTATTAACAAAGAATATTTTGATATATCAAAAGACTGGCGTCAACTTTCGTATGATCAAAAAATAACAGAGTTGAAAGAAGTTGTAACCAAAAAGATTATTCCCGCTTTAAGATTAAATAAAAATGATATCATTGTTCATAAAATTGAATTTGATACTAGAATTGTAATTAGAATTAGTGATGAATTGGAAAAAAAAAACGATGGAAAAACAAACTATATGATTAAAATTGAAGATTTTTTTAAGAAACATGTTGATAAAAGATTAGAATTATTTATAACAGAAAAGAAAGATGCAAATGTACTGAGACACCTGAATACACCTCAGAATGTTTGATTTTTTATTTAAAACACAGTGAAAGCATCAGATTTAATAGCTTTTAAACTCTCTCAATACTCTGATTATGTATTTAGTGGGCAGGGGGGCTCAGTTATTCATATATTGGATAGTTTATATAAAAGAAAAGATATAAAACTTATACCTTCGCAAAATGAACAAGGTGCATCACTAGCTGCAGATGCATACACACGAACTTCAAGAAAATTAGGAATTGTTGTAACAACGAGCGGACCAGGTACACTCAATGCTTTGCAGGGCTTAGCATGCTCCTATTATGATTCTATACCAGCTTTGTATTTTTCTGGTGCCCCCGTTATAGGATCGATTAAAAAAAATAAAAAACTACGTCAACTAGGTTTTCAAGAAATGGAAATGCCAGAAATAGTAAAATCTTTTACAAAATATTCAACTAGAATTACTAATGTTAAAAAAATTTATTATGAAATAGAAAAATGTATTTTTATAGCAAGAAGTGGTAGGCCCGGACCATGCTTAATAGATTTGCCCGATGATATACAGAGAATGGAGACAAATGTAGAAGAGCAAGAAATATTTAGTCCAGAGGATAATAAATTAGTTTTAGATTCAAATAAAACAGAGGAAGTTTGCAAAATGATCAAAACTTCTAAAAAACCAATATTTATTATTGGTCATGGAATTAAAATTTCTGATGCAAAAAAAGAAATTGATGAATTGCTAAAAATGACAAATATACCTTACGCACCTACATGGGCAACATTTGATATGTTTAATACTGACGATCCCAAAAATATTGGTAGTTTTGGAGTTTACGCAACAAGACATGGAAACTTCGCAATCCAAAATTCAGATTTATTAGTAATTTTTGGATCTCGTTTAAATCCTTCTCTTATTGGTAGTAACGGAAAACTGTTTGCTCCTAATGCAAAAAAAATTTTAATTGATATTGATCCAGCTGAACTTAAAGAAGAAAATGGAGTAAAAATAGATATTAAAATAAATTGTGATGTTAAAGATTTTGTAAAGTCGTTAAATAATAAAAAAATTAAGTGGAAGATAAATCAGAACTGGTTGGACAAAATCCAATATTTAAAAAAAAAATATCCAATAGTTAAAGAGGAATATTTTAATCAGAAAAAGTTGGTAAATCCTTATGTTTTTTTTCAAACGCTTTCAAATTATACATCAAAAAATGACGTTATTATACCTGATGCGAGTGCCAATCTAGTTTGGACCTATCAAGCTTACAAAGTTTCAAAACAACAAAAAATTTTTACAGCTTTAAATCATTCGCCAATGGGTTATTCTGTAGCAGCAGCTATAGGAGCTAGTCTTGGTTCACCGAAAAATAATGTTATCGCAATAATAGGTGATGGATCGATGCAAATGAATATTCAAGAATTAGAGAACATTGAAAGTTTAAAATTACCTATAAAAATTTTTTTAATTAACAATAAAGGCTATGGAATGGTAAAACAAACAATCGATACTTGGTTGGATAGTAAGTATGTTGGATGTGATGCAGAAAGCGGTTTGCCATTACCAGATTTTCAAAAAGTATCTAAGTCTTATGGAATAGATTGTGTGGAAATAAACAATCATAATGATTTGAAAGAAAAAATAGAATATACTTTAAACTATAAGGGCCCCATATTATGTGATGTTAAATTGCATCCTAACGAAAAAATTATTCCAAAAGTAAAGCCGGGAATCCCT
>Ga0187833_10001622_pt1 | contig 25371 bp, 26 predicted proteins | sample ETNtaG_37_FD_167968 | JGI IMG/M metagenome (GOLD analysis project Ga0187833, IMG submission 167968) | Marine microbial and viral communities from oxygen minimum zone, Eastern Pacific Ocean - ETNP2014_SV_400_PacBio MetaG (Illumina Assembly) | ecosystem: Environmental > Aquatic > Marine > Hypoxic...
TCTATTGGCTTATTGGTTTGCACATTTTGGCTGCAATCTTTCGCCGCTTTAAAAGTGATGGAGTTTGGTCTTCGATGGTGCCATTTTTAAAGGAAAAAAGCCATGATAAATAATTCAATAAGCTATTTATTCTAAAACGTCAGACATTGAAACCTATATTGAAGAGAACACCTTCGACCATAGTGGAATGGTTAAGGTTAATTCTATCTCCGATGTCGAGAGGGGCTCCCCCCGTACCTTCAAAGTCTGAATAAATATGCCAAGCGTTGGCAATCCCTCTTTAAGCGATTGTTATGCTGTCCAACTCAAAGATGAAATGTAACCTTGACTTCTCATTTTGCTGTAGATATAATATAACGCAAAGGTTACTTACTAAATAGGAAAAACTCATGAAAACAGAAAAAATTATTAACATACGCAGCAGCCTTATTTTATTAACTGGCACTGCATATTGCGCAGTCGGAGGACTACTTCTTGCTGAATTTACTGAAATAGTCTCTATCCTAGGACCGCTTCCACTAACCATATTGATTATTTCAGGCTCTATCTTAGTCGTACTTATAAAGCAATCAAGAGGAGCATGGGATGAGTATACAAAGGACCTATTTTTCAAATGCAACACATTAGCTTACGGACTAACAAGCATTTCTCTCGGTTTGCTTGTTGGTTTTAGTGGCGAAAATGGAATGGTTACTGTAAGTCAAGTCTCGGGCATCATGTTGCTAGGCTTTGGTGTTCCGGCAATCCTATTCGCGTTAGATGGTTTTGGAGAGAAGTAATATGGGAAACCACCTAGAACTAGTAAACCATTTAAAAGAATGGCGGAAAAAAAGTGCCCTAACGCAAGCTCAATTGGCTGAAGCCGTTGATGTTTCGAGAAAAAGCATTAACGCGGTTGAAAATGGCGTGTATATACCCTCTACAGTTTTGGCTTTGAAAATTGCAAAATCCCTAAACTGCACAGTACACGACTTATTTGAGCTGAAATAAATAGCATTACTAAGATTAAGAGTAGTTTCTTCATACTATGATTGTATATCAACTTGAACTAAAGTCCAAATTTCGTTTGATGTGTGAAGGAGGTTATATTAATATATAGCCGAGAGCAATGAGCCTCCCCCTAGGGGTGTTCAAAGTGTGAATAAATATGCGAATATTGAAAAGCATCAGAAAAGTGGTTAGAAACTTCTCAACATTCAGTTCAACTACAGCATTTTGAAAAGATGATTTGAGTCTATCACTGTAGCAAATTCGCCGTTCAAACTTGCAAGTGCGGTCGAATGAATTAATTCCGAACTGAAATGCTCCCCATTAATTCCGACCTTATTGAAGGTGGCAGTGGCGTCAGAGATGAGATATGTATCGTATGAGTAATTGCCAGCCATACGAGTTGTTGTTGACACGCAATGGTCTGTTGTAAGGCCAACTATAACAAGCGTATCACAACTTTTACTATCGATAATCTCTTTCAAATTAGTGCCAATAAAACTGCTGTTTACGGATTTTGTGATGACGATTTCATCGGGCATAGGCATTGCCACTGGATTGAACTTAAAACCTTCATTATCTTTATGAAGTTTAGATGAGGGATTGGTGGAACTATGTCTGATATGGATGATTTCCAATCCAATTTTTCTCCACTTTTCAATGATGGCAGAACAGATTATTTCTGCGTCCCTATTATTTCTGCCACCTCCCCAATATTCTTCCTCTAAGAAGCCCATTTGTATGTCTACACAAATTAAGATGGGCGATTTTTTACGCAGTTTCATTTACTCTCCTTACAGCATTTGATGCTGGTGTTATTCTTTCCATATTTGCTCTATATGTTCCTTAATTATCTAATTTTTTAGGAGTAGTTTTTTCATATTACAATCCAACCCATATAAATACCAACCATTACAAAGACAAAGGTTAGAAGTGTCATTTTGAGTAGGTATCTCATACTAGGATTGTATATTAACTTGAATCAAAGTCCAAATTTCGTTTGATGTGTGAGGGAGGTTATATTAATGTATAGCCAAGTGAAAGTAGGCTCCCCCTGGGGGGTCAAAGTGTGAATAAATATGCGAAGGATAGTGGATCTACTCAACAATCCAAGTAACCCATTGATTTATATAGAAATAATAATTAATTTATAGTATTTAAGTATAAATATTGAAGGATTTAACTAAATCCAGACGCGTACCAAACGCGTACCAGAGCATCATTATGGTTTAAGTGAAATGGGTTAAACCCTTACTGTGTATGGTGGTTATGGGTGGACTTGAACCACCGACCCCAGCATTATGAATGCTGTGCTCTAACCAGCTGAGCTACATAACCAAAAAGAGCGCCTATTATCGAAATTTTTACCTCAAAAGTCAAGCTAAATAACAAATTAGAGCAATAATATTATCATTCCAATAGTCTCAACTTCATTTCGATATAAAATTTGAGTTTTAATACTAGTAATTCTTAACAATATGACCAGTAAAGTTCTTAGAGTAGCACTGACCGGAGGTATTGCTTCAGGAAAGAGCTTAGTGAGTGACTTGCTTGAAATACATGGCTGTCATATTGTTGATCTAGATGTAATATCTCGTGAGGTTGTTCTACCAGGAACCGAAGGTCTTAATGAGCTAGTAGAATCTTTTGGCGATTCGATACTTTTGAGTGACGGATCACTTGATCGAAAAAATCTAAGAGATGTGCTCTATAAAAAAGGAAGAAACAGAGCTTTGATTGAAAAGATACTTCATCCCAAAATACTTCAAAAAATGAAATCTCTAATGGATGATTGCCATGAGGGAGTGATGGTTGTTGTTATCCCGCTTCTGGTTGAAAAACAATTATGGGGGCCTTTTGATAGAGCTGTTGTAGTTGATTGTGACAGTAAAACGCAAATCAATCGTCTTTTGGAAAGAGATAACATTGACTCAGAAAAAGCTAAAACCATGCTAATGGCACAGGCTAGTCGTGAGCAACGACTTCAACTAAATGATCACCTTCCAACAGATATTATTGAAAATAATTCTAGAGTCAGTGATCTTAAAGAAAAAGTTGACGCCCTGTATCAAAGGCTTGTGTCTCTCGTTTAACTCGGATTAAGTATCAAAAAAATTACTCGTTACGGATGAGCGGGTAAACCTTCGGGCTAAATATGCTGCGGTTTGCAAGCAGAATTAATATGAATGAAACCAGTGCTGTTGAAACCAGAATCCAAAGAGTCAAACCAAGATCAAATTGCCATGAAAGCTGTAAAGTATTCTCTACAACAAGGTAAGAGCTTATCACTGCAACTGTAAGGGCAAAAAATATTAAAGTACCATATATAACAGCAAACTCCATTGTCATTGCCTTGAGTATCGTTGGAAAATTAACGCCCAGTATCTTATAGATTAGGTTGTTGTATCTTCTGAATGTTGTTTGAACTAATACTGCACTTACAATAACGATCAACCCAATAACAATAACAATTAAAGATATAGCGGTAACCGCTATAAACACCTTATTTAGAACATCACTCACCTGAGATAAAATCCTATCAATCTTTATTGCTGAAACATTAGGGAATTTTTCAACAACCTTTGCTAAGATATCACTAGACGATAACTCCGACTTTAAAGTGCCAACATATTCATAAGGCAGTTTGTTTGCAAAAGCTTTATTGATGATGATAGCAAAATTAATCGAGATATCTCGATAGTCGACTTCTCTAAAGTTCTTAACAACGCCGGTTACATCTCTGCCTAATATATTTAACGTTATCTTGTCGTTGATTTTCATTCCTAGGTCATAGGCAGCTCGACTATCCATTGAAATAAACATCTCGTTCTCATTTCCTATTTCCCACCACTCACCCTCAATAATCGGATTGTCGGGCTTTGGCTTTTCTGACCATGATATCCTTCTATCACCTTCTACAACCCAAGCCGACCTATTGCTCTCAGAAACTACTTCCTCTATGGGAATTCCATTTAATGAAATAAATGATGCGCTCGCCATTGGACTAAATTCAAGCTCCACATTTGGGTCAACGCCTTTAATAAAGGATTCAAGATTACTTTGAATATCCCTATCAATACCGACAAAAAATAAATCCGGAGCCATTGATGGAATACTATCTGAAATTTCTTTTTTTAAATTATTAGCAACAAAACTTAAGGTAAGTAGTAAGGTTAATCCAATTCCCAAGGAGATTGTCATAATTGGTGCAAGTGACTTTTTAGCAACAATGTTTCTGTAAGCAATCCTGTAACTGTTATTGGAAAACTTATAAACATTTTTCATCAATAGGATTAATAACTTTGAAACTCCATAAAAAATAAAAATGGTGACAAAAAAAGCCACAAAGTATAAAACTGTATAAAACTTCTGTTCAGTTTGAAAAACAAAATAGGCTGCCAAGACAACAATCAAAACACTTAACAAAAGAATATTTTTCAAAGAGAAATTTAAGCTTACAGGATTAAAAGTATTTCTAAATAAAGCACCCGCTTTAATCTCACTAATTGAGTATAGAGAGGGTATAGAAAAAATTAATACGACCAAGAGTCCAATGAAAAAGATATTGAGAAAACCGAGAAAACTAAACGTTGGCTTTAAGTCAATTCCAAGAGTTTTAGGCAAAAGTTCATTCGCCAAAAGCGGACTAAAAACCCCGATTAAATAGGCAATAACTGATGTCAAAACAAGAATTAAAAGAATCTCATAAAAATACATAGTTTGAATAAAGCTTGATGAAAAACCTATCGATTTTTTAACAGCTACACTAGTATTATTTTGGTTAACAAAAGAGAGAAGTGTGTTGCTGATTCCAATACCAGCAATCACCATTGCGCTAACTGAAACTAAGTTCAAAAAATTTGAAAAGTTATCTATAACTCTGCTAAGACTCTGGCCACTCTCTCCTGGCAGTAGCGTTTCGATTGAGTCGTCGTATGCAACAATAGACCTTAGAAACTCTTCTTGCTCTTCAACCTGATTTGAATTATTAAATTTAATTCTGTACTCGTGATCAAGAAAGCTACCCCCTGAGTTTAGCCCAAATTTCTCATAACTCTCCATACTGATAATTGCAAATTCACCAAATACTGCGCTCTCAACAAGGTCTGGAACCGAAGAAACTAGTCCGGCAACTTCAAACTGTTGGCCCATAATGACCACATCATCGCCCAAATTAAGCTTAAGTAGTTTTTGGATGCTCTCATTGATTAATACAGATGGTTTTTCTGAGCGAACAAAAATTCTCTCTGAAGCGATTTGCGGCCTTGTTTCAATTGCACCATAGAGTGGGTATCTATTATCTACTGCTCTGAGCTCGGTAAATACTGGCGACTCTCCTTCTTTTGAAAGCATTGTCGCAAACTCAATTGTAGAGCTAACCTCTCCTAAGGCTTTAAACTGATCAATAATCTCATCAGGGAGAGGATCTATTCCGCTTGTCACCTGAATATCACCTCCAAGAAGCTCTTTTGAGTTATTTTCAATTTCACTATTCAAAGCCTCCTTAATCGAAAAGGTCAATGAGAGAAGTAGCAAGCTAACGAATAGAGTCGAGGTAACAACCCATAGTTTTTTATAGCTTCTTGAGAAGTCTCTTAAAGCATATTTATTGATTAATCTGAGTTGTTGAATATCAAACAACCTGCCCATCCCTTATTTCAATGATACGATCACATCGTTTTGCTATTGAATTATCGTGGGTTACCATCACAAGTGAAGTTTGACTTTTTTTTGTATAATCAAAAAGTAAATCCATCATGCTGTCTGAGTTTGCACTATCAAGATTTCCAGTGGGCTCGTCAGCCAAGATAATTTTAGGTTTGTTGATTAAAGCCCTCGCAATTGCAACTCTCTGCTGCTCACCACCAGACAACTCGCTCGGAAGGTGATGAAATCTATGAGAAAGGCCAAATTCATCAAGAAGATTTTCAGCATCTTTTTCAAGGTTGAACTGCTGGTTTGCCTCAAGAGATAATGAAACATTTTCAACCGCGGTAAGGTTAGGAATCAAGTAAAAAGACTGGAAAACAATGCCAATGTTCTTTCTTCTGACCTCAGATAATTCATTTTCCTTTAGTCCAACAATTTCTTGACTATTGATTTTAACTGAACCTGATGAGGCAGTCTCAAGGCCCGACGCAAGCATAATAATAGAAGTTTTTCCAGAGCCACTTGGCCCAACAATAGAAACAACCTCTTTACTATCAATCGAGAAACTGATACTTTTTAATACTTCAACAGTGTCCGATTTAGTACCGTACCTTAAAGAAACATCTTTGAATTGTATGGCTGTATTCATCGTTCAAGTTGTTATAAAATTCGAACAATGATTATCTCAAAAAATATAGTTTTAAAAGCAATATTTATTACTTTATTGTTGTCGTTTATATCTAGCATTCAGTCAGCTGAAAAGTCAATAAAAATTATGCTCTATGGTGACAGCTTGATGGCGGGCTATGGTCTACCTCAGAATGAGAATTTAGTAACCCAGATTAAGCAAAAATTTAAACATAACAGCAAGCAAATAACCTTGATTAATGCTAGCGCCTCGGGTAACACTTCAAGCAACGGACTGGCAAGACTTGATTGGTCTCTTCTTGACCAGCCTGATATAGTGATAGTTGGCCTGGGTTCGAATGATATGCTTAGAGGAATCGACCCAAAACTAACCCAACAAAACCTAGACAAGATCATCACTAAAATCAATAAAACTGGCGCTATAGTTATTCTTGTTGGTGCTCGATCGCCTGCAAATATGGGACCTGATTATCAAACACAGTTTGATCAAACCTATCTAACGCTGTCACAAAAACACGGACTAATTTTTATGCCTTTTTTGCTAGAGGGAATTGCACTTGAAAAAGAGTACCTGCAAGGAGACTATAAACACCCTAATGCCGAAGGTGTAAAGTTGATGGCTAACAATCTCTACCCTTTCATATTAAAAGGTATAGATTTATTGTAGAGTTTTTTAGGCGATATCTTTCTGTTTATTTGATCTTGAGACGCTCAACCTCTTTGCCTCCTATCAAGTGTGACTCGATAATCTCGTCGACATCCTCTTCATCAATATACTGATACCAAACATCCTCTGGATAGACGACAACAACAGGTCCGTGTTCACATCGACCGAGACAGCGAGATTCACTGACACCAATGCCGCCCTTACCTAGCATAGAAGAATCACGGCAGCGGTCCTTGGCGTAACGGTAGAGCTCTTTTGCGCCGTTTTGCGAACAACACTGCTTACCATTTTGGCGCACATTGTTACAGAAAAAGATGTGATGCTTATAAAAGTTACTCATAACTCTATTGCTCTTTGGTAGCAATATTTCTTATCAATGCCGGTAATTTTAGCAGCCAACTTGGCGGCCTTGGAAGCACCCATCTCACCACGAAGAACAGGTAACAATTTATCTAGCTGTTGGTCGAGCTCTAGTTGCGCCTTTTTAGCGGTTGAGGAAATCAATAGCACAAATTCTCCTTTCTGATGATTAGGGTCGGCGCTGATATAATCAATCAGGCTTGGTATGTTAGTCGTTAGAACTGTCTCAAAGGTTTTGGTGAGTTCCTTTGCCAGACAAATTTCGCGCTCTTTGCCAAATACAAACAGCATGTCGGCTAGTGTGGCTAATATACGTTTTGGAGATTCATATACAATAATCGTTTCAGGACGACTAGTGAACATCCTCAAAGCCTTAATTCTGGCATTTTGTTTACTTGGCAGGAAGCCAAAAAAACTGAAACTATCACTTGGTACTCCTGACACCGAGAGTGCAGCAATCAAAGCGCTTGGCCCCGGTATAGGAGCCACCTTAATGGAATTCTTTTTGGCTACAGAAACTAGCACATAGCCAGGATCACTTATGAGCGGAGTTCCTGCATCACTTATAAGAGCTATTGAGTCTCCTTGCTTTAGCTTGTTAACTATCGTTTTACATTTTTCTCTTTCATTGTAATCATGAAAAGCACTTATCGGCGTTTTTATATTGAAGTGGCTGAGTATTTTTTGGCTATGCCGAGTATCTTCTGCCAAGACAAGATCAACACTTTTTAAAGTCTCAATAGCTCTGAATGTTATATCATCCAGATTACCGATTGGAGTCGCAACAATGAATAAAGTTCCGGTCATTTAATCTACCTAAGGCTTAAATCTAACTATTAATTAAACCAAATAGAAATAATTATGCTTGATTAAATAGACACAATATGATTAATTATCAAGAAAAAAATAAAACAAGTGTAAAGTGTTTTCAGCACTATACTTACAAACTCATGATTCTATAATTTACTACTAAGCTTATTACCAATAACTCTAAATCTGATTTAAAATAGTCCTTGTATGGTTAGATACAGAAACCTCCTGGAGTTATATTGAAAAAGTTAATCTTTTTGTTAGCCCTACTGATTACACCCCTCCTGTTGTCTTCATGTTCGCCTGTCATTCAAGGAGCAACAGCTGTGGGTGCTATTGTTTCTGCTGGCATTGACCGTCGCAGCGCTGGAGAGATTCTTGATGACCAAACCCTCAACATGCAAGTTGGAGAAGTTGTTCGAGATGATCAATTACTTGAAAACGCACATCTAAAATTTATGGTCTATAACAAAGCAGTATTGGTAGCAGGAGAGGTTTCAAGTGAGGAGGCAAAAACCTACCTCACAAAACAACTTAAGCAAAATGCACTAAATATGAAACAGCTTATCAATGAAGCTACCGTTATGCCATCAATAGGCTATTTCTCAAGAACCAAAGACAATATTATTACTCTTCAAATTGAAACACTCTTCCAGAATCAGGAAGTATTCCATCCAATACATGTCAAGGTTATGACAGAAAGACAAATAGTGTATCTAATGGGATCGGTAACAAAACGGGAAGCTGAACACGCAACTAATCAGGCAGCCAAAGCGAAAAATGTTGTCAAAGTTGTAAAGCTTTTCGATTATCTCAGTGCTCGCCCTGCTGAAGAAATCAAGAAAGAAAATCAAAATAAGGATGAAGCCGAAAGAAAAGAGGTGCTTGAAGCTAAAAAGGCTGAACTTGAGGCAGCCCAAAAAGAACTACAAAAACAGCTTGACGAGCTTTATACTAATTAATATCTCTAACTGGCGCAAAAGAGTATCGATGAACACCCTCTACTGCTCCATACTTTGACAAAGCTAGTAGGTGTGCCTTGGTGCCATATCCCTTATGTTTTGCAAATCCGTATTCTGGATACCTACTATCGAGTTCTTGCATTTTCCTATCCCTTGATACCTTTGCAATTATTGAGGCGGCAGAAATCACTGGCACAGTCAAATCACCCTTAATTATAGGTTTACAATTGGGAACATCGGGGCAACAATTACCATCAACAAGAACTCTATAGTTTGTTGATTTATAGTTCACTAAATTGTCTTTATCTAAATTAATAACTGCGCGCTTCATTGCCAACATGGTAGCTTTTAGTATATTTAACTCATCAATCTCAACACTACTGGCTTCACCGATAGACCAGCAACAATGCTGTGTTATTTGCTGATAAAGCGCATTGCGCTTCTTTTCGCTAAGCTTTTTTGAATCAGTCAGTCCTTCTATCTTAAAACTACTTGGGAGGATAACAGCGGCCGCAACAACACTGCCTGCTAGCGGACCCCTGCCAGCCTCGTCAATGCCAATGACACTTAGATCAGAAGAATAATTAAAGTGCTTTAAATCCAATGTCTGTTCGATAGTATGAACCGCGCCAATCGACTCTATCCACAAGCTCATATGCTCTCTTTTGAGCTTCCTGAATACTGCTCCCAAGGGCAGTAGCACACAGAACACGGCCACCATTACTCACTATGTTGTTGCTTTCAAGTTTAGTTCCTGCATGAAAAATCTTAGCGTCATCTGAGTCAGCTGGAACGATAATTTTTTCACCTTTCTTGTAATCGTTAGGATACCCATTAGCAGCCAAGACAACGCCCAATGAAACTCTTTCATCCCACTCAATATGAGTTTCATCTAACTTTCCTTGGGCTGCCAACAGGCATAGTTGTGCGAGATTTGATTTCAAACGCATCATGATTGGCTGGGTTTCAGGATCACCAAATCTGCAATTGTATTCTAGCACTTTTGCTTTGCCATTGTTTATCATCAATCCAGCATACAGAAAACCAGTATATGGCGAACCTTCAGCAGACATAGCGTCGACAGTTTTCTGAATAATATTCTTCATGACATCATCAAAAATACTTGGGCTTACCACTGGAGCAGGTGAATAGGCGCCCATGCCTCCAGTGTTAGGACCTTTATCAGTATTATCGCGCGCCTTATGGTCTTGGGAGGTTGCCATCGGCAATACATTATTGCCATCTACCATAACAATAAAGCTAGCCTCCTCGCCAACTAAAAATTCCTCAATCACAACCCTTGAACCAGCCTCGCCAAAACGGTTGCCTTTTAACATATCATCTATCGCTTCGATAGCCTCTTGCTCAGTTTTAGCAACAATAACGCCCTTGCCTGCAGCCAAACCGTCAGCCTTGATAACTATAGGAACACCTTTATCTTTTACATAGGAAATTGCACTTTCCTGTTCAGTAAAAACCTCATAAAAGGCGGTTGGGATATTATTTCTGTCTAAAAAGTCTTTACAAAAAACCTTCGACCCTTCTAACTGTGAGGCTGCCTGAGTGGGGCCAAATATAGCCAAATCATGGGCACGGAAATCATCCACAATACCTGCAACGAGGGGTGCCTCAGGACCAATTATTGTAATGTCAATAGCTTCTTTAATAGCAAACTCAATAAGTGCTTCACTTTCGCTTGATTGAATTTGAATATTTGATATTTTTTCTTCTAATGCTGTCCCTGCATTTCCAGGAGCAACAAAAACATGTTCTATTATATTAAAGTTTGCGCACTGCCATGCAAGAGCGTGCTCTCTGCCGCCAGAACCGACTATCAAAACCTTCATAATATCCCCAATATATTTCTTTTAACAAATCTTTTCGGTTCGTATTTAGCTAAATTATAATCTAGCTGTTCTTTAATAGAGACTAAATGAAAATCGCTCCAAAATATTATACAAAAAGACGTTTAGGTAGTATTTCACCCAATAAGTTAGTCTCTCCAATACCAACAAAATTTTGCTTATTATCAAACAATTTAACTTTGCTTATCTTGTCAAAGTTGCCATACTGAATCTTTCTTCCATGCCTGATATCAGCTGTTTGTTTTTCATCTAAATATAGGCTCTCAATTCCCAGCAACATGTCATGCGCCCGCAATAGTACCGAATCTAGGGACTCTATGCTTTCTTTTTTTAGCTCTAAGAGTTGCTCATAAGTCTTGCTCTCGACAATATCAAAGTGAGCAAACCCGGTTCTTCTTAATTCAATAACATGTCCACCGCAGCCGAGTGCTTTTCCTATATCTTCAACCAGAGTCCTAATATAGGTTCCTTTTGAACAACTTACATCCAAACTTAACAACTCTTCTTTGTAGCTGAGCAAGTTGATTTTGTGAATCGTAACTGCTCTAGCTTCTCTCTCTATCTCGATACCTTTTCGTGCCAGTTTATATAGCGGGATGCCGTTACGTTTTAGAGCCGAAAACATCGGAGGCACTTGCTCGATATCTCCAACAAATTGCCTCAACGTAGCTATTATGGATGACTTATCGATATTATCAGTAGATCCAAAGTTCTCTATATCCCCTTCAATATCACCAGTACTGCTTATCTGGCCTAGTTTGGCAACAACAAAATAGCGTTTATCATTGTCTAGAAGGTATTGTGCAACCTTGGTTGCTTGCCCAAAACATATAGGCAATAAGCCACTTGCTAGCGGATCGAGACTGCCAGTATGTCCCGCCTTTTTTGCCTCAAATAGTCGCTTAACTCGCTGTAAAGAATGATTAGATGTATTACCAACAGACTTATCCAACAAAACAACACCATTGATATCTCTGCCTTTTTTGTTGCCTCCAGACATTAATTATCCTTGCTAGTGTTTAGAGTTTATTTAGAAGTTTGTCCATTCTAGCGCCAGTGTTTGGCGCTGTATCATAGATAAAACTGAGTGACGGTGTGTGGCGTAAATCAAGCTCTTTAGATAATCGCGATCTAAAAAAACCACTGGCTTTATTAAGTAATGATGAGGCTATTTTTTGCGATTCCTCTGCCACCGAAAAAAATACTTTGGCAGAGCCGAGGTCTCGACTAACGATAACATCAGTGATAACTACATCTTGAAGGCGTGGATCCTTAGTTTCCTGCTTTAAAAGCATAACCAATTCACGCTTCATGAGCTCATTAACTCTCTCTTTACGGTAGCTGATTTGTTGAATCACGCAGAAGTCCTATATCAGAGTGTACGTGCTTTCTCGATGCGCTCGTAGACCTCAATTTCATCTCCAGATTGGATATCGGTATAGTTCAAAACACCAATACCGCATTCGGTACCTGATTTGACCTCTTTAACATCGTCCTTGAAGCGTCTAAGTGACTCCAGCTCACCCTCATAAATAACCACACTGTCTCGCAATACTCTAATTGGACTATCTTTTCTTACCACACCTTCTTCAACCATACAGCCAGCAATGTCGCCAAATTTAGGAGACCTAAAGACATCCTTCACGCTCGCCATACCTATAATATTCTCGCTCAGTTCTGGACTCAACATGCCACCCATAATGCCCTTAATGTCATCAATAAGGTTATAGATGATGCTGTAGTACTCAATTCTAACCCCTTCCTCTTCAGCAGATTTACGAGCAACAGCATCTGCTCGAACATTGAAACCAAGCACTATAGCCTCGGATGCTCCGGCCAAAGAAATATCTGTATTGTTAATTGCGCCTACCCCAGATGAAACTACCTTAATCTTAACTTCGTCTGTTGAGAGCTCTTCCATAGCTTCCACTAATGCTTGCGCAGAACCACGAACATCTGATTTGAGCAAGATGTTAAGTGTTGATATTTCTCCTTCTTCCATTTGTGAAAAGAAGTTGTCCATTTTCTCGGCTTGTTGTTTCTGTAATTTTGATTCCCGGTCTTTAGTTTTTCTAAACTCAGCAACCTCTCTGGCTTTTCTTTCAGTCTCTACAACTATAACCTCAGAGCCAGAATCTGGAACCCCAGATAGCCCAAGAATTTCAACCGGTGTAGATGGTCCGGCCTCCTTAATAGATTTTCCTTTGTCGTCAACTATCTGCTTAACTTTGCCAAACTCTAGGCCCGCAATCACGATATCACCTTTTTTTAGGGTTCCGGATTGCACAAGTATTGTTGTTACTTTGCCTCTACCTTTATCAAGTTTAGCCTCCAAAACTACCCCACTTGCCGGCTTATCTTTGACCGCCTTAATTTCAGCTATTTCCGCTGTTAATGTAATGCTTTCGAGAAGTCCGTCAATCCCTTCTCCGGTATGTGCTGAAACTGGCGCTATCATTACATCGCCACCCCAGTCCTCTGCAATAACGTCGTGTGTAGAAAGTGCCTGCTTAACTTTATCTAGATCAGCCCCCTCTTTGTCCATTTTATTTATTGCTACTATAATTGGGACACCGGCAGATTTTGCGTGCTGAATAGATTCAATGGTTTGCGGCATAACACCGTCATCTGCAGCAACTACGAGAATAATGATATCAGTTGCATTTGCTCCACGAGACCTCATTTTGGAAAATGCAGCGTGCCCAGGAGTATCGATAAATGTAATGATGCTGCCCTTCTGATTGACCTGATAAGCACCTATATGTTGGGTAATGCCGCCGACCTCTCCGCCAGCAACTTTAGAGCTTCTAATATAGTCTAAGAGTGATGTTTTTCCATGGTCAACATGACCCATGATAGTTACAACAGGGGGACGGGGTATCGCCTCTGTAGCGATTTCTTCGTCTTGAATGAGTGTGTCCTCGATAGTCTCTTCGTTACTTGCTATTGGCTTATGCCCCATCTCTTCGACTACCAATATCGCGGTGTCCTGGTCAATCACATCATTTAAGGTTGCCATCACGCCCATCCCCATCATCACTTTGAGAACCTCACCAGCCTTTGTGGCCATACTTAGTGCTAAATCAGAAATTTTGATTGTTTCGGGGATTTTTACTTCGTGTACGATTGGATCAACAGGTTTATGGAAAGCGTGTTGAGCTTGCTCTTCACGTACTTTTTGAGATAACTTTGTTCTCTCTTTTTTCTTTAATTTACGGTTTGGATTATGTCTAGCAACATGTAGCTCTTTTCTTTGCGTGCCTGTAGAGGTGGCATTTCTTATTCTTTTTGGGTTCTTTTTTGAGGTTTTAGTCTTTTCAGCTTCTGGCTTCTTGTCCTCACTTTTCTGTTTTTGCTCCTTTGCTTCAACCTCTTTTTGGGTTTTTTGCGCCTGAAGCTTTTCATCCTGTTCCTTTTTTTGGCGAACCATATCATGACGCTTGGCATCCTGTGCCTGCATTTTCTCTTCTGCTAATCTACCCTTCTCAAGGGCCTGTCTAGCTTTTTGTACGGTCTCATCTGAAGTCTCCTCAGTAAGTTCAGGCTTTGGAGCTTCACGTTTACTCTTAACCTTTATCTTGACACCGCTAGTTGAAGTAGAAGTTGAAGTTGACTTGGGCGTTTTACGTGAAACAGATATACTAGACTTAGTTCCTGAACGCTTACTAAGGCTTGACATTAAAATCTTTCTTTCCTCTGCAGAAATACTAGAATCGTGCGTTTTGCCCTTGATTCCTGCAGCAGTCAAAATTGCTACAACCTGGTCGGGCGTCTTTTTCAACAGCCTAGAAAGCGCTTCTACATTATGTGCCATATCAATTATCCCTATTTCGCATTTTATTAATTATTGTCAAAAAAATCATTCAAACCATCCAGCATCTTCTCTAGCCGTCATAATGATAGCTGAAGCGTCTTCACTACTAATACTTTGAATTTCCTGTAATTCAACAATAGAGAGTTCAGCTAAATCTTCGATTACATTAATACCAGCATCGACAAGTGCCGTTGCAAGTAGTTCACTCATACCATCAATACTTAATATAACTTCCATCGCTTCTGCATCATTTAGAGCTTTAACAAGCTGCGCGTCTTGGGCTCTTTCTTGCAGTTCATCCACCATCTCAGAGTCGAACTCTTCAATCTCGGTTAAAACTTCGGCATCTGCTTCAGCAATTTCATCTAAGCTAGAATAACCCTCATCAATCAAAACCCCAGCCACTTCAGCGTCAACGCCAAGATTTTCAGCAAGCTTTTCACTTGTTTGTTGGATTTCTCGTGCTTGAAGGTCATCCGCATCAGAAAGCGACATAACGTTTAACTTCCAGCCTGTAAGTCTGCTTGCTAATTTAATATTTTGACCGCCACGCCCGATTGCTAAGGCCAGCTGATCTTCAGCAACAGCAATATCCATTGAGCCTTTATCTCCATCAACGACAATTGAGCTGACCTCTGCCGGAGCCATCGCGTTAATGACAAATTGAGCAGGATCTTCATCCCAAAGTATTATGTCAACACGTTCGCCGTTTAGTTCATTTGAAACAGCCTGTACTCGAGAGCCACGCATACCGATACATGTACCAATCGGATCTAGTCGTCTGTCCTTTGCTTTTACAGCGAGTTTGGCGCGCAACCCAGGATCTCTTGCTCCACCCTTAATTTCAATTACTCCTTCGCCAATCTCTGGAACTTCCATCTCAAATAACTCAATCATCATCTCAGTAACAGTTCGGCTAAGGAAAATTTGTGCTCCACGAGGGGTTGACTTAACCTCCTTAATATACGCTCTAAGACGGTCGTTCTTGCGAACCGACTCGTTCGGTATTAAGTCGAATTTAGAGATCATGCCGTCTATACCGCCCATGTCAACATAGACGTTACCTCTGTCTACTCTCTTTACAGTCACCATTACCACCTCACCCAATCGCTCAGAAAAGTTATCAACAATCACTGTTCTTTCTGCCTCCCTGACCTTCTGAATGATAACCTGCTTGGCAATCTGCGCAGCAATCCTGCCAAATTCAAGGGGCTCCATTTCTTCTTCAAGATATTCGCCAACTGGAGCGCCGTTTGCATCCTTCTCATAGACATGCAAATCTGAACTAAATTCTGTACCTTCATCGTCAACAAATTCGGCACCATCCTCGATTACCAGCCAGCGCCTGTAGGTATCAAATTCACCGCTATGTCGGTTAACTTCAACACGCACATCTAGATTGTTTCGTTTTTTTGTGGCAACTGCTAGAGCCTCTTCTAGTGATTCAATGACATCCTCTTGACTGATATCCTTCTCATTCGAGATTGCCTCAATCATTAAAAATAATTCTTTGCCGTCCATCAATTTCTCCTAATAATGTGCAACTAAATTTGCCTTTTCAATTAAAACTAAGTCCATTGTTACTGGTCCCAACTCTGTAACCAGCTCTATTGTATTGTTGGCTTCGCTTATACTCCCAATACTGCCCGTAAATTTTCTCCTACCATCTATCGGTCTGTAGAGTCTAAGACTAACCTCATTCCCCAGAAAACGTTGGTAATGGGCGATTGTAAAAAGCGGTCGCTCAATGCCTGGTGAAGATATCTCCAGATTATACTGTCCACTTATTGGGTCTTCAACATCCATTATAGCGCTCACTTGGCGAGAAACAGATTCGCAATCGTTAACCCCGATCCCGTTATCTGAGTCAATATAAACTCTCAAAACAGAGCGCTTGCCACTTGGAGCGTACTCAAGGCCCAATAGTTCATAACCCATATCGCGAACGACTGGATTAATTAATGCAAACACTTTGTCAGCTATTTTTGCCATAAAAATTCCTAATAAAAACCCCCAAAAGAGGGGGTCTAAATTGGTAGCGGGGATAGGATTTGAACCTATGACCTTCGGGTTATGAGCCCGACGAGCTACCATACTGCTCCACCCCGCACTAAAGAGGAGGAATTATACGCTCAAATGCTTGTAGCTTCAAGGGATATTAACACCCATGAATATTCATACTTTAATCTATTACTTTATAATGTATTTATGAAAAAAATTGTACTTGCTGTGTTGATGAATGATATCGCTAACATCAACCAAAAAAAGGACTCCACATTTGCTATGCTACTTGAAGCGCAGTGTCGCGGATGGGAGGTTTACACTTTTGACAGTATTGATATGTTCTACCAGGAAGGAAAAGTGCTGGCTAATGCCCGAAAAACTTTTGTTTTAGACTCTGAGCTTGACTGGTATAAGGTAGAAAGCCAACAAATACTACCACTTGCGGATGTTGAGGTAGTATTTATGCGTAAAGATCCGCCATTTGATATGGACTATATTTATGCCACATATCTTCTTGAGCAGGCTGAAAATAGTGGCATTATGGTTGTTAACAAGCCTAGCTCACTTCGTGACGCCAATGAAAAGCTATTTGCACTTAATTTTCCTGAGTGTATCCCCAGTACTCTTGTCAGCTGCAACAAAAGCGAGTTGACTGGTTTTATTAATGATTATAAAGATGTCGTTGTTAAACCATTAGACGGTATGGGAGGGTTAAACATCCACAAGCTCAAAGCGGGGGATAGTAATATTGACAAGATATTGTCAAATCTGACTAATCAAGGAAAGCGCTACATTATGGCACAGAAATTTCTGCCTGCAATCAAGCTTGGCGATAAACGAATCCTACTAATTAATGGCAAGCCTGTCGAACATGTATTGGCAAGAATTCCCGCCAAAGGCGACTTCAAAGGCAACTTAGCGGCTGGCGCCACCGGTATTGGCCAGGCTCTGAGCGATAGAGATAGATATCTATGTAAAAAGATTGCACCAACGCTGATCGATAAAGAGCTACTTTTTGTCGGACTTGATGTGATTGGAGATTATATTACCGAAATAAATGTCACTAGCCCTACAGGTATTCGTCAATTAGACAAGCAATTTGGCATCAACATTTCTGCACAACTTTTAGACACTGTAGAAGAAAAACTAGCCTTGAGCTAAACTGAAACCGTATTTAGTCAACATAATTCCTAAAGAGGCAGCCAAGAGCGATAGCCCGATATTTAATAGTATATTAAGAAAAGCCTGGCCATAGTGACCACCACTCAGCATATCAATGGACTCAAATGAAAGTGTCGACATAGTAGTCAGTGAACCTGTTAAGCCTATCAACAACATCAGGCGATAAGTTTCGCTAAGCAGCATCTTTTCTAAAATAATAACTACAAGAATTCCAGCTATCAAGGAACCGATGACATTCGAAATTAGAGTGCCGTAGGGTAGCGCCTTTCCTAGGTGTTGCATTGACAAGATGCCGATATAGTAACGACAGCTAGCACCAATCGTAGCGCCAATACCAATACTGACAATAGAAGTTAGTGTGTTCATAAGGTAGACCTAAGTTGCTTTAGCTTTTCTGCAATTTTAATCTCTAGCCCACGATTAGTGGGCTCATAATAGACTTGCTCACCCATATCATCTGGGAAATAGCTCTGTCCCGGGCTAAATGCACCTGGTTCGTCATGTGCATAGCGATAACCTTCCCCATAATTTAGATTCTCCATCAATTTGGTAGTTGCATTGCAAAGATGTCTTGGCACTTCCAGGTCGCCACTGTCTTTGGCTGCCTTTATTGCTCTATTGAAGGCCTTATATACTGCATTTGATTTCGGAGCGCAGGCGCAAAAAACAGCAGCTTGGGCTATCGCACGATTACCTTCTTTGTCTCCTAAACGTTCATACACATCCCAAGCATTTAGAGTTATTTGTAATGCTCTTGGATCAGCATTGCCTATATCTTCAGACGCTATAGCCAACAATCGCCTAGCAATTACTTTAGGATCACAGCCAGAAACCAGCATTCTCGCCATCCAATATAGAGCCCCATCTGGAGACGACCCTCTTACCGACTTGTGAAAGGCTGATAGCTGTTGATAATAGATATCACCGCCCTTATCAAAGGCGGCCATCTTTTGTTGCAGGGTCTTTGTTACGTCCTTCTTGTTGAGGATTTTTTTTGAGTTTTGAGTTAGCTGTTCGATGATATTGATTAGGCGTCTCGCATCACCGCTACTGGCATCAATGATTCGCGCCAATGACTCCTTGTCTTCAAGTTTAGCGGATTGGTATTCGAGCGCCTTGCTGGCAATCACGCTAAGTTCTTCGTCATTTAGTGGCTTTAGAATATATACGCTTAGTCTGGAGAGCAATGAGCTGTTAATCTCAAACGAAGGATTCTCTGTTGTTGCGCCAATCAGGGTGACTAAACCAGACTCGATATGAGGCAGGAATGCATCTTGCTGAGATTTGTTGAAACGATGGATTTCATCGACAAAAAGTATTGTATTTTTATTTTGTCGCTGATAACGTTTTGCGTGATCAAGAACCACTCTGAGCTCTTTAACGCCACTCAATACCGCAGACATTTGTTCGAAGTGAGCTCCTACCTGATTGCAAATAATGCGCGCCAATGTAGTTTTCCCGGTACCAGAGGGCCCCCACAATATCATTGAATGGAGTTGTTCGTTTTTTAGCGTTTTTCCGATTGGACGATCAGGGTCCAATAAGTGTCGTTGACCAACAAAGCCACTCAATACATTTGGTCTTAAAGTCTCTGCTAATGGCTCATAGTTGGACATTTTTATGGTAAATTTACTTTGATAATTTCAACATTATCTTCCTTATTAGCCATCAATAAAACAGATAATTTAATTTTTTTTGCTAATTCAATTGCTCTCGCACTGCCCATCGCCATCATCGCAGTAGCATAAGCGTCGCTCATCGCGCTTTGGGGATGAATAACGCTTACTGATGTCAGATCATTGTTTGCAGGAAGTCCGGTTGTTGGGTCAAATATATGCATATACTTAGCCCCCTCCCAGATAAAGAAATTACGATAATTACCTGAGGTTGCAATTGAAGCGTCGACCAGTTCAAGACCGATAGGGGCTTTGTTATCGGGACGCTCAATCCCAATAACCCAGTAATCGCCGTTATTCGTGCCGGAAGCGGAAACCTCTCCGCCAATCTCAACTAAAAAATTTGTAACCCCTGACTCTTTAATGAGTCTTGCGATTTCATCTACAGCATAACCTTTGGCTATCGCTGAGAGGTTGATATGTATGTCTTTAGTTTTTTTAACGCGTCCTGGTTCAATCATCAAATACTGAATTGATGACTGTTCAAAGGCGTTACTGATCTCTTCCCTTTGAGGTGCCTCTGTCCTGCCGCCTTTAGCACCAAAGCCCCACAAATCTATTAATCTCCCTATGCCAGGGTCAAAGTAGCCCCCAGTCTGGTAGTAAAGCTCTTTCGAGGTTTTTAAGATCTTGTGAAGTTCGTCTGAAACGCTAACCCAACTTCCAACATTAGCATGGTTGAGTTTTGAAAGTTCTGAATCATCCTGCCATGTAGAAAAGATGTTATTTATCTCTACAAGTCTGTTGTTGATTAATTCCTCGCTGACACGCTTATCACCTAAAACATTAACACTATAACGCGTCCCCATACTTTCACCATTGATAACGTCAGGGTTTTCTTTTTCGAGACAACCACTGAGTAAAAAAAGTATTAAAATGAGACCGTATTTACGCATTATAATTTGTCAATGTTTTTTCGTTTTATTTGTCTTTTTTTGCTCTCGACGAGTATTTTTGCTAATTCACATAGTTTTGAGGATTTTTTAAGCAATATTCGTCAAATCGCCACCGCACAAGGCGTCTCCAAATCAACTATCGACAAGGCCTTTTTTGGACTCTCGCCGAACCTTGACATACTTGAGGCTGACGCTAAACAAGCTGAATTTAGTCAAAATTTCTGGCACTATATCAACAAAAGAGTTAATCAGACTCGCCTAAATAATGGCTATGATACATTAAAACAAAACACCTCATTACTCAACACTGTTTCGCAAAAATATGGCGTGCCAGATTACATTTTGGTTTCGTTTTTAGGACTTGAGAGCAATTATGGCACCTACACCGGCAAGCTTAGCCTAATTCAGTCCTTGGCAACCTTGGCTTTTGATCCGCGTCGTTCAGATTTCTTTACCAGAGAGCTCGTTACTCTTCTTAAACTCATAGACAAAGGTAAAATACCGATCGATGCAAAAGGCTCTTGGGCAGGTGCCATGGGAGCTATTCAATTTATGCCTTCAAATGTTCTGACTTATGGAGTGGATGCTGATAAAGATGGCGACATTGACCTCTGGAACAGTAAGGACGATATTTACGCAAGTGCGGCAAATTTTCTCAAACATTTGGGCTGGAACAAGGGTGAAAAGTGGGGTCGAGAGGTAACCATTCCAAAAAACTTTGACTATCGATTAACAGGTCTACAAAACAAGAAAAAAGTTACAGAATGGGGGTCATTAGGAATTCGCCAAGCTAACGGTTCTGCGCTTCCTAACTCCAGCATGGAAGGGTCCTTAATTGTGCCGATGGGTCATCGAGGTCCCGCCTTTTTAGTGTATCAAAACTTTCGCGTCATATTGGACTGGAACCGATCTCAACTCTATGCACTGTCAGTAGGTTATCTTGCTGATCGTATCAAAGGGCAAGGCAAGCTAAGAGCGAAACCTCTAGACGAACCATTGCTTAGCAAGGAAGACATTCTGAGCATCCAAGAGACGCTCAATATTTTGGGCTATGATGTCGGTGTAGCGGATGGAGTTTTAGGTCCAAAGACGCGCGCAGCTACAAGACAATTTCAAAGCGATATAGGCATGGTTGCGGACGGTTATGTAGGCTATGAGCTCCTACAGAAATTTCAGTGAGTGTTAAAACCTACCTCGGTTTCGATGTTGGCACCAAACGAACTGGTGTCGCAATAGCGAATAGTTTAACCAATAAAGCGAGCGCTATCGAAACCATTAGGCACCATAAAGATGGCTCGACAAATTGGCAACAAATTGACCAAATCATCAACAAGCATCCGACTGATATTATTGTTGTAGGTGTCCCTTATGATGAAAACAACAAAGAGCAAGAGATGATCTATATTGCGCGCTCTTTTGGTCACAAAATAAAGGACAGATTCGACATCGAGGTCGTTTTTGTTGACGAATATTTATCCTCTTCTGAAGCAAAAAACCAATTAAAATGGCACTACGCTCACAAGAATGCCGATAGAAGTGAGGTCGATATGCGCTCTGCACAACTAATTTTGCAAACATGGCTAAATGAAACCAGACCTGATTAGTAACGACTGCCAACTCAACTCCTCTGGAAAACTGGTTCATCTTTTGGGCTTAAAAGGACTACCTAAAAAGCAAATTGAAAACATTCTCGATGTTGCAAGTGGTCTTTTAGATAATCAAGGTAACCTAAAAAAATCCAAAACCCTAGACGACATGTCTGTGGCCAATTTATTTTTTGAGCCATCAACAAGGACACGTAATACTTTTGAAATTGCAGCTAAACGTTCAAGCGCGAAGACCATTAATATTGACCTGGCAAACTCAGCTACCAAAAAAAATGAAACCCTGACGGATACGATGCAGACCTTAAAAGCAATGCAGATTGATATGTTCGTTATCCGTCATAAGAAAAATGGACTGCCACATTATGTCGCCGAAAATATTGAAGGCGTGGCTATTATAAATGCCGGTGACGGTATTAATGCCCATCCCACTCAGGCACTACTTGATATGCTTACAATACGTCAGCATAAAGGCTCCTTTGAGAATCTTTCGGTTGCATTTGTTGGAGATATCCGCCACTCTCGGGTAGCTCGTTCTGGTATTAATGCACTTCAAACATTAGGTACAAAAGATATTCGTCTCATTGCTCCGGCTTACCTACATTACAAGGAAACCACCTCGCCAGAATTGGAGCGCTTCGATAATCTTGACAAGGGTATAAAAGGTGTCGACGTTATTATGTCGTTGAGACTACAAAAAGAGCGAATGGTTGCAGCAGATATACCCAACGAGAAGAATTATTTTGAAAATTATGGCATTACTGATAAGACATTAGAATTAGCCAAGCCGGATGCAATTGTGATGCATCCTGGTCCAGTCAATCGTGGCATTGAAATAGATTCAAGCGTCGCAGATGGCCCCCAGTCAGTCATCCTTAAACAAGTCACCAATGGCATAGCAATCAGAATGGCGACCATGCAAATATTAGCACAATCCCTATAGAGTCTATGAGCCAAACTATTAACTTTGATCTGGCAAAGGAAGCGCTTGAGCGCCTAAATACAGACGATTCGATTTCCTCAGCGCACGGCATACTGTGTGGCTTTTCCTGTGTCAAACAAGACGTCTCTATGGATGATTGGCTAAACGAGTTTTTGGTAAGTATAGATCTCAATAATATAAAGGAAAAGGAATCACACCAAGTTATGGCTGAAATATTTAACAGTACCACTGAGCAGCTCAGTGACCCTACACTCAATTTTTGGCCGCTATTGGCGGATGATTCTTGCTCGTTAAGTGACCAGGCAAGCTCTCTAGTGCAGTGGTGCCAAGGTTTTCTAGTTGGACTTGGGTTGAGTGAAGTGCAAGGTTCAGACGATGAGGTGATGGAAATGATTAAGGATATCAGTGAAATTGCCCAACTTGAAGTTGACCTGTTGGATGACGAAGACAACTCCCAAGACCTTAACGAAATCATTGAGTTTGTTCGTATTGGAGTATTATTTATCCAAGAAACTTTGCAGCCCTCGAAACAGGATTTCATTAGCCCTGACCAGCTCCACTAAGAAACAATAATTTATCCGCGATTTAATAAAAAATAGTCCAAATCTATCCGTTTTTTATTGTTTATAATACGGCAACTCTTCGCAACAAAATGACGTGGAGAGTTGTCTTGAAATTTTTATTAATTAAAGGAGGAAGAAGATGACATTAACGCATTTATTTAAAGCACAAGCTATATTTGCCTGGATATGGGCTGTGATGTTTTGGCTTGCACCAGAGATGGCTGCTTCAGGACCTGGCTGGGAAGTAACTCCGAATGCAATTTCTTTTGGTCAGGTAGTATCGGTACCTATGTTTGCACTAGGCTTTATTTCATGGAACGCCCCAGCTTGGGTTGGAGACAACCTCAAAAAAGTCGGTATGTTCTTGGGTGTTTACATTAACATTCTGTTTATTGCTGTGCAGCTATTTCATGTATCAACCGAAGCTTCTAAATTTGATCCGCTCGGAATGATTCCAACAATAATTTTTGCTGCTTTATTCTTCTGGAAGTGTCGCGCTTCTGACTAGAAAGTAAACAATAAAAAAGCCGAATTAAATGAAAGTTTAATTCGGCTTTAGATTAATGGTGGCCACACCTAGAATTGAACTAGGGACACAGGGATTTTCAGTCCCTTGCTCTACCAACTGAGCTATATGGCCAAAGCGCGTAATTATACACAAGGCAAATCATATCGCACTTTAATTTGTCACTTGGAAGCAAGTCAATGTCTATAGGTTATCTAGGAATTTTTCAGCATCCAAAGCTGCCATACAGCCAGATCCGGCAGAAGTTACAGCTTGGCGATAAACGTGGTCAGCAACATCACCCGCTGCAAATACGCCCTCTACACTTGTCTGGGTAGCGTTGCCTGATGAACCGCTATTAACCTGAATGTATCCTTGGTTGATGACCATGTGGCCTTCGAATATCGCTGTATTTGGTTTATGGCCAATAGCGATAAAGACGCCGTGCACGTCTAGCTCTTTGGTACTACCGTCGTTACCCTTTAGGCGTAACCCGGTTACACCCATATCGTCACCTAACACCTCGTCTAGATTGTGGTCCCATTCGATAGAAATATTGCCGCTTTTCGACTTTTCCATTAACTGGTCTGCAAGAATTTTCTCCGAACGAAAGCTGTCACGGCGATGAACGATTGTCACATGTTCAGCTATATTTGACAAATACAGAGCCTCTTCAACGGCTGTATTTCCGCCACCAATTACTGCCACTTTTCGGCCTCGATAAAAGAACCCATCGCAAGTTGCACAGGCTGAAACCCCTTTACCTTTAAACGCCTCCTCGGAATCTAGACCTAGATACTTCGCTGTCGCTCCTGTGGCAATAATCACTGCATCTGCGGTGTAGGTTGTCTCTGAGCCTTTAAGAACAAAAGGGCGATCAGAAAAGTCCACTTCAGTGATGTAGTCATTGATAATTTCGGTTTTAAACCTAATCGCGTGCTCTTTCATCCGCTCCATAAGATCTGGACCCTGAACGCCATCATTGTCTCCAGGCCAATTATCAACATCCGTGGTAGTCATTAATTGGCCGCCTTGTTCTAGGCCACTGACCATCACGGGATTTAGATTCGCTCTGGCTGCATAAACTGCAGCCGAATAACCGGCAGGACCTGAGCCAACAATCAAAACTCGACAATGTTTATTCTCACTCATTTGAAATACTTTATACTAATTAACCAATGGTAAATTATAAACTACCTTGAAAAAAAATAACAAACGAACAGCGCATTCAAGTT
>Ga0187833_10001623_pt1 | contig 25366 bp, 20 predicted proteins | sample ETNtaG_37_FD_167968 | JGI IMG/M metagenome (GOLD analysis project Ga0187833, IMG submission 167968) | Marine microbial and viral communities from oxygen minimum zone, Eastern Pacific Ocean - ETNP2014_SV_400_PacBio MetaG (Illumina Assembly) | ecosystem: Environmental > Aquatic > Marine > Hypoxic...
GTCGTCGGTCGAGCTGATATCGTCAAGGTCGTCGAGAGACTCATGCGCGAAGTCGACACCTGTGTCGAGAATCGCAATCGTCACATTCTCACCGCGAAAGCCGAACTGTGACCATATATCAGTCGCGCGAATTGAATCAACCGTGTTGTCCAGCATCGGGTAAAACATGACGTCCGGCTCGAGCCACACCAGCCCAGAAAGCCATGTCAGTGATGGTAGCGCATTGAGCGGCACGATTGCCCCGAATGTCTCGAATCTGGGAAACCAGGAGACGACTTCACCACCTAAGGACACAACGTAGGTGCGGTGCTCGCCACGTAAATCATCCACACGCATGATTACCGAAATCTGCCCTTCGGGGGCTGGCGTTCCTCCCAATTCACCAATGCGCCCCGGCTGGGCAGCCATCAGCGCCAGCCGCGGGTCGACCAGCGACACCGTTTCCGCCGGCATCTCGATCCCATCAGGTGATATGGGCGTCGCCCCGGCCGGCAGCATCCCTGCCAGCGCCGGTAGAGCCAGCAGGGCGACAAGCAGCAGCGCAGCGAACCGCTTCACGGGCGGCGCGTAGTCAAGCCGGGGATAAGTGTTTGCAACTGCTATGAGGGGGCAAATTATTCATCGAGGCTTACGAACGACAAAAATCACTGGAATATATTAACTTTCGAAACTTATAGGTTTTTAATAGTCGTTGATTAGTGACTCAATAATGATTCGTTGGTTCATCATCCTGCATCGCGTTTCTAACTTCGGTGAGGCAACAGCCAAGGACATTAAAATGGAACTTAGTGTATCCGAAGCCCATGCCAGAGTGACCCTTGAAAGAATGCGAAAATGGGGTTTTGTCAAACGTCGAAAAAGTCCGGAAAAGACTGGGGGGAGACCGGCTTACCTGTATCGGGTAACATGGAAAGCAGAATGCTTCATGGACTGGGCTGACAGGTATTGGGGGTCTGTATGGTATGACGAAATGCGAGAGGAGGTTGAACGATTTGTATTCAGGGACTCAGATATGGGTGAAGATGAATATCGCTCAAGACTTCGCAACCCCCAGTTCAATGCCAAGAGCTGGCAAGAATATTACAGGTTTCAAAAGTTGCTATATTGACCTTGAAACTGGCGCCCGGACCGGGATTCGAACCCGGGTTCGAAGCTCCGCAAGCTCCAGTGATTCCTAGCTACACCATCCGGGCGCGCGGCGCGATGGCTCGCCTTCTTTAAAGCCCGCGGCGAAGGCGCGGCGGCTCGCTGGCAACGATTCCGCAATACTCAAACCATTAAGACTCGGCGCCTTGGCGCCGCATGGCAAGCGTGGTGCTGCTGCTCGGCTCGGCCAGCGACAAGCCAGTAGCTGCGAAGGCGGAGCAGGTGCTGGTGCAGCTCGGCATCAGCTACGCGACGCACGTCGCGTCGGCGCACCGCACCCCGCGCCGCGTGGTCGAGCTCGTTGAGGGCAGCGATGCGTCGGTGTTCATCGCCGTCGCAGGCCTCTCCGCAGCGCTGCCGGGCGTCGTCGCGGCGCACACGCGCAAGCCGGTCATCGGCATCCCATGCACCTCCGACAGCTCGCCCGGCAACCTCGACTCGCTACTCTCGGTAGTGCAGATGCCGCCCGGCGTCCCGGTCGCCGCGGTCGGCCTCGGCCGCGGCGAGAACGCGGCGCTGCTCGCGGCGCGGATTCTCGCGCTCGGCGATGACGCCATCGCGGCCGCGCTGGAAGATTACCATGCCGAGCTAGAGCGCAAGGTCATCGAGTCGAGCTGAAACGGACGTTTCAGCACGCCGGTTTTATCGACAGCGCTATTTAGTCTTCGTAGCCGTGTTTCCCGATGAGCGGGACGAAAGCGACGCCGGGCCGCCGCTCTTCGCGCCATTCGTCGCCGTCGCGCTCGATGACTAGCAACGCCTGCAGCGTGCGGCCGCCGACCGGCACTACCATGCGCCCCCGCACGGCGAGCTGCTCGCGCAGCGGCCCCGGCAGTCGCGGCGCACCGCAGGTGACCAAGATGCGGTCGAACGGCGCCAGTTCGGGCAAGCCGCACGAGCCATCGCCGTGGTGCACCGTCGCGTTCGCAATGCCCGCAAGGTTGGCGCGCGCCCGTTGCGCCAGTTGCGGGATGCGTTCGACGGTGTGCACCTCACCGTTCGGTGCGATCATCGCCGCCGCAACCGCCGCGTGGTAGCCGCAGCCAGCGCCGACCTCGAGTAGCCGCTGGCCGGGGCGCGGCTGCAGCTCCTCGAGCATCATCGCCACCATATGCGGCGCCGAGATGGTCTGCCCGCGGCCGATAGACAGCGGCGTGTCATCCCACGCAGCGTAGCGCTGCGGCTGCGGAACGAACGCGGCGCGGTCGACCGCCTCCATCCCCGCCCGGACCGCCGGCGTACGCAGGTATTCGCGCCGCTCAAGGTAGTCGAGCAGACGCGTTCGCGCGGGGTTTGCACTCATCGCTCGTCTAGCGCTCGCCGTGCGGGGGCGCTGGCCTTGCTCCGTAGCGGCTGGCGGCAGACGCGTCCGCACTGCAGGCAGGTGGTGGTGCGCCACCCCTTGCGCGACAGCCGCACGCGGGCGGTCGCCGGCCCCAGGAAACCGTCGCAGCCGCGGCAGACGCGTAGCCGCTGCTCCCGCGTCAGCTTCTGCCGGTAGCGCTTGCCAATGAGCCGCGCCAGCTGCGCGCAACGGTCAGCGTCGCGCTGCCGCCCTTCCAGCGCCCAGCGCTCCGCCTGCTCGAGCAGGTGCGCGATGCGCTCGCGAGCGATGGTCTCCATGCGGTTCGTGCGGCGACCGCGACGACGCGACGACATGCGCCGCGAGTGGCCGGTTTTTTAATGGGCACCGGCTGCGCGAGCGTGCTCGGCGACCTGTTGCGGTGGGACTCCGCGTGGGAGCTCTACTTCCACTTCCTGATTTTCGTTCCGATTGTCCTGCGACTGGGCGTGCTGGGCGGGCCGGCGCTGACAGCCATCAAACTCCACGGTCACCACCTCAAGTGGCTCTTCGAGCGGCTGCAGGAAATCCCGCGCGGCTACACCATCGCGGTCAAGTTCACCATCGGGCTGCTGGTGCCGGCGACGATTGCGCTGCTGCGTTTCTTCGTCCCGAGCCCCGACACGGATGGCCTCGTCACGCTGGCGGGCGTAACGCTGCATGTCCCGGCGTGGAGCGAAATATCGCAGTGGCACTACCTCGCCATCGCCGTCTTCTTCATCGCGCACACCTACCTCGACTTCCGGCGGGTGTGGGACACACGCGAGCTGGCGGTGCGCATCATCAGCATCGACATCAGCCGCTACCGGCCGATGGTCGACCGCATGCTCTCGATGGGCGACTGGCTTCACGGCTCGGCCGAGCGCGGCGTGCAGGCGCAGGCGCACGAACGCGTGGCGCGCTTTGTCGGCTTCCTCGCCACGCGCGTGATCGACACGACCAACACGGTCGTCGACAAGGTGATGGAAAAGCCCGACGCGTATGCACGGCGCTGGATGCTGGTCAATGTCGCGACCGGCCTCGTGTTCCACCTGCTGCCGATGGTGTTCCTGTTCCTACTGGTCGTGACGCAGGAAATAGCATAAGTGGCGCGAACCGTGCGCGAAGACGCGACATGACTACGCCACACTTCGCGCCTTCAATGGCGCTGCTGCTTCTTTTGCCCGCGTTCGCGGGGTGCCTCGACAGCGGCGAGCCGGCGCAGCCGGCGCTCGCCGCCTCGGTCAGCATGGCGCCGGGCGAGCTGATCGGCGGCACCTTCCAGCCGGTCGAGTTCACCGCGCGCCAGCCGTTGAGCCTGCTGGTGCCCTACCCGGTCCGCGACTTCATCACGGGGCTGGTGCAGAACGGCACCGTGCTCGACTTCGCTAGGGCATTTGACTCGCGGCAGGTGGAAATGCTGGCACCGCCCGGCCACGCCACGGCCACGTTCCTCGTCGCCGAGCAGGGGCGCGATGCGTGGCCGCTGCGCGCGACCAATGAGAGCTGGCGCGAGTGGATAGACCGCGGCGGCCCCGCGGAAGGCATGGCCGACGGCATCGGCGCGCTGCGCGTAGCTGGTGACGGTGAACTGCCGGCGCTGGTCCCGGAAAGGCTCACCGCCGCCGGCATCGAGACGTTGCAGTTCCCGGTTTCGCGTCCCATGCGTGACGGTATTGCCCTGGAGCAGGGAGGTAACCACAGCACCGGGCTAGTCGACGGCTATTCCATCTATGAGTGGCTGGAATTCGTAACGGACGAACAGGACGGCTATAACGAGCGCTGGGGGCCACTGGTCCCGCGCGATCCTGCCTATGAGCGGGCGCTGGCGTTCCTGGAGGGCGAGTTTGACTCAATGGGGCTCGACGGGCAGATTCACCGCTACGAGTTCTCCAGCTCACCCTACGCGGTCAACGTCTGCGGCTACAGGACGGGGACGGTCTACCCCAATGAGTGGCTGGTGCTCGGGGCTCACCTCGACCTCGCGGAGCCGGGCAGCCCACCTGGTGGCGGAACCCACATCGGCGCGCACGACAACACTGCCGGGGTGGCGATGGCGCTCGCGGCGGCCGAGGCGCTGGCGCAGTTCGACAGCCGGCGCACGCTCGCCGTTTGTTTCTGGTCGAACGAAGAGAACGGCTACGACGGCGCCGACCGCTGGATTGACAACATCCCGCCCGGCGTGAACATAACTAATTACCTGAACATCGACAGCGCCGGGGTGAACTATCCCGGTGAATACACGCTGGTTGTCGACATCATCCCCGAGACCGACAACAAGCTCAACGAGCAGTGGGAGATGATTTCGCTCACCGAGTGGATTGGGACCACCTTCTACGATATCGCCCCGGTGCTGCGCAATGGCCGCGAACTCTACTACACCGAAGGCTACGCGGCGATGAAGGACCACGACCACCCCCACCCAGACACTATTTCGGTCCACGAGTCGCAGCGCGGCCGCAGCGACTACGTGCGCTTCGCCGACCGGCTCGGGGTCGTCTCGCTGGATTTCGGCGCCATAACCGGCGGCTACGACTGCTACCACGCGCCGTGCGACACACTGGATGAGATGGTTGACTGGATGGCGACTGCAAACGCCACGGGGCAGCAGAACCTGGTCGCGTCGCTGGACATGATAGCGTGGTGGTTTACCGGCCTCTTCTGGTACCTCGACGAGCGGCCGGTCTACGACCGCAGCTAAAGCGACTCAAACCGCGCCAGCAGTTCCCCCGCCGCCGCGCGCAGCGCATCAAGTTCCCCTTCGTTGGCGAGCGTCTCATCGGCCGCCGCAATCGTCTCCGCCAGCGACCAACCCAGCTCGCGCTCGTCGCGCGCGTGGAACGCGGCTGCGTCGCCGTCGTCGATGCGGCCGCGCTGCTGGACCCGCGCCAGCCGCTGTTCAGCCGACGCGACGACCGCGACCGTCACCAGCGCGTCGCCATACGCGGCGCGGAACACCACCAGCTCCTGCTCGCCGCGCATGCCGTCGATGAGCACATGGCTGCCGGCAGCGCGCAGCGCGTCGATGTGCGGTAGCGACCGCGAAGCCCAGACGCCGTAGCCGTGCGCTTCGCGCTCACCATTGGCGACCGCGCCGACGCTGGCGGGCGCCAGCTCGAGTCCGCGCTGCTCGGTCTCCTCCCACACCAGGTCGCCGATGCGGTGCACCGCCCAGCCGCGCTGCTGCGCGACCGCCGCCACCTCACCCTTGCCGGCGGCGGGCATGCCTGTCAGCGCGATGATGGTCATCAGAACTCCGACGGCTCGCGGTATTCGCCGAAGACCCCGCGCAGCACTTCGCACAGTTCGCCTAGCGTTGCGTCGGCGCGGACCGCTGTGATAAAGTGCGGCATCAGGTTGTCATCGCCCTCGGCCGCCTTCTGGACCGCGTCGAGCGCTGAGGTGTGCTTCTTCGCGTCGCGTTGCTTGCGCAGCCGCGCCAGCCGCGCGCACTGCCGCTCGAAGCCTTTCGGGTCTATCTCCAGTATGGGGATTTCGACCGGCTCATCGACCGTGTGCGCGTTGACACCGACGATTTTGCGCTCGCCCGAGTCGATTTCGCGCTGGTAGGCGTAGGCCGCCGCGGCGATTTCCTTCTGGAACCAGCCTTTCTCAATGGCGGGGATGACGCCGCCGAGCGAATCGATGCGGTCGAAGTAGTCGCGCGCCTGCCGCTCAAGGTCGTCGGTGAGCCACTCAAGGTAGTATGAGCCGCCGAGCGGGTCAACCACGTTGGCGGCGCCCGACTCGTGTGCAATCACCTGTTGCGTGCGCAGCGCAATCTGTGCCGCTTTCTCCGACGGCAGCGCCAGCGCCTCGTCCATCGCGTCGGTGTGTAGCGACTGCGTGCCACCCATCACGCCCGCGAGTGCCTGGATGGCGACGCGCACGATATTGACCTCGGGCTGCTGTGCCGTCAGCGAGCAGCCGGCGGTTTGCGTGTGGAACCGCAGCTTCCACGAGCGTGGGTCCTTGGCACCATACTTCTCGCGCATCTCGCGCGCCCAGATGCGGCGCGCTGCGCGATACTTGGCGATTTCCTCGAAGAAGTCATTGTGCGCGTTGAAAAAGAACGAGAGCCGCGGTGCGAACTCGTCGACGCCCAACCCACGCTTGACTGCGTCGTCAACGTAGGCAAAGCCGTCGGCGAGAGTGAACGCCAGTTCCTGCGCCGCAGTGGAGCCAGCCTCACGAATGTGGTAGCCCGAAATCGAGATGGTGTTCCACTTCGGCATCTCGCGCGTGCCGAACTCGACCGTGTCGGTCACCAGCCGCAGCGACGGTAACGGTGGATAGAGATACTCCTTCTGCGCGATGAACTCCTTCAGGATATCGTTCTGGATGGTGCCGCCCAGCTTCGCGCGAGGGACGCCGTTGTTCTCGGCGTTGGCAATATACATCGCCCAGGTAATTGCCGCGGGCGAGTTGATGGTCATCGACGTCGTGACCTTGTCGAGCGGAATCCCGTCGAACAGCTGCGCCATATCCTCCAGTGACGAGACGCCGACCCCGCATTCGCCAAACTCCCCCGCCGCGGTGGGCGAGTCGGAGTCGTAGCCGTAGAGCGTCGGCAGGTCGAAGGCAGTGCTGAGCCCGGTCTGCCCCTGCGAAAGGAGATACTTGAAGCGCGCATTGGTCTCGCGCGCCGAACCGAAGCCGGCGAACATGCGCATGGTCCAGAGTCGGCCGCGATGCATCGTGGCGTGGATGCCGCGGGTGTAGGGATACTCGCCCGGGAAGCCAATGTCGCGGTCGTAGTCGAGGCTCGCGTTGTCGAGCGCGGTGTAGAGTCGCCCCACTTCCTGCCCCGAGGTGGTGATGAAACGCTCCAGCCGTTCAGGGTACCGCTCGAGCGCTGGCGCGAGCGTCTCGCGCTCCCAGCGCGCCCGCTCCGCCTCGAGGTCGCCGGAGCGCGACTTTTTGCCGCCACCGCTCCCGGCTCCATCGGGCGAAGTCATCGCACTCCGGAGGTGTGGATGTAATAAGGATTATCGGCGAGTGACTACCTGAGTTTAGCGATTAATTATCGTCGAAAAATATCTGGTTGTAGTACCTAACCGATGTCTGTCCGATTTTTATCTTGCTGGAGCAGTCCCGCACCTCGTCAGGCGTAATCTCCTCCAGTAACAGCTTTATGGCTAGGTAAGGAATGTTCAGCCCCGGTGCGAAAATCTGGGTAGATATCCTGGGATTCAGTTCAATCAGGTACTCCCCGATAAACTGGGCATTGACAATCCAGTCCAGATCCAGCGCCTTCACGATATGCCTGGTGCTTTCGAGCAGCTCAGGACTCTCAACCTGGATAAATTTCATTGGCAAGCCGCAACGTTCGTTGTGTCGGGACTTAATGGGACACAGCAGGACATCTCCGTTCCTAGTCAGGGGGTCGGTAGTACAATCGATACCCTGGATGTATTCCATGACGAGTGATTCAGGGAAATCGTCGTCCTCTCCGAAGACGTCCATGAACTCATTCATGGAGATAAAATAGCTGAATGGTCTCTGTTTCAGTATAATCTCCTTGCGTGAGACATCCTCGGAAAGTATCCTGAAACCCCTCGACCCCTTCGAGAAGGGAGGCTTGAAACAGACAGGATTGTCAGGGTATCCCAGCACTTCGGTGGACGAAACAAATTGTTCGAGGCTGCTGACATGCCTGAATTCAGGAACCTTCACGGGACTGTCCTCGAAAAAAGAGTACAGTTCTGCCTTGTTCTCTGAAATTTTAACGGCCCGTTCCGAAGCGACCATAACCCTGGTCCCGGCGGCTTCCAGCAGTTCGCTGTTACTGGCAATCGCGATAATCTCGGAGGAGGACTGGGGGACTGGGGGAAGAGGACATGCGGTCTTTCCAGCTCGATAATCTCGAGTAGCCGTGGTATGAACTCGGGGCTGGTTCCCCGGGGAACTAGGTGGAAGCGGTCGCACCAGTGTGCCCCGATCTTGTACTGGTCAATGTCGGTCCCTATTATCTTGACTGAGCGCTCGTCAACCTGTTTCAGCTGCCTGATAACAGGCGCCGCTCCGGGGCAGCCAGCTGCAGTGAGCAGGACACGAAGTTCGTCCATCCGGCAAACCTGAAGGAGTGTCACTAATAATACTTGGACTATTTAGGTGGAAACAACCATTCCGGGTGGAAACATAATTTTAAGAACGTTGGAGGTTCATTTACTGACGGCCAGGAGATGGAGGGCGGCTTACGGCCTTCGGGCTGAGGAAAGTCCCCTCTCCAAGGGCAAGGCAGCCTTCGGGGGCCCGCGAGGGTCGGCAATGGAGCAGAAACGGCACAGCCGCCGGTTAATGGGATGAGCGCCACGGGCGTGACGTCGCCGGCGGATTTGGTGAAACGGCCACCCCTGCCGGAGCAAGTCCAAGCAGGCGCGACGACCGGCCCGGGAGCGCCAGGTAGGACGCAAAGCTGAATGCCGCCAACCTCACACGAGCAATCGCGTGGGGCGAACAGAAAGGGGCTTACTCCCATCGCCTGGCCACTCCCGTTCACAGTACTTCCCTGACTTCCGACGACAGCTATATATATCAGACATGGCCGGGCGGCGGAACCCCATTAGAGGGAGGAAACAAAAAATGGCAAGCGACTGGAGCGAGGAGCCGGACTGCATACAGCGTGGTTCAGGTTGGACCGATTTTGGCAATCTTTCGAAGGAACGGCCCATAAGAAAATTACACCGGCGGAAGCGTAAGCAAAGCAAGCTGAAAGCTAGCGATAGTGAGTCCACTGGACGGTGAACAGAAAGTGACTTATTCCCATCGCTTGGCCCCGGGAGCGACCTGCAGCATTAATTACTTATCTTAAAATTTTCTGCTTCTCACGCGCAAATTCATCCTCGGTGAGCACACCCGCCTTTTTCAGCTCACCCAATTCCTTGAGTTGGGAAACCCTGTCACCTGATTGTTGTTGACTCGCAAACTGCGCGGAAGGGTTCGATAGATAATTCGTCGCTTCATTGCCCTTCAAAGGCCTGCCCTGCGCGTCAGTCCAGTCATCTTGGACTAAAATCAGGATTCCTTCGATAAAACCCCAGATAGCCCCCACTCCAAGTGTAATCAAGGTGACTATAATCTGGGCTATCCCAATCCCTATATAACCCAAGTAAAACCTGTGAATCCCTAAACCACCTATAACAATTCCCAATATCCCTGCGACAAGTTTATCCTTCTGAGGGGCCAGAACCTGGGTGTTGTCGCCATACTGCAGGTCGTGTCGGTCCACTTGCCGCTTGAACTATCTTAGTTATAAAAGCCTTTACAGAAATAACGACACATAATAACCGAAGACGGAAAAGAAGATTCAGCTATAATCCTATTAACAGGCCTGAATCGTCGGCCGGCGTGAGCGGATTGGTCGAGTGCGTGCCCAACTTCTCGGAAGGGCGCGACCGCAAGGTGATTGACGCCATCGCCGCCGCCATCACATCGGTCGAAGGCGCAGAGGTGCTCGACATCGATATGGGTGGCGAGACCAACCGCACGGTCGTGACCTTCGTCGCACCGCCTGATGTAGTGGGCGACGCGGCGTTCGCCGGCGTCGCCCGCGCGGCCGAACTCATCGACATGCGCACACACGCCGGCGCGCATCCTCGCATGGGCGCCACCGATGTGCTGCCGTTCGTGCCGGTCAGCGGTGTGAGCATGGACGACTGCGTCGCCATCGCGCACGCGACCGGCGAGCGCATCGGCACCGAACTCGGCATTCCCGTCTGGTTCTACGAAGAGGCGACGCGGTCGCCGGAGTTCCGCAACCTGGCGCGCGTCCGCGCCGGGGAGTATGAGGGACTTGCGGAGCGACTCGGAGAGGGGGCGCCCGACGCCGGGCCGGCCGAGTTCAACGCGCGCAGCGGCGCGACAGCCGTCGGGGCGCGCGAGTTCCTGATTGCGTGGAACATCAACCTGAACACGCGCGACCGCGCCTACGCCAACGAGCTCGCCTACGAGCTGCGCGAGCGCGGCCGCTGGAAGCGCAGCGGGTCGCCCGACGCGTTCTACTACAAGGGCGACATCGTCCATTTCGCCGACGGGGAGTTCCCATGCGGTAACTGCGACTTCGCGGGCGTCGATTTCGACGCGCTCGCGGCACACCATGCCGAAACGCACGGCGGCGACCTGGCGACGGCGTATCGAGCGCGCGGGCTCGACCCCCGCGCGCTGGTCGGCAAGCCAGTCTACAAAGACGGCCGCTTCACGAACCTGAAGGGCATCGGCTGGGAAATCCCCGAATATGGCTGCGCGCAGCTTAGCTTCAACGTCACAAACTTCCGCACCACGCCGCTACATGAGGTCTTCGACGCCGCCTGCGAAGAGGCGCGAAAGCGCGGCATCTGCGTCACCGGTTCCGAAATCGTGGGTCTGGTGCCGTGGGAGGTGCTGCGGCAGGCCGCGGTCCACTACCTGCGGCGGATGGGAAAATCGCCCGGGTTGCCGGTTCCCGACCTTGCCGCGGCGGCAATCCAGTCGCTCGGCCTGCGCGACGTCGCTGATTTTAACCCCGCCAGCAAGGTGCTGGGGATGCCGAAGCAGGAAGGCGAGCTGGTCAACCGCGTCACCTACGACTTCGTCGACGAGGTTTCGCGCGACTCGCCCGCCCCCGGCGGCGGCTCGGTCGCGGCGCTTGCCGGCGCGCTGGGCGCTGCGCTCGGGACGATGGTCGCCAACCTTTCCGCCACGAAAGGGACGCAGGCGGCGAACTACGATGCGCTGGCCGGCATCGCCGAGCGCGGGCAAGCGGTGAAAGAGGCGCTCGTCGCGGGCGTCGACGCAGACACCAGCGCCTTCGATGGCGTAATTGCGGCGATGCGCATGCCCAAGGATAGCGACGAGCAGCGCGCTACGCGCGACGCTGCGCTCGAGGCCGGCTACCGCACCGCGACGGCTGTGCCGCTGGCGACCGTCGGGCAGTGCCGCGACGCGCTCGCGGTCTGCGGCGAGATGGCGCCGCTGATGGACGCGGGAATGGCGAGCGATGTCGGCTCCGGGGCGCTGCTGGCGCACGCCGGCGCCCGCGCCGCAGGCTACAACGTGCGCATCAACCTGAAGGAAATCCCCGACGAGGCGTTCTGCCGTGAGACCAGCGTGGCGCTCGAGGCACTGCTGGGCGAGTGTGACTCGCTGGCGGCTGCGGTCGCGCAAGCGGTCGAGGCGACGCTGCGTTAGTTCAATATCCCCCCGCTTGGTGAGCGACCGTGATTGAGGCGCGCAGGCTTGTCAAGCAGTTCGGCGCGGTGACCGCGCTGGCCGGCCTCTCGGTCAAGGTCCCCGAAGGCCGCGTTGGGCTGCTCGGGCCGAACGGCGCCGGGAAATCGACATTCATCAAGCTGGCACTCGGCATCTTCGCGCCGAGCGGTGGCTCGGTCACGGTGCTGGGCGAGAACGTCGCCACCGCCGGTCCCGAATTGCGGAAGCGTATCGGCTACATGCCAGAGCACGACTGCCTCCCCGACCGGCTTACCGGTGTTGAGTTCGTGGTCGAGATGGCGCAGGTTTCCGGCATGGCTCGGCAGGCGGCCATCCAGCGCACGCACGAAGTGCTGAACCACCTGCGCATGGGCGAGGAGAAATATCGCCCCATCTCGGAATACAGCGGCGGGATGCGGCAGAAGGTGAAGCTGGCGCAAGGCCTTGTGCACGGCCCCGAGCTGGTTATCCTCGACGAACCCACATCCGGCTTGGACCCGCAGGCGCGGCGCGAGATGCTGCGTACGATTCGCACGCTGACCGAGCTGGGGCACTCCAACGTGCTGCTCTCGACCCACATCCTGCACGACGTCGAGCAGGTTTGCGACCATGTCATCATCGTCTCGCAGGGCCGCCTCCAGATGGTAGAGCAAGTCGAATCGCTGCTCGCCCGGCTCGAAGACTGGGTCGAGGTACGTGTCGGCGAACCGCGCGCCGCCTTCTGCGCCGCCCTCGACAAGCGCAAGCTGGAGTGGCAGGAGCACGGCCCGGCGCTGCGCGTCGGCTTCCGCGGCGACGAGACCTTCGACGCCATTCTGGCTGCCGCGGGGGAGAGTGGCGCACCGCTGCTGCAGATGGAGCGCGCGACGCGGGCGCTTGAGGACCTTTACCTCGAGGTGGTCAAGTGAGCGAGGCGCGCGTGATGGAGCGCTACCGCCGCTACACTGCTGCGTTGGCCGACCGGCGCACCATTGTCTGGGGTATGGGCTGGCGCGAGTTCGAGCGACTGGTGCGAAACCGCTGGGTGCTACTGGTGATTGGCCTCGCGTGGGCGCAGACCTTGCTGATTGCGCTGATAGTGATGCCACAGGGGTTATTCACGCCGCAGGAAATTCACCTGCGACTCTACGGTGACCTGACGGGCGGTGGCATCCGCATCCAGCTGGTGCTGCTCGCCGCCATCACCGGCAGCCAGCTGGTTTCGCGCGACCTCGGCGACCAGTCCATTCACCTCTACCTAGCGCGGCCGCTGACCCGCGTCGACTACCTGCTGGCGCGGCTGCTGACGCTGCTGCTGCTCTTCCTGTTGGCGGCACTGGCGCCCAACCTCTACCTGGCGCTGGCGCAGTGGACCGACTCCGGCTACGCGCTGGGATGGTTCGGCGACCATCGCTGGATGCTACTGGCAACGGTCGGTTACGGGCTACTGGTCTCGATTACCTTCTCGCTGCTGGCGCTGGCGTGCTCGGCGCTGACCGGTCGCAGCGGTTACGCTGCGGTCGGCTTCTTCCTCGCCGTCTATTTCCCGTCGTTCCTTGTCGAGACTGGCTATGGACTGGTGCAGGACGAGCGCATCCTGCTATTCTCGGTGTTGCATCTGCTTGACATGGTAGGTCACGAGATGTTCGAGGCACCGCAGTGGGTCACAGTCTACGGATTTTTCTTCCGGATTGACCTCGGCTGGCGCACGCCACTGCTGCTGCTGGCGGCAATCTGGGCAGCGACCGCCTCGGCGGTCACGCTGCGGCTGCAACGGCTTGAGGTGACCCATTGAGCATCGTCCTCGAGGCCGCGACGCGAAACTACGGGCTGGTGCAGGGGGTTTCCAACGTCTCGCTCGAGCTCGGCCCGGGCATCACCGGCATCCTCGGCCCCAACGGCGCCGGCAAGAGCACGCTGATGAAGCTGGTGCTGGGGCTGGCACGGCCGTCGCTGGGACGCGTCCGCATCGACGGCCGCGATCCGGCCAGCGACTGGGAGCTGCGCAGCCGTTTCGGCTTCGTCCCGGAATACGACTGCTTCTACGACCACATGACTGCCCGCGAATACGTCGCGCACTTCCTGCAACTGCAGGGTGTCGCCCCGGATGAAGCGGGCGAGCGCGCCGCGGCGCTGCTTGATGACGTCGGCCTCGGCGACGCGATGGAGCGGCGCATCCGCACCTACTCGCGCGGGATGCGGCAGAAGGCCAAGTTCGCACGGGCGATTGCGCACGACCCCAACCTGCTGGTGCTGGACGAGCCGTTTCAGGGCACCGACCCGACGACGCGGCGGCTGTTGATGGAACTCATCCGGAGCTGGGCTAACGCGGGGCGCACCATCCTGCTCTCGAGCCACATCCTGCACGACGTCGAGGCGCTGACCGACCGCATCGTCTTCCTCTCGGGCGGGCAGGTGCTCGCCGTCGGCGACCGCCACGCCATCCAGAAGCTGATGCCACACGTGCGGCAGAAGGTGCGGCTTACTCCTGCCGATGCGGGACAGCGGCCGCAACTGGCGCGGCTGCTGCTCGAGCAGCCGTCGGTCGAAGGAGTCTCGCTACAGCGCGACTGGGTCGAGGTCGATACGACCGACGCCGAAACGTTCCACCGTGCGCTGCCGCCGCTGCTGCGCAAGGCGAAGATTGCGATTCACGCTATCGACTCGCCCGGCGAGGACCTCGAAGCGCTCTACGAAAAGCTGGTAGGAGGCGAGCAGTGGAAAGCGTAGGCGAGGAAGTGGCGCGGCTGCTGCAAATTGGCCGGCCGGTGTTCCGCGACGGCGTGCGGCAGTTCCTGCTGGCGCGCAGCACGCTGATTATCGCCGCGCTGCTGCTGACTCCGGGGCTGCTCTCAGGCTGGTTCTGGTACGACAGCCGTGGTAAAGTGGAGACGCAGGTCATCGCCGGTGACGAGGTGCGCGTCTTCGAAGGGGAAGTGCTGCACGCGGTGATGGCCGACGTGTTCTACGGTCTCGCCTTCCACCTCTATCTGCCCTTGGTAGTAGCGCTGGTGGCGCTGCTGGGAGCGGTTGAATTGCTCAACACCGAGTTCAAACAAAAGACGATGCAGCTGCTGCGCACCTCACCAGTACGGATGTACGAAATCCTGCTCCCCAAACTGCTCGCTGGCACTCTCGGCACTTTCGTCGCGGTGGGAACGCCGCTCACGGTCATGTATCTGGCGCTGCTGGCACACGGCGGCAGCTTCGGCCTGCGCGAGCACCTGCCGCTGCTCGGCGCGGTGCTCGGGACGCTGCTGCTGGCGTCGCTCGCCTACACCAGCATATTCCTGCTCATCAACGCACTGGTGCAACGGCCGCTGCCGGTCTCGCTGGTCTACTGGCTGGTATGGGAAGTGATGCTGGCGAGCGGCGATTCACAGCGCTTCAGCATCATGCACTACCTGCGTTCATTCGCGCTGCCGCGACTGAAATACCTCGATGTAGAGGCGGACAGCCTGAACCTGACGGTCGAGACCGTAACCGATTTTTCGGCCACCGTGACTTCCATCGCGACCGACCCGTGGCAATCGGTCGGCGTGCTGCTGGCGGTGACGGCGGTTACCTTCATGCTCGCCTCGCGGATGCTAGAGCGCAAACAATTCTGAAAGCTTAAATCCGCCGGGAAGTAGCGCCGCCGCCATGGCGAAGCGGGACTACTACAAAGTGCTCGGTATCAAACGGGACGCGTCGAAGGCGGAAATCAAGAAGGCGTACCGCACACTGGCGCGGAAATACCACCCCGACGCCAACCGCGAAAACCAGTCCGAGGCCGAGGAGAAATTCAAGGAAATCTCCGAGGCGTACGAAGTGCTGGCCGACGACGAGAAGCGGCCGCGCTACGACCGCCACGGCCACGAAGGGGTCAACTTCGGCGGCGGCGGCTTCTCGTGGGACGACTTCACCCACCAGGGCGACATTTCGGATATTTTCGGCCAGCTCTTCGGCGGCGGTGGTGGCGGCGGGATGGGCGACCTTTTCTCGCAGTTCTTCGGTGGGGGCGCCCGACAGCGCGGCCCGCGCAACCACGGCGCCGACCTGCGCTACGACCTGACGCTGAGCCTCGAGCAGGCCTACAGCGGCCTCGAGCAGCAAGTGACTATCCCGCGTGACGAAGCGTGCGGCGACTGCTCCGGCAGCGGCGCGGCCGAAGGGGGCAGCGCTGTGACCTGCAGCCAGTGCGGCGGTCGCGGGATGGTACAGCACGTCCAACGGCGCGGCTTCATGCAGACGGTCCAGACCGGCGAGTGCCCGCAGTGCGGCGGCGACGGGAAAAACGTCGACAAGCCGTGCAGCGGCTGCCGCGGGCGCGGCGTTCGCGAGGCGCGGAAGAAAATCAAGCTAACCATCCCCCCCGGGATTGATGACGGCCACCGGCTGCGCCTGCGCGGGCAGGGCTCGGCCGGCCCGCGCAACGGGCCTCGCGGAGACCTTTACGTCATCACCAACGTCCGGCGCCACCGCACCTTCCAGCGGCAGGAGACTGAAATCGTGCTCGAGCTGGAGATAACGCCGGCGCAGGCGGTGCTAGGCGATGAAATCAAGGTGCCGACGCTCGCCGGCAAGGTCAAGCTGAAGGTGCCCGCGGGAACCCAGTCGGGCGCGGTGCTGCGGCTGCGCGGCAAGGGGATGCCCGACCTAGCGCGCGCCGGCCACTACGGCGACCAGCACGTGCGGGTCAACGTCCGCATCCCGAAGGCTGGACGTAAGTCGCGCCCGGCGTGGGAGCAGCTACGCGAGCTGGACGGCGAGTCGCCTTCGCTCTTCGAGCGGGTTCGCGACCGCTTCGGCTAACGCCGGCGGCGGCGCAGGCCGGCCAGGCCCGCGATGGCAAAGGCCGCAAACAGCCCCGTGAAACCAGGCGCTAATGCCGGGTTGGGACCATCGACGTATGCATCGGCCCAGAGGTCGAAGAACTCGATTACGTAGGTGGCGTTGCCGTTCTCGTCCTCGCGGTTGCAGACTTCGCCGCCGGTGCCCATCTTGTCGCTGCGGATTTCGTACGTGTCGTTCACAGATACAAGACCATCCCCATCGTTATCGTTCCACGTGATGTACCAATGGCAGCCAGTTTCGGTATCAACCATGTCGGCCCCTCCATCTGAGAGGACCATACTAGCCACTACCCTGGCATTCTCCCGGCCGCCTTCTTCCTCGTCCCCGCCGAAAGGATCACCAATATCGGGACCTTCATCATCGCTGCCTTCATACGCCTCAAGAACCCGAATCTCCATCTCATCGTTGGGGGCTTCCTGCATGTAATTGCCATTACCCTCCGATATCGTCCCCTCATAGACGTTCTGCGATGTTTCGTTGTCATCGTAGGAGTCTGCGTCCCAATTGAACTGGGTTGCGGACTTGTTCAGGCCTTCGTCGTCATTCAGCTCGATGTAGACTTCGTCACCGTACCAGAACTCGAAAGCCATGATTGGTACGCCAGTCTCATTGTGGAACTCCAGATGTCTCGGATACAACGTACCGGTCTCGATATTCTGTGTCAGAGTCGCGGCAATGCTCATATTGTCCTCGTCATCCCAGGCATAGGCGTAATATTCAATCCAGTCATCCTTGCCATCGTCATCGGAATCCAATCCCACTCCCGCTTCGGTATCCCAATCTAGGTCAATCGGCTCTATCTCCGTGACAATGACCCTGCCCGTCAAATTTCCAAAAGGGTCCTTGTCCTCGGTCTTATCACTATAGTAGGCGTACTCACCGACCTCTCCGAAGGTGTATTCCCACTCACTATATGGATCTATATCACCTGAGTCGAAAGTTCCATCAGCGGTGACGGTATGGGCCGTATCATCATCGTTGTACCAGATTATGGTGGTATCGACCTCTATCTCTATTTCAGCGGGCGAAAACCTCACGTTATCGCCATCCCTTATGATTTCGACCTCTTCAGGTTCACTTTGCCCCAAGAAGAAACTGCCGCCACCCGGGAGTTCGGCAACAGGGTCACCATAGTAGGGCACCATGTCACGGCTGTAGGTGGTAGCAAACATGTACATCGACATAATCATCTTTGTACCGGGACTTTCGGAGCCAACGTACATGGAAACCTCCATGACCTCGTTGGTCAAGGTGCAGTCCCCACTGGTGCACCCTGGACCCTGTCTCACTGACGTCATCCTGAGTGACATCTTGGCTTCACCATCTTCTGCCCCCATCTCCATGGGATCTCCCTCCATACTCATTTCCATGCCGAAAGTGGCCGTGAAAATCTGACTCGCGTCATCTTTCTGCATCCCGAGGACAATGTACATTTCTTCAGGCATTTCCTCCTCTTCATCATCTTCAGTGCCATTATCGCCCCCCTCACCGCCTTCATCCATTTCTCCCATCATAGTTATCGGATTTATTTTCATTTCAGAGCCGAAGCGGTCAAAGTCATCCGACCACTGCGTGAAATCTTTCTGCTCCGTGAACAGGTTGGCAAAGTCGTTGAACTCCTCGCTCGTCAGGCTCGCGTACAGGTAATAGCAGGAATCGTCGTCTATCGTCGCGTAGGGGTTGTAGTTAGCTGCGGCATCATCCGTGCAGCCAAGAACAGGGTCGGGGAAATTACAACTCCCGTCATCCACAGTTGCACTGGAATTGTAGTTATCTGCATCATCGTAGGTGCAACCTGAGATGTATTCACATGAATCATCATCATACTCGGCGTACTGATTGTAATTAGTGGCTGCGTCATCCATGCAGCCGGTCACTGGTTCTGCAAATTCACAGGTTCCGTTATCTACCTGTGCAGACAAATCGTAGTTGTCGGCGTCCGCGTATGTGCAGCCAAGCAGGTACACGCATGAGTCGTCGTCATATTCAGCATACGAGTTGTAGTTGCTGGCTGCAGGGTCCATACATCCAACGACCGGATCGGCAAAAACACAGGAACCATCGTCTACCACGAATGAGGGATTGTAGTTTTCAGCGCCTTCATACGTACAACCTTCAAGACCCAGATCACAGGATCCATCGTCAATCTGCGCCTGGGGGTCCCAGTTCTCCGCCTCGGTGTAGGTACAGCCGGTGCGGAGCTCCTCGTCTCCAGTCAGGGAGTCGAGGCAGCCCGCTAGCACGGGCGTCAGGCAAAGCATCAGGGCCACAAACAGGCTTTGGCGCATGGGTTTCGGACGTGGTCGCCATATATAAGCGCGTTTCACAAAATATTTTGAACGGGAATTATCGTATTAGCGTTAAATAGCGGTTATCTGGCTCCTGCTATACCGGGCTGGGCCGGGGAAAACGAACATGGCAAGCGACGACGAGGGCTGGGTTTCGCACGACAGCGGAAAGCCGCGCAAGCCTGTCGATGACAGAGAGGATGACTCGTTTGAGCTCGACAGCAAGGAATACGAGGAGTGGCGCAGGGGCACCGATGACGATTCCTACATGTCCGACTCGAAGTATTTCGGCGGCTCCACTCCTGCAAGTAGTTCTGGCGACTCTAGAGATGATTCCAGCTCCGACCGGAACATAATCATCGTTGTTGTGGTAGCTGTCCTGCTACTGGTAGGTAGCGGGTTACTCGGTATCTATCTTTACAGCCAGAATGCAGAAGATGTCGCCAGCTGGCCTACAGTAGAAGGCACGGTTTGGGAGACCTACTACGAGGATGAAGTTGGCGAGGAATGCACGGACGATAACGATGATGGCTACTACGATGACCACGAATGCAAGGAAACCTTCTCGTGTGGGATTGAAGTCAGCTACAACTTCACCGCTGATAACCGCGTCTACAGTAACAAAGAATATATTGATGGCGACTATGGTGAAAGCAGCTGCCAAGAAGAACTTGAAGGACGGTATGCAGTCAACGGCACAGTCACCGTCCACTATAACCCTGACAACCCCAGTGAAAATTACATCGTGAACGAGCCCGGTTCAGAGCTTGCGTTCATACTATGCTGTCTGCCAATTGGTATTGTATTCGTAATCCTGGCTATTTTTTCCTTGGCAAGTAATATCGGAAGACAAATGACCGGTATGGGCATGCATAGGATGGGAGGAATGGGTTGGGGATTCGGAAATCGTTTCGGCCATACGCGCTCACGCCGAGGTCGATCACCTGTGAGGCGCTCGCGCACCAGCAGCGTCCGGACCCGTTCGCGTAGAAAGTAGACCATGATATTTGATGTCGACGAGGACATTCGAGTCGCTAGGACGATTCCATCAGAGTTCTACCACAGCGAAGAGGTTTTCAGGAACCTGAAAAGTATGTTCAACAAGAGCTGGCAATTCGTGGGGAATACCGACCTCCTAGAAACCTGCAACGTCCATCCCGGGATTATCCTGGAGGGCATGCTTGACTAACCATACATACTGACGAAGGACCGGAGCAGGATCAAGTGCCTTTCAAACGTCTGCACCCACCGCGGCAATATCGTCTGCAAAGAAGCATGCGATACGAAAACCCTTGTCTGCGGCTATCACGGCAGGCAGTTCAGCGTGGACGGGGAACTGAAGTTCATGCCCGAGTTCGAGGATGTGGAAAATTATCCCGGACCCGGCGATGACCTGCCCGAAATCGAGACTGATTTCTGGGAAAATATGATGTTCGTCATCAATGACAAGAAATGCGAACTTTCTGAGTTGACGGGACCCATGGCAGACCGGATGGGGTGGTTGCCACTGGACAAATTCAGATTCAAGCCAGAATTGTCAAGGAGCTACGAAATCAATGCGAACTGGGCACTGTACTGCGATAACTACCTGGAGGGGTTCCATATCCCGCACGTGCACAAGGGATTGAACAGGGAACTGGATTACGATGAGTACCGCACAGAGGCTGTCGAAAATGTCGTGCTGCAAATCGGGATTGGGAAGGATAGCGAAGCAACTTTCGAACTCCCCGAGGGCCATCAGGACCGGGGCAGGAACATAGCAGCCTACTATTTCTTCCTCTTTCCGAATATGATGTTCAATTTCTATCCATGGGGGCTCTCGGTCAACGTCGTGGAACCGGCAGAACCCGCTAGGACCAGGATTCAGTACCTGACATACGTCTGGAAAGAGAAACTTCAGGGCAAGGGGGCCGGAAGTGACCTGGACAAGGTTGAACTGGAAGACGGGGAAATAGTCGAAGCCGTGCAGAGGGGCGTCATGTCGCAGTCATATGACCGGGGAAGATACTCTCCAGCCAAGGAGGTCGGGGTGCACCATTTCCACCTGCTCCTGCAGAAATTCTACGGATAGCTAGCGCCGCCATGGCCGGCGAGCCTCGGCCAGCCGGTCGAGTAGCTGCAGTGAGGCAGGATAGCGGCGCGGTGACGTGAGTCGTAGGTAGGGTAACGACGCCAAGAGCCGGCCGGTACCGGAAATCACGAATACCCAGTAGATGGCCTGCGCCGTGCTACCGAGATAGCCGTCGAGGAATCCGGCCAGATAACCGCCGGCCAGTGCGCCAATGAAGGTAGTAATCCCGATGCGGGTGTTGTAGTAGCTGAAGTAGCCCGCCCGCTCACCGCTGGGTGCCAAGTCCAGGATGAGGGTGTTGGTCGATATCAGGAACGCACTGAAACATGGGCCGAAAATGACCACCTGCAGGGCGTAGTAGACCCACAGGTCCTGCCAGAGCACGTAGATGAACGGGAGCGCTGCAAAGCCAATACGGCTGATGAACATGACCTGCAGTGGCCCGACGCGGTCGACCAGACGACCCATCAGCGGCTGGAACGCCATCTCGGCTGCTGCACCCAGTATCGAGAAAATTACCAGTTCAGTGTTGGTCGCGCCAATGACCCGAATGAGCAGGACCGCGAACAGGGGCCAGATGAGCGACATCAGCAGGGTATAGACCATCTGGACCCGCACAAAACCCTGAAACGCGTCGGAGTGTGCGATGCGAGCCTGCTCGGTCTGCTGTTCATCAGGTATGGCCCCGGGGTCCCGGTAGGGCACCCGCACCAGTATCAGACCTCCCAGCGCGGTTGCGGTCGCAGCCATAACGAACAGGGGGCGAAAGCCGTCGGCGGTCTCGTTACCCGAATTGTACACGAACCAGAGCGCTACGAGCGAGCCAACCAGGCCAGCCATGCCTCCCACTACGTGGAACCGGCTGAGCACCCTGCCACGCCTGCCCGCTGGAATCCAGTCTCCCTGCAGCGCCGCCCAGGTTGGCTGTACGAGCGAGAGAGAGGCGGAATAGAGTACCAGTAGCACCAGCACCTCCTCGGGAGTCTGGGCTTCTGAGAGCAGCCAAAGGGCAAACCCCCCAAGGGCCGAACCAAGGATTATCCAGAAGGCCCTGTGCGCCCGGCGGTCAGATATCCAGCCCCAGAAGTGCTGCAGCGTGTTGGGAAGCAGGTTGTTGAGCGACTGCATCCACGCGAGCAGTTCGAACGAGGCGCCCAGTCGCACCGCAAAGTACCCGAAATAGGACATCGAGATATCGGACGCGAAAGAACTGGTGGCGTGGTACGCATAGAGCTCGCGTGGCCGCTCTATATCGGCGTCGCTCACTCGCGGAAGCTCGTTACGTCATCCAGTTTCTTCTTCTCGAACACCGGCACCTCGGCGTCATCGGCAGGGTAGCCAGTCACGAGAATCAGGAACGCGCGCTCGTTCTCGCCACGGCCAAGGATGTCGCGCAGAAACCCCATCGGACTGGGTGTATGCGTCAATGTCGCCAGCCCGGCGCGGTGCAGCGCAGCGATCAGGAACCCGGTCGCGATTCCAACCGACTCCTGAACGTAGAAATTCTTTTTCTTGCTTCCATCCGGACTGACCCCCCAGATCTCGGCAAATACCACAATCAGCCACGGTGCGATTTCAAGGAACGGCTTGTGCTCGTCCGTGCCCAGCACTGCCAGCGCCTCGAGCCATTCGTCGGATGCTCGCTTGTGGTAGAGTTCGTATTCCTCCGCCTCAGCCGCCTCACGGATGCGTGACTTGGTTTCTGCGTCGCTGACGATGACGAAGTGCCATGGCTGCCTGTTGCCGCCGCTCGGCGCCGAGTTGGCCGCACGCAGGCACTCCTCGATGAGCGTGCGCGGCACCGCCCGGTCCGTGAAGTGGCGCACCGTGCGGCGGCGGCGCAGGTCAGCGACGAAATCACTGACGCGCGCCTGCATCTCCTCCAGCGGCAGTTCGCGGAAGTCAAGCGGCTGCATTTCCGGTGTGGTCACGCGCGGCGAGTGGTGGCGGTTATTACTATTCAGCGCCCGGCAAGGCTGCACGACTCCTAAATATCGCACGGCGGCTCCGATCCTGTGGAACTCCGCATGGCAATTGTCAAGCTGGACCGCGAGCGGCCGGCGCTGGCGCTGCTGGTACTGGCGTTCCTGCTCCTGTCGGGCTGGATGCTCGCGCAGCCGCACGACCTAGTCGCGGCGGGGCACCTGAAGGACGAGGAGGGCTACTACCCGTGGGCCGAACTCTACCTTGACGGCTACTGGTCGCTGCCGCTGCAACTGGCCAACGGCGACTACCGTGACGAAGAGGCGATCTCCATCGATAGCGGAGTGCCGCCGCTGCAGGTGGCGTGGGAAATCGTCGCGCTGGATCCCGACGGGCGCGCGGATGACTTGCGCGTCAGCGTGGCGTTCAACGACGGCGCGCCGGCGGTCAACGCCAGCGTCAGCATCCCGCGCCCACAAGGCGCGCTCGAAGCCACGACCGACGCGCAGGGCACGGCGGAGCTGCGCGGGCTCCCGGCCGGCAACCCGCCGCTGCAGGTGCGCGCGTCGCGCGACGGCCAGAGCGTGGTCTACCGCACGCTGCTCGAGGTGCCGCTCGGCAACGCGGCGCGCTACGGCATCGCGTCGCTGACGAGTATCGAGTTCCTGACCGACCGCAGCCTCGGCGGGCTGCTCGAGGTGCAGCTCCCGGGCGACCGCGAGGGGCTCACGGTGCGCTTCAACGGCCAGTCGCGCGGCGAGACCGACGCGCAGGGGCGGCTGGAGCTGGGCGACCTGGGGGCAAAGCGCGGCACCCTGCGGGTCGAGCGCGACGGCGACCCGGTCGCCGGCGCGAGCCTGCTGCTGGACAGTCGCGAGCTGGGGGCGACCGACGGGCAAGGACGACGCAGCGCCGCAGTGGTTGAGCAGGTGCGGCTGTCTGTCGCTCTGCAGGACCTTTTCGGCGTTCCCGTCACCGGCGCCAGCGTCGAGCTGGCACCGCGCGGGCCGGACGCCACGTCGGAGCTGATCGGCACGACCGGTGCCAACGGCACGCTGGTCGCGGAGCGCAATCTGGAGCTGGGCGAATACCAACTGGCAAGCCACTGGCTTATCGAGGGCTACGACCCACCGCTGGCGTCCGGCATCGCCAAGGTCGACGGCGAATACCACTACGTCAACCACTGGCCGCCCGGTCCGAGCGCGGCGCTGATGCCACTGATTCTTCTGGGCGCCGAGGCGCTCTTCGGCACGCTGCTAGCGCTGATGGCCGGCGTTGCGACCTACGGGTTGGCGCGCCGCTGGTGCGGCTGGCGCGTGGCGTGGGTCGCAACGGTCCTCACACTCGCCAACGCGACCATCCTGCTCCTCTGGTTCAGCCAGTGGATGGGCGACTTAGCTGCCGTCTCGTTCGCGCTGCCCGGTCTGTGGCTGGTCGTCGAGGCGGCGCACCGCGGACGGCGGGAGGGTGCCAGCCGCGCCGTGCTGCTGCTGGCACTCGGCGGGGGGGTGCTGTTCGGACTGGGGGTGACGATGCGCTACACGACGGTCGTGATGGCTGGCGCGCCGTATCTCTACATCGGCTGGCTCAACCTGCCGGCCGGGCGGACGCGCGAACTTGTACAGCGGCTGCAGACGGCGCTGGCGTGGCCGGCGGTGCGCGACCCGCTGTTGCAGGCCGGGGCGCTGACGGTGGGGCTGCTGCTGGTCGGCATTCCGCTCGCCGCCTACAACGCGCACTACTTCGGCGGGTCGTTCAACTCCGGCTACCAGTCGCGCAACCAACTCGAGGTCTCGAGCGACGGTGACAACCTGACGGTCGAGACGCACGAGGCGTCGGTATCGATGTGGGACGGCTACATCAATCTGGGCGAGCAGGAGCGCGAAAACCTGCCGCAAGTCGCCAAGTTCGTCGTCGTATTCTTTCCCGCGCTGCTCTGTGCGCTCCCCGGCGCGTGGGCACTGCGGCGCCAGCCTGCTGCGGGCGTCGCGCTGGGATGGTGGCTCAGCTCTATCAGTGTCATCTACCTGACGCAAGGGTGGGTACTCGCCAATACCTTCACCGACATCCGCTACTACCTCCCACTGGCACCGCCGGCCGGAATCCTAGCGGCGGCCGGGTTGGCGCAGATTTCCGGTTCGCTGGAGCGGGGCAAGTGGCTGGCGCTGGCCATCGCAGCGCTCATCATCGCGTCGGGCGCGGTCGCGTTCGCCGACGCCGAAAGCGACCTGCAGCAGCGCTGGAATCACACCGGGCAGCCGCAGCCGCCTGCGACTGAGGTTACCATCTTCCAACTGATTGAGACGCCGCAGCAATTCCTTGACCGGCGCGTCCACGTTGGGAGTGCCGAGGTGGTCGAGCTGCGCGACTCCGACGCGGCGCTGTTGTGCGACCCCGTCGAGCGCAACGCGATGGTGATGCTGATTTTCGGCCAGCATCCGGTCGCGCTCGAGCCGGGCGAACGCATCGCGGTCAGCGCGATGTTCCGCGCCGACAACCATCCCGAGAACGACTTCGCGCTGTTCCTGCAGAGCGCCAATGACCTAGAACACCTGCAGGGCCCGAATGGCGAGCAGCCGGTAGCACAACAGCACCAGTCACCACAGCCCCCGG
>Ga0187833_10001624_pt1 | contig 25358 bp, 20 predicted proteins | sample ETNtaG_37_FD_167968 | JGI IMG/M metagenome (GOLD analysis project Ga0187833, IMG submission 167968) | Marine microbial and viral communities from oxygen minimum zone, Eastern Pacific Ocean - ETNP2014_SV_400_PacBio MetaG (Illumina Assembly) | ecosystem: Environmental > Aquatic > Marine > Hypoxic...
ACTTTCCTTGGGATAATGTTAAGAATTATAAAGAATTGAAAGATCATGCAGCAAATTATGGTCTTAAATTTGATGTAGTTAATTCAAATACTTTTCAAGATCAAGCTAATCACAAACATTCATATAAGTTTGGAAGTTTAACTAATTCAGATCAATCAATAAGGCAAAAAGCTGTGGAATTAAATATTGACTGCATAAATAAAGGAATCGCCCTTGGGTCTAAGGGTTTAACAGTTTGGTTAGCTGATGGTGGTAATTTCCCAGGTCAGCAGAATTTTTCTAGAACATTATCTTGGTATATGGATTCAATGCAAACAATTTACAAATCTCTTCCGGACGATTGGAAAATTTTATTAGAACATAAACCTTACGAACCGGCATTTTACTCAACAGTTATAAATGATTGGGGTACTAGCTACATATGTGCAAAAGAACTTGGAGAAAAAGCAATGTGCCTAGTTGATTTAGGTCATCATTTACCGAACACTAACATTGAGATGATAGTTTCAAGGTTAATTGATCTTAAAAAATTAGGTGGTTTTCATTTTAATGATAGTAAATTTGGAGACGATGATCTTGATTCAGGATCAATCGATCCATATGAACTTTTTCTAATTTTTAATGAATTAACAAGTGCATCTGAACTTAATAAATTTACAAATATTTCATACATGATCGATCAATCCCACAATGTAACAGACCCTATTGAAAGTCTTATTCAAAGTGCAAATGAAATTATCACAGCTTATGTTAAATCTTTGTTAGTTGATCAAAAAAAAATTAAAAGTTTACAAGAAAAAAATGATGTTATTGGTGCAAGTATGATATTAAGAGAAGCCTATAGTATTGACGTATCCGCTATAATAAAAAAAAACAGATATGAAAATCATAATGCCATAGAACCTATATATACATACCGCCAATTAAATTACAGACAACAAAAGTCAAAAATACGTTTTCAAAACAAACCGTCTTTACCGGGGATAATTTAGATTATAAACGTAAATCAGATTATTTTCATTTTTTTTAAATTTAACAACCAGTATTCATATGATGAATTAATATTAAGTATTTTATTATGTTTATATAATTTTGAATCTACATTATATTTTTTTTCTATATCAAATAATAAACTTGCTCCTATACCAGTTCCTTCTTGATTTGAAATTAAATAAATTTTTTGCTTACTTCTTAATGAATTTAGTATTTTAAGAATATTAAAATTATTAACCAAAGGGCCAGTAATTATAATGTTTTCTTTACAATTTATTAAATCCATACAATAATTTAAAACGAACGCAATATAGGTAATGATAGCCATATACCTTGTTGTATGATTTTCGTTAATAAAAGTGTAGCAGCTACCTACAATTTTTCCGAATGGGCCGCCTATACCAAAACTTGGATATAAATACTTATTTTTTTTAAAAAAAGATTGATCAAATAATTTGGTATAATTTTTAATTTTTAATTTTTTATTTAAAATTTCATATTCTCTACCACCCATAAACCGAATTGTTGGAACCACTTTTCCAAATACGTCTAAACCTGCGTACATTTCTTTTCCATCTATTAAGCATTTGGTTGAGGTAAATGAATTCATTACAACTATCTGGGTACCGCTTGAAACTAAATTAAATTTTTTGAATTTACTTTTAGCAAATAATAAGTACGAAGCGTCACTATCATGAATACCATTAATTACTTTAATTTTATTATCTTTTATTCTTTCATCTAATAAATAAAAACCAATTTTTTCCCAGGCTTTTTTAATTGGTGGTAGTTTATTTCGAATTTTCATTTCAGTTACAAGAGAAGAAAAAGAATTATTTTTATGATTCCATAGATGTGTTTGATTTCCTAGAAATGAAATTTCAGAACATGGTTTTTTGGAAAAAATCCAAGAAATATACTGTGGAAGTGTCAATATATATTTTGTTTTTTTAAAAATAAATCTTTTTTTTAACTTCAAGTATAACAATTGTTTTCCCAGACTCAGACCTCTGTCAGAATCTGGTGATAAACTTTCGCTGAAAGAAGGTTTAATTTTTTTAAATTCTTTTGAAACTGAATTAAAATTATTTTCATAATCCATTACTCCAAAAAGGGATTGATCATTATTATCCACAAGACCAAATGCAGCTCCGTGTGAAGATGTTACGATTTTATTAATTTTAAATTTTTTTGATAATAAAAATAGATTTTTTTTAAACCACAAAATTAAAAAATTTATATCCTTGAGAAAAAAATTTTTTTTTATTTTAATTATTGGATACTGAGTTTTAATTACTTTTTTAACGTTTAAATGTTCATCGAATAATAATATTTTTGCATTTAACTTGCCAATATCAAAAACAACATTATAAGATTTTTTTGTAGTTAAATACTGCTGCATTGTCTACCTCTTAATTCTTTATATTAATAACTCATCTCTAGAAACAGGAATCAATTAACAGTTTTAAAAAATCTTTCCTTTAAAATTTTAATTATTTTTTCATAACCTATATTATTTCCATCTGGAGCTATGTATGATTTAACATAATTTGTGTAATTGTCTTTAGCTTCATCAAGTTTAGATAAAAACATTTTTTTATCAGTCTTTAATTCATTCTCAATGTTAATTTGTAATAATCCTGCTCTGGAGGCAAAACTTTGTCCGAAATTATTTATAGTTTTTGAAAAAAAATTTGAAAATAGAGTTAAAATTCTTTTTTTAAGTAAAATTGCATCTACAATCGAACTTGTTTCAATAAATAATACTAAAAAAGCTTTGTAAATATTTTTTCTGGTTTTATATTGAACAACATCAAGATTGGGAAAGTATTTTTTTTTAAGTTCTAAATCATCTTTTGGATGTATACAAACAACAATTTTTTTCTTGTACATTGTAGATAAATTATTAATTAACTTATTTAAAAAATAATAATGTTTCTCAATATTTTCTTTATCAGGATTTGACCCAGAAGCAATTATATCAGGGTTAAGAAAAAAAGTATCCAGCAAAACTATTTGGTCTTCTTTAATTTCGAATTTAGCTTTTTTGAAAATGTCGTAAATAGAACTATTAATGAGAACAAACTCTTTTGCATAAAAAAGTTTTAGATTATAAAAAATTTTTTTTATAAAACTTTTATTTATAGTTTCTATAATCTCTGGCATTGATATAAATCTTATTTGTACTTTAGGTACTAATCCCAAATTGCTTAATAAAACAATAAGTTTATGAGAACCTCTTCTCTTTAATCGCTGGGATAAGTTTTTCCAAAATAAATTTTTTTGTATTATTTGACCCGAATTAACTAAGCCTTTGTCTGATATTTGCACTTGTTTGATTCGATATTTTGCTAAGAAAAAGTGAATTTTTAAATCAGAAAAACGTCTTCCAATGTTGTTTATAGCTATCAATTCCTTGCCTATCATAAAATTATTAAAATCCTTCCTTGTTTTTGGAATAAAAATTATAATATTACTGGGAAGTTCAAAATTTTTATCTATTTCAAAATTGAATTCTTCTTTATGAAAAGGGTGATATGTATCTAATTTTAGTTTAATCATATTTACGAAGTATAATTTTTCAAAATTTTCAGATAATTTTTTTATTAGGAAACCATTTGATGTTAATAATTTGTTCATAGATTCATCCGAAAAAAACCAAGCTAAATATTTTATGTTCTTCATTATAAATGTCTCACGAAATCTTTTAACAAAATTAATCCACTCTTGCCACTTTTTTCCGGGTGAAACTGAAAGGCTATAACTTTGTCTTTTTTTACAACACTTGAGAAATTTAATTTTCCATTTGAAGAAGTTCCAACTTCAATCAGTTTATCTTTACAATTTACAAAAAAAGAATGAACAAAATAAAAAGGGCTTTTTAAAAAATCATTTTTTACAGATTTTTTTTGAATTAATATTTTTTTTGTTTTGAATTTTACCCTATTCCAACCTATAAATGTTCGTTTCTCAACATTAGATTTGTTAAAATTTTCAACTTTTCCTTCAAAAAAACCAATTCCTTTTGTTGAACCAAATTCCTCACTTTCTTCAAATAAAAGTTGCATACCAAGGCATATACCTAAAAAATTTTTATTTTTATTTAAAGCCTGTTCAATCGATAATATAAGTTTTGTATCTTTAAGTTTTTTCATCGCTTCATGGTAAGCACCTACACCAGGAAGCACTATTAGATCAAAATTTTCTACATTTCTTTGTTCGTTAATAATAATTACGTTAAAACCTATATATTCCAAAGCTCTTTTGATGCTTAAAATATTATTTAAAGATATATTAATTATTCCGGCTAAAGGTTTCTTCTTTGTCATCTTATATTAATTTTTTTTAATTTGAGGTATTTTTTTAGATTTTTAATTTTACAAAAAAATATATTGTTGTAATTTTTATCTATTAAAAAATTTGTGCTTCCTTGGAGTGAAATTTTTTTCTTATTTAATAACCCTTTATAGTAATTAAAGTGGAATGCAGATGCTATAATGGCTCCATCAACATCAGCATTTACAAAAAGTTTGCAAACATCATCTGAATTTCTTGTTCCACCATGTGCTAATAATGAAATATTACATATTTTTTTTGCTTTTTCGTATAAATTTAGGTCAAACCCTTTACCCGTACCCTCGTTGTTAATTGAGGTCAGAATAATTTCGCCCACTCCCATATCTTGTACTTCTTTAATCCAATCAAAAGTATCAATGTTTGTCTCGGTTCTTCCACTATCAGTGTAAACTTTATATCTTTCTCCAACTTTTAAACTTTCTATTGTTATTGTAATTGTTGAGGATCCGAAAACCTTCACTGATTTTTTTATAAATTTTTTATCATTTACAGCAGCAGTGTTGATCGAAACTCTATCCGCTCCATTAACCAGTATTTCTTTAATATCATTAACATTTCTTATGCCTCCACCAACAGTAATTGGTACGAATATATTTTTTGAAATTTTATTGGTAAGTGAGCTTAGTTGGTTTCTCTTATATAAACTTGCGACAACATCTTGGAAAATTATTTCATCAATATTTTCTTCAAAATATTTTTTAGCGAAAAATTCAGGATATCCAAGTATCCTTAATCCTTCTAGATGCATACCTTTGACTAAAAAATTATTTTTTATATCTAGTCTAGCTATTATTCTTTTTATCAAAGTAATTAATTCTTTTTTTCAAAATATTCCCAAGGTGGATTTTTTAATTCCCAGCGATTTGATTTCTTTTCCCATATGTGATCCGCTCTAAATTTATCACATAATTCGTCAAATTCCTCTCTGGTCATGGAAATATATTCTAAAAATTCTTTCTCATATTTTTTTGGAAATTCACCATCAAATTGTTTTATTAATCCAAGTCCTTCTTCTTTTGTTATATGTCCATTCCTCACTTCCATTGTAGAATCCGACATTGCTCTTCCATAACCAAATTTTATATGTGAGGTATAATAAAAAAAACCATCAGTTTTATCATCAATACTCGCATATTTTTGATAAGTACCCTCAATTCTTTCGTTGTTTACCTGAAAACCTGTATTTTCAGCTGCGTAATAAAAATTTTCTTGCGGTATCCATTTTAGATAATAACCTAAGAAATGTGTTTCAATTTTTTTTTCTTTGAATTTATTGATATCTAGAGGAAGGTAGCTCTCAAAGTCACTTATATTATAACCCTGTTCAATATGGTAGGATATCGGGTCTCCTCCTAGTTTTACATCTTTAATTTCCATCGATGATATCGGATCACGCGTATATCCTGGATGAAAGTTTTTAGTTTCTGATCCAAATTTTTTTGCATTACCTAGCTTGACTCCATAATCTGATAACGACTCTCCATAAAAAATCAAAGGTATATTAAATAAGTAAGCTAATTTAGAAGGAAAATATTTTTGCCCTAATATAAAAGGTTGAAAGGGATGAAGAATATTAATCGTTGCTCTTCTGGTTAAATATCTGTGAATTTTTCCATTAGGAGTAAATAAATAATTATCAAAACCACCGATGTGAATCCAGTTTTGGAAATTTTTCCAGCCAATATCAGTATAAAGGTGTGGTGCCCAAGTAACAGTTAATGGTCTCATTCCATATTTATATTTGAGTATATGAGATTGAAATGCACTATCTTTTCCACCACTTCCTCCTACTAAACAATTGTATTGATTTTTAATATTCCTATATTTATCACAGAGATCTCTTAATTCGCTTTCTCTCTCTTTCCAATCTATTTTACCATCCCATTTTTTTTTAACAAATTCACAAGCATAACAAACATTGTCTTTGTTAAAGCTAATTGGTATTTGATGTGTATTCTTATCGTGTTTATATTCATTTGTAGATGTTGGTCTTTGATTGATAACATTGCATTTTATGCAATATTTAACTTCTTTTGGTAATCCATACCTAGTGCTATAATTATTTTTTGAATTCACATTAAATTTAAAACTGTAATAAGTTCTAATAGTCAATATCAACTTATTCTCAATTATTTCAAAAGTAAAGTAAACATGTTCAATAATTGAAAATAAATGACGTTACTTTTATATTAAATTTTTAAATTATAATCTCTATATAGTTTTGATAAGTTTTAAATAATGCATTTCATATTCTTGCATATTTCATTGATATGCTTGATAAGTCCCTATTATCAAAAGATTTGATTAAGTCGTAAAATTTCGTATCTTTAAGTAGAACTTTGTGATTAGATAACATTTTTCTACTCGAAGGATCTGTCTCGACTGACTCTAGTATCTTTTTTTCAATTTTAGTACATTCTTTTTTATCATTTAGCCCATCGTAAGCCATATATAAACTTATTAAACCAAATACATGAGTGGGGTATCGAGTTAATACTTCTTTATACATTTGAATTGCTCGTTCATATCTTTTAATTCTAAGATTATAATTACTTATAAAATTTAACTCTAAATTTAAAGCATAAGTATAATGTGTTAACTCCTTTGCTGTTACAGTATCTGTATCAAATTCTCTTTCACCATAACGACTTCTCTCCCAAAGTTTCTCATCAAATCTTTTTTTTAAAATACCTCTAGAAAGCAGTTGTTCATGGAGTGAGGTACCAATAAATGGTATAGCTGTAAAAATGTGAAACCAATCGGATGGAACTGATCTCATATAATTTGCACTTTCTTCCATAATTTCCATTGTTTCAGTTGGAAAGCCAAAAATATAATTTGATCTTACAATTAGGCCTCTTTTTTGAGCATGGGCCATTAACTCTTTTCCTCTTGGAAGTTTATTTTTTTTATGGATAATTTTATCTTGAATATACTGAGATCCAGAATCTACAGCAAAAAGAATTGCATCGGTCATATCGGCAACTGCATCTATCATTTCTTCGTCTGTAACGTTTATATGAAAACCCTGAGTAAAAAATTGTAAATTTGGTATATTTGCTTCTTTAAAAGCTTTGATCATGTCAAAAAATCTTTGTTTTTTCATGGTAAAAAGATCATCATTAAATAAAATTTTAGTAATCCCATGATGTTTATACATATGTTTTACTTGTTTCGTTATATGTTCAATGCTTCTGCTTCTAACATTTCTATCGTTTGAAGAGTGGCCTGAACAGAAACTGCATTTAAATGGACATCCTCTACTACCCATAATTTCAAAAATTTTTGAATCATTTAGATTTTCTCTATCATTTTCATCATATCTTTTCATTGCTTTGTAAGAAGTAAAATATTTTTCATAATTAAAAAGTTCATAATTGTGATTTGGCATTTGATCTAAATTATATGGAACTTCACAAAGTTTATTGTTGATATCTTTTCCTTCATGATTAAATTTGGGAACATTAGGGTTTGTCTCATTTTTGTATACACCTTGTATTGCTTGAGGTTTATTATCAATTAAATTTTGAACAAACTTACAAATAGCAATTTCGGCTTCGCCTTTAAAAAGATAATTAACTTCTGGTGTTGTATCCAAAATATACTGTGCACAATTTGTTGCATGTATCCCGCCAACAATAATTATTGAATCCGGCCATAAATTTCTATAAATCGCAATTAAATGTTTAAAAAATTTATATCCTGTAGAAAACATTAGAGATATTGCAATAATGTCTGGTTTTTCTGACATCTTTTTTTTTGCTATATCCAATATCCAATCATCAACTGTTTTATAATTAATGACATTTTCCTGGTCCTCAACATAATCTGCTAAATATTGTTTTAATTCATTCGGAAATTTTTCTTTCAACGTGGCTGAAAGATAAGAGATTCCTAAATGTAAAGTCATGGACGTTCCAAAAACATCAAGTTTTCTTTCGCTTCTTTGTAAACGAGTTGACACAGTTGGTGAAGATTCGTCGCCATCTGCTATTCCATATGAGTCATGATTTGGATTGGCTATTTCATCTGCCATTTGTGTATAAGTTGGACCTGGTAAATGCACGAATAGCAATTTTTTTTTCATATATCGTCTTCTATCAACTTAAAGTATAATGCTTTTAATAACCTTCTGAATTAATCTATTAAAAATGATTGGGCAAGTAAATATGTAGTTTTAATGTGATTAGAACTAGCTATTCACAAAACATGAATAATTAGCTTTTTTTTTTAAGATTAATTGTTGAATTATAACAACCGCATACATTATTTATGGAAAGATTTATTAAAAAAATATTATAACATCAGCAAAGTTTTGTTTATTATGGTAGGTAATTTCTAAACAAATTAAAAAATGGAAGTTAAAATTGGAAAAATAATTATAGGATCTAAACATCCATGCTGTGTGGTTGGTGAAATGTCGGGAAATCATGGTGGCAAAATTAGTAGAGCCCTCAAGATTATTCATGCAGTAAAGAACGCAGGAGCAAATGCCGTAAAACTTCAAACTTATACGCCAGATTCAATAACCTTAAAATCTAATCGCAAAGACTTTATTATATCACGGGATACTCCTTGGTTTAAAAAAAAAAATTTATGGAATTTATACAAATCCGCACATACTCCAATTGAATGGCACAAAAAATTATTTTGGGAAGCAAAAAAAATTAAATTAGAAATTTTTTCTTCTCCATTTGATGAAAGCGCTGTTAACTTTCTTGAAAAATTGAACTGTCCAGCTTATAAAATTGCCTCTTCAGAAATAAATCATATTCCGTTGCTAGAAAAAGTGGCAAAAACAAAAAAGCCTATAATACTATCAACGGGATTATCTACCTATAAAGATATTAAACTGGCAATAAAAACGATCAGATCATTTGGCAACAATAAAATTATTGTTCTAAAATGTACTACAGCCTATCCTTCAGAATTGAAAGAGCAAAATTTATCAACCATTTCAGATATAAAGAAAAAATTTAAAGTATTAGCTGGCTTTTCTGATCATACCAAAGGCAAAATTGCTTCTATTTCAGCAGTAGCACTGGGTGCAAATCTTATTGAGAAACATTTTAGTTTAGATGACAAAATAAAAACAGTAGATTCTTTTTTTTCTGTCGGAGAAAAATTTTTTAAAAGTATGGTTCAAGACATAAGAGATGTAGAAAAATCTTTAGGTAAAGTAAATTATAAAATTTCAAAAAAATCAAAAAAAAGTTTGAAGTCAAAAAGATCTATTTATGTTACACAGGATATTTTAAAAGGACAGAAAATCGACAAAAAAAACATAAGAGTAATACGTCCCGGATATGCCTTGTCTCCAATATATTTTAAAAAAATTCTTGGTAGAAAAGCTAAGAATAATTTAAAAAGAGGTGACAGAATGTTGCTAAAAAATATTAAATTTTAAAAGTGAAATTAAGGAAGAACGTTCTGTTGACAGGTGTTCATGCCAAGGTAACAAGAGAAATACACAAATTATATTTTTTGAAAAACATTCTGATCCTTATCGAACTTTATCTGCAGAAGAGATTCTTATAGATAAGCAAGATAATTGACTTGCCACTAGATAAATATATAGTAATGGACTTATTTTAATATATGTTTGCGGTAACTCTTAATGGAAAAGAAAGTTAAATATAACTGCCTTCAATCTTTAAGAGAGGCGGGATCCCCGATTATAATTGTTGCAGCTATATTAGAAGCAGAGGCAATTGTCAATGCTTGCCGTAATGCTGGCATAGTCGTTTCAGCATTTTGCGACAGTGAAAAAAGAAAGTCACAAGATCTTTTCTGCGGATTAGAGGTGATTCATACTCCCACTTTGCCCGAACGTTTTTCAAAAGCACGGTTCATCATTGCGGCTCAGCAAATTCAAGATACCGTCGAGCAATTATCTGGATTAGGATATGATGCATTTTATTCAGCCTTGGAACTGCTTGAGAATTACGATGTCGGAAAGCATCGGCACCTTACATCATCGCAATCGTATATGGAATCACGAATTTTAGTCTACAAGAAAGGTCACTCAGTATATTTCGACGAAGAAAAAATATATATGAGAAGCCTAGATGTAGTGATCACCACAAGATGTTCTTTAAAATGCGAAAGCTGTTCCAACCTTATGCAATATTATGTCAATCCGAAAAATGCTGATCATGAGAATATTCTTGCTGCTATAGAAATCATCAATGAGAGCGTGGATGATATAGCGGAATTCCGAGTTATAGGTGGTGAGCCTCTTATGAATAAGGGATGGACTCATATTGTCAATGGGATAAATGAAAAGAATGCTAAACGCCAAATATTTATCTATACGAATGGAACTATATCGCCGAAGGACGAGCAATTAGAAACTTTTCATGGTAAAAATGTGAACTTTATAATCACCGACTACGGTAAGCTTTCCCGCAATATAAATAAATTAACGGAAAAATTAACGAAACATGGTATTTCTTATAATTCGAAACCTGCGGACAATTGGGTAGATTGCAGTAGTATTCGACATCATAAGCGAACAAATTTGGAGTTGGAAGAAGTGTTCAAACAATGCTGTGTCAAACACATTTATACTCTTTTGCATGGTAGACTTTATCGTTGCCCCTTCATTGCCAATGCGGCAAACCTAAACGCGATACCTGATAATCCCACCAATTATGTCGATTTATTTTCGAAAACGCATGATATAAAACAAAAAATAAGGAATTTGGTTAAAATGAAGAAGTTTTTTCCTGCTTGCGATTTTTGCGATGGTCGACCATACAATCCTTCGAGTGCCAAGGGTTATAATGGTAAGGGAATGATTTCGGGTGGCATCCAGACGTCGAAACCGCTACCTTATAAAAAATATAATGGTTTCAAATGCTAGAACCTTGGCAATTAAAAGTAAATATATTAGTGGGTTGCTAATATATACTAAAATTTTTCGATTAAAAGAATGCATTAAAGCATAATATAATAATGTTAAAACAATTCTGCGTAAGTGTTATTGTTCCTTTTTATAATGCTGAGTCTCATATTAAAACATGTCTCGATGCGTTGCTGAAACAAGATTTTACCAAGCCTTTTGAAATAATCATGGTTGATGATGGATCCACCGATATTAGTCGGAATATCGTCAAAATGTATGACTTTCCGGATCTTCGATTGTACTCCTTGCCATCAAACTCCGGTCCTGCGGCGGCTCGGAACCTTGGGTTAAAGAAAGCCAAAGGAGAGTATGTATTTTTTCTTGATGTTGATGATACTATTACTGCAAATATATTATCAACCTTGTATAGTATTGCAAAAGAAACCGCCTGCGATTTGGTTATGTGCGATAAAAAATGGATCGAAAATTCAAAGAATCAAAGAACCAATATTTTTATTTATCCAGAAGATCAATCTTTTGGGATTTCCGACCTTATGGAAGCAATGAGAAGACGGTTCTATGTTCCCTTACCCACCGTGTTAGGACTATTTGATCATACTGGAAGATTAATAAGACGTTCAATTATCAGCGATAACAATATATTGTTTGAAGAAAAATTACGATACTTGGAGGATGAAATTTTTGCGTGGAATATTCTTGCATTTGTACACAGCGTTAGATATGTCCGTAAACAACTTTATTCACATTATGTTCATCCTAATGTTAATTCTGCAGTTTCTCAAAGTTTCAATCGTGGATTTCCGATATCAAGTTTTAAATTGATTAAAAATCATGTACAAAACAGCTTGAAACAGCGTGGGTTCTCTGCTCAAGAAATTGAAAAGTTTGGGGATCAGGCATTTATTTTTTACATAATAAGTGCACTTGTATCTTACAGTAGATCCATAATCCTCGGAAAAGTGGAGTTAGAAAATGGCGTCAAATGCCGCAGAAAGATTATAGAGGACATACTTACTGATCCTGATGTTACGAAGGCTATACCGAATTATTCACGTTCCCAAGAAGAAAGTCCATGGATTCCACGAGCGATTGCTTGGCGTTCTCGCAAGCTTTTAGAATTTGCATGTACTATGAGGGCGAAGGAAATACTCCGAATAAGACGAAAGGCCAAAGTATAATTGTAGCAAAATATGTAAATAGAAAGATTAAAAGTTGGAGAAAAATATTAAATATAAAAAGAAATTTGAAAAAATTTTATCAATTTGTAAATGAAGATAATTGCAATAATTCCAGCTAGAGGTGGGTCTAAGTCAATTCCAAATAAAAATATAAAAAAACTAAATGGAGTGCCCCTTATAAATTATACAATTGAAAACTGTTTAAAATCAAGTATTTTTGATTACATAATTGTGTCAACTGATTCTAAAAAAATTTTCCAAAAAGTAAAAAAATATAAAAAAATCTTAACATTTGATAGAAATAAAAATATTTCAAAAGATAATTCTAAAACTGAAGAAGTGGTAATTGATGTTTTGGATAAATTGAGACTATTAAAAAATTATAGACCAGATTGGATATTTATAACTGAACCAACATCGCCCCTTAGATCAAAAGCAACATTAATTAATGCAAAAAACATATTGTTAAAAAATAAAAAAATCAATTCCTTAATTTCACTTTTAAAATTGAATAATATTCCAGGATTATTAAGAAATAACAAATTTAATTATATTCAAAATAGAAAAAGCAGACGACAAGATCGAATCTCATTCTATATGGAATCGAGCACACTTTATTGTGTAAATTATAAATATTTTATTAAAACAAAAAAAATTGTTGAAAAAAAACCATTTGGATTTGAAATTCCAAAATTAGAATGTATAGATATTAATGATTTTGATGACTTTAAAATAGCTGAGGCATTAAAAAAAATTAATATTAATTAATTTTCAAAATTAAATTATGATTTAAGATGAAATTTACTATTCAAAATAGACAAATTAATAATTTTTTAAAACCTTATATCATTGCTGAGGCGTGCATTAATCACGAAGGAAATTTGGAAACTGCTGAAAAAATGATAATTTCGGCGAAACAAGCAGGGGCTGATTGTGTTAAATTTCAAATTCATATTCTTAAAAATGAAATGTTAAAACAAGCTCCTCAATCTGACAATTTTAAAGAAACTTTATGGGAGGCTCTGGAAAGAACTAATTTTTCAATTGAAGAGCATTTAAAATTGAAAAAAATTTGTGAAAAAAATGAAATTCAATACCTTTGCACTCCATTTAGCAGAGATGGCGCTGATTTATTGGATAAAATCAATGTTGACTTTTTTAAAATAGGTTCGGGTGAGATGACCAATCTACCATTAATTGAACATGTGGCTAAAAAAGGAAAACCAATGATAGTTTCAACTGGTATGTCAGAATTAGATGAGATTAAAGAAACAGTAAATTTGATAAAAGAGATTAAAACACCAATAGCTTTAACGCATTGTGTTTCTGCCTATCCATGTCCATATGAGCTTATAAATCTAAGAGTCATACCAAAGCTAAATAAAATGTTTGATATTCCAGTTGGTTTATCCGATCATTCAAATTCTGTTTATACCTCTTTTGGAGCAGTGGCTCATGGAGCATGTATAATTGAAAAACACTTTACACTAGATAAAAATGCTGAAGGTCCAGATCATGCATCATCAATTGAACCTAGGGAGCTTAAAGAACTTGTTAATGGCTCTAGAGCAATATATTTGGCAAATGGAGAAGAAAAAAAAATTTTTGACAAAGAAAAACAAATTTTGGTTTGGGCAAGGGAGTCTGTCGTATCAGAAATAGATATTAGTAAAAATGAAACATTAACTGAAAAAAATATTTGGGTTAAAAGACCAGCTCCTAGAGAAGGAGCTATAGCTGCAAAAGATTATAAAAAAATACTAGGAAAAAAAGCTAAGGTTAATATTCCTAGGGATACTCAAATAAAATGGAGAGATATATCTGACTAAAAAAAAAAGAACAATATGTGTAATCGCAAGTTCCCGAGCCACATATGGATATAAACGAAGCATACTACAAATATTACAGAAGGATAATAATATAAATTTAAAAGTTGTGGTAACGGGCATACATTTATCAAAGAAGCATGGCTATTCGGTAAGAGAAATTATTAATGATAAAATAAAAATATTCTTTAGGTTATATACAAATTTTAAAAAAGACTCAGGAAAAAATCACGTGATTTCATTATCAAAAGAAATTAACAGTTTAGCAAAAATATTTAATAAAATTAAACCAGATATTGTTTTAGTAACAGGCGATAGAGCAGAAATGTTTGCCGCAACGTTTGCTGCAGTTTATATGAATATTGCTGTTGCACATATTCAGTCAGGTGATTTATCAGGCCATATAGATGGTTCAGTTAGACATTCAATAACAAAATTAGCACATGTTCATTTCGCATCTTGTAGAGATTCTGCAAATAGAGTGATCAAAATGGGTGAACAAAAATGGAGAGTATTTAATACAGGGGCCCCACAAATTGATGTTTTTTTTAAACCAAATAAAATTACAAATAAAAAATTTGAAAATAAATATAAAATTAAATTAAGTAAATTTTTTTTTATAATTATTCAACATCCAATTTTATTTGAAAAAAACCAAACCTCAAATCAAATATTAAAAACCTTAAAGGCTGTAGAAAAGTTTGACTACCAAAAAATTTTAATTTACCCAAATATAGATCCTGGTAATAATAATATTATCAGACAAATCAAAAGGTTTGAAAAAAAGAAAAATTTTATAATTTTAAAAAATGTAGAAAGAGATTATTTTATTTATCTTTTGTCAAAAGCAAAAATATTAATAGGTAATAGTAGTTCAGGGATAATTGAAGCTTCTTCATTTAAGTTACCTGTAATTAATATTGGCAATAGACAACGGGGTAGACTTCAATCATCAAATATTGTGAATGTAACACATTCAGAAAGATTTATTTTCAATGCAATTACAAAAATATTGAAAAATAAAAAACTTATAAAAAAACTAAAGAAATGTAGAAATCCATATGGTAATGGTGATAGCTCTAAAAAAATAGTACATATATTGAAAAATATTAAGATTAATAAAAAATTACTAGATAAAGAAAATACATATTAATAATGAAAAAAGCTTTAATTACAGGAGGAGCAGGATTCATTGGATCAAATTTATGTGAATTTCTTTTAAATAAGAAATATAAAGTAAATGTAATTGATAATCTAAGCTCTGGCAATAAAGCTAACTTACCAAAAAAAGTAAATTTTTTTTTAGGGGATATTAATAATAAAAAAATTTTGTATAAATCTTCGAGAAATTGCTCAGTTATATTCCATCTGGCTGCTAAATCGGTATTACAAGAATCAATAAAAAATCCTTATGAGTGCATCAAAACTAATATTTTGGGAACCAGCAATATTATAGAAAGAGGTATGAATAATAATTCTAAAATTATTTTTGCGTCTTCTTGTGCTGTATATCCATTAAATTTAAATAAAAAATTTAGAGAATCTGATATATGCAATACCGAAACACCATATGGACAATCAAAAATTACATGTGAAAATTTAATTAATTTTTATATATCTACAAAAAAAATAAAAGGAATTAGTTTAAGATTTTTTAATGTCTATGGCCTAAATCAAAATCCTCAAAGTATTTATTCAGCAGTAATCCCAAAATTTATAAAAAGAGCAAAAGAAAATAAATTTTTGGAATTAAATAACAATGGCTTACAAAGTAGAGATTTCATTCATGTAAACGATGTTTGTGTTGCATTGTTTAAAGCAGCTAATAATAAAAAATCAGGAACATTTAACGTTGGAACTGGTAAATCAACTAAAATTAAAGATTTGGCTTTATTAATAATAGATATTATTAAAAGAGGTAAAATTAAGAAAAAAAAAAAATTAAACTTTGACGCTGTTTACAGCTGTGCAAATATAGATAAAACAAAAAGAATACTAAACTTCAAAAGTAAAGTTGAATTAAAAGAAGGGATTAAAGAATTAATTATATGAAAAAAAAATGTTTTGTAACTGGTGGTGCGGGACTTATTGGTCTCGAAATTTGTAAAGAACTTTTAAGATATGGTTGCGAAGTACACTTATTTGATTTGGGAGAAAAAATTCAAAAAAATAGATTTAATATTCCAAAAGATATAATAATACACGAAGGATCGATACTTGATTTATTTGCTTTAGAAAAAGCAATGACGAGTTGCAAATATATTTTTCATTTAGCTGCAATGTTAGGAGTAAAATACACCGAAGATAATAAATTGGAATGTTTAGAAATAAATTGTAATGGAACTAAAAATGTATTAACAGCTTCTGTCGCAGTAAAAGCGAAAAAAATTATATTTTCATCATCTTCTGAGGTTTATGGTGAGCCAAAATCTAATCCTATAAGTGAAAGTTTTTCTACCAAAGGTAAAACTGTATATGGCATAAGCAAGATGATGGGCGAGGAATACTGCAAGTCTTTTAACCAAAAATATAATCTTAAATATACAATTTTAAGATATTTTAATGTATATGGCCCAACTCAAAATAATAAATTTGTAATTACCAGATTTATTAATAATGTTATTAGCAAAAAACCTATTTTAATTAATGGTAATGGAAAGCAGTTAAGATCGTATATGTATGTAACAGATGCATCAAAAGCAACAGTGAAAGCGGCTTTTACAAGCATAACTGACAATATGATTTTTAACGTTGGAAATGGAAAAAAACCAATAAGTCTAAAGGAATTAGCAAACAAAATTATTAAAATTACAAATACAAAAACAAAAATTAAGTTTGATTATAAATTTAAACAAACAGATAGAGATATAGAGAGAGAAATTTACCAAAGATATTGTAGTAGTATAAAAATTCAGAAGTTATTAAAATGGTCGCCAAAAGTTAATTTAACAGAAGGAATAAAAAAAACAGCGGAAAATCATTTAAAAAAAATTCCTTGCACTATATGACTATTGTCAAAAATGGAAAAAGCAATTTAAATTTAATGCTTGCGGATTTTTGTTATTTTAATCGTTTTACATTAAAAAGTAGATACACTCCACTAAATATAGGATTGCTTGCACAATACATAAATCAAGAATTTGGAAAAAATATTAGTATATCATTATATAAAAGTGTTGATAAATTTCTTAATCAAGCGAAAGAAAATCCTCCTGATATAGTAGGTTTGGCAATATATTTCTGGAACACTGCATTAAACCAATATGTTGTTAAAAATTTAAGAGAAATGTTTGGTGAAAAAGTTGTTATCGTTCTTGGCGGACCAAGTATTGATAATGACAAATTAGAACAATATAAATTTTTAACAGAAAAATTTCCTGGAGCAAATGCGTCTATAGTAAATGAAGGTGAAATAGGTTTTGGTAACATAATAAGAAAAATGTTAAGCGATGAAAAAAATTTATTTAAGGATCCCATAAATGGTATTTATTTCGTGCATGATAACAAACTTATTCAAGGGTCTTTCACTGGATTAAATTTAGATTTATCTACTTTAGGATCTCCATATTTATCAGGTTTTATAGATGACTTTATGGATTCAGATTACCAACCATTAATTCAAACTTCTAGATTTTGTCCATACACTTGTGCTTTTTGTGTTTCGGGTAAAAATCAAGGTAAATTACGTGGATACCCTGTGGAACAAGTTAAAGAAGAATTAAATTATGTTTCAAAAAAATATGCAGATAGACCACAGCATACCATGTATATAGCTGATGAAAATTTTGGTATTTTAAAAAAAGATATAGATATTGCTGAGCACATAAAAAAATGTAAAAAAGATTTTGGTTTCCCTCAGGGAATATTCTTCTACAATGATAAAAGATTCACAAAAACTTCACAACGAGTTTTTGAGGCTCTTGATGAAATAAATACACAAGGACTTACTATAGGACTCCAATCGGAAAACCCTGAAACCCTAAAAGCAATTAATAGAAGAAATATCACAGAAGGAAAAATAAAAAATGCTATTAATTGGGCAAACCATCTTGGTATTTCTACTACAACAGAACTAATATTTGGACTACCATACGAAACTAGAGAAAGTTTTGTTGATTTGCTTAATCGTACTGTAAAAAGAGGTTTTGACTCTGTATTATGTCATAATCTTTTTATTATGGATGGAATCGAATTAAATAGACCATCAATAAGAGAAAAATATGGTATCAAAACAAAGTATAGGTTGTTAGCTACTAACTATGGATCACACAAAGAAAGTTTTTTTGCTGAATATGAAGAAGTAGTAGTTGGAACAAATACTTTTTCATATGAAGATTTTATAGATATAAGAAATCAAAATTTAATGTTTTATACTGTTTTTGCTCTTGGTTTTCAAAAATGGTTTTTTCAATTTGTAAGAAGTTTAGATGTTTCATTATCTGAATTTTTCTCTAGTTTTTTTAAACCCGATAGAAAAATTAAATGGCCGAACAGTTATCTAAAATTTTTACATGACTTTAAATTTGCTGTTAAAGAAGAACTGAATGATTCACCTAATGATGTAATAGCTAAGGCCAAAAAAATATACGATAACAATAACAACGATGTGAGTAATCCATCTCGTATCAATCAAAGCTTTGGAGCTCGTCTTATTTACCTAGAAAATAAATGGATAAAAAAAGTTTTGTTATATCACTTGGATAAAATTATGAAAGAAAAACTAACAAATGAAGATAAAAATCTGGCAGCATCACTAATTAATTTAGCTGAAAGAGAAAGAATAGATTTAAGAAATGTAACCAAGAAAGAACCTTTAAACTTTTCATATGATGTAATTGAATGGAAAAAAAATAATTATAAAAAACCATTAAGAGATTTAAAAATGCCAAAAAGAGCAATTAATTTCTTAGTTGATGAAGCTAGAGTTATAAAATTAAGTGAATTGAAAAAAAGATTCTCTTCCTCTGATCATAAGGAACTTTGTTATGCAGCAATTTACAGCATTTCAACATTGAGGTTTAAGTCCTATCTGTTGCACATACTACAATACAGAAAATAATGATTAAAGTATTTAAATTATCTATTTACAATAAATAATACTGTCATTTTTATTATTTTAATTCCTCAACATACTTAGCTTATCAACTATTTTTTGTTTTGTTCTACCAATTCTAATTTTATCAAATTATACTACTCCTATCAGTTCTGGTTTATCTACTATTATTCTTTTTTGAATTCTTTTATTGAGAGAGTGATAATCAACTGTAGGCTCTGCTTCTCCTGGATGCTTAAAATGAACAAGTATAACGAGTTGCTCAATAGTTCTGAAATCAATCTTGTTTGTAGAATTTTTTATAGGTCCAAACTGCTTTTCTATCGTCCTTTAGAAGTCTTTGCTTCTTTTCTTAAAAAGATTATCCCTTCTTTATGATGTCATCACCTTTAAGTCCGTAGATCGCTTTGAACAATATTAGCTTCATTTTTTTTGATTTTCTTACTAACCAGTCCAATGGTGTCTTTCCTTTGTACTTTCCATCGTAAAATACATCCCTCTTCTGCGTGCTATATTCATGTTCGTCGCCACAAAATTGAAAAGCATTATCTTCAGAATGGAACTCTTCCAAACTAGTTCCCATATTAAAGTCGTTACGCAAATCGGATTTGTATGTTTCTTTACCCTCCATAAATTTGATAGTATTACCTGGTACGTACAAACGAGTTGATCGTCTAGTTGAATGACCTATAAATCGGAAAAAAGGAAGTAATGACCTTATAACATTACGTAAAAACTTATGTAAATATAATTTCCTTGTTATTTTACGAGTCAAGATAAACATGGTTATTGGCGAAATACCAATTCCAATGATAGTATAATCATTCAGTAATCGGAAAAGTTTGTTCAAATAGGTGTTTGTACAGCCATAATAGTATTTACGATAAATATCATTTAGGTCATCTTTTATTATGCCTTCCTTTTTCGCTTTTCTATATAAATCAGTTCCTGGAAAAAAACTCAAAGAGAAGATATTTAATATAAATGGAGTTGGAAGTTTTGATAAAAACATTAATGTTTCTATTAAATCTTCATCAGTATCCCAAGGGTTATCTAGAATAATATCATAATTTACTTTTAACTGATCTCTATATTTGTTTACCATTTTTATAGCATTTGCAACTCGATGATTAGTATGTGGACGTTTATATAACTTTTTTGAACTTTCAGATGCTGACTGTATGCCAAATCCAAGCTCAATTAAACCTGCATCTAGAAGCAAGGAAAGTTTTTCTTCGTTAAAAATTGCAGGAACGATTCCAATAATAATCAATGGTAATCTTATCTGCTCCTTGTAGCTTTTGCTAAATTTTCTAAGTTCATCTACAGGCATTAAACCGATAGAATCATCGCTAAACTGTATCATTTTTACAAATGGTAAATTTCTTTTAACTTCTTGTAGTTCCATAATTATATTATCGGCACTTCTTATTCTTACTGATTTTTGATGTGGATGCTTTGCAAGGATGGTATTATTAACACAATATGTACATCCAAAAGGACAACCTCTTGTTGGCAGAGTCTGATAAAGATAATCGCAATGACTCAAAATTTTCAAATCCATTTTAATAATGTTTTCGCCTTTTAGTACAAAATGGGTTCTATAGTCATAGTCTTGGAATGGTATATAATCCAAAGATTTAATTATTGCATTTTTAGTGCCAGGCCGTTCTCTTGTTCCGTTTACAATTATTTTTCCTTTGTTATTAAACCCCATACCTTTGATATCGTAGTAATATTGTCTATTTTGTATTTTATCTGCCAGTTCTACCACAGTTTCCTCGGCTTCTCCCATGCAGACCATATCAGCATAATCTAAGCATTCTTCGGGTCGTATTGTTGGATGAATCCCTCCCCACAAAATAGGAAAATCATAATTGTTTTTTAACTTTTGAGTAACTTGAATTGCATGATCCCAAAAATTTGTCATCACTGAAAGTCCAGCCAAGTCAGATCCTTTCGTTAATTTGACAAGGTTGTTCATAGTTTTTTCTGAATATTTTTTATAAAATTCTTTCAGTAAAAAAATTAGATCAACATCATGTCCCGCTTTTTTGAGGCATGCCGAAATTGTCCTCATTCCATAATCATGAATACCAGGAATGATTGATATTAAAGATATTTTCATCTAAACATATAATAATATGTTAATTTGATACGCACTACAAACATAAACTAAGGGGTCAATCTATAGTGCGTATCAAATTAACATTACTCTTTTTTGTATTTTTGATTTAATTATTACCTTAATTTGATCCAATCTAATTTTATTTTGAATGTCGCTAATTTCTTTTTGAATTTTATAATATCTCTCATTTTGTTTTTTATATTTTACTTTGTACTCTTGTAATTGACTTAAATGATCGTAATAATTTTCTTCACACTTTAATAAATCGATCCAAACTAATTTTTCTTTCCTTTTTATATTGTTCTGTATAAAGAAACCCACTACTATTTTGCATTTTCTACAATAAAAAATTTTTTTCAATGTCCACTCGGCCAAACTTTTAAATACATTTTCATAGATAATTCCATTTATTCTCAACAAGTTAATAGCCCCACACTGCGGACATTCTCTAATTTTTGGTAAAAAACTCATTATAGTATCCCCCACTCTTGGTAAGTTTACAGCAAACCTCAGCCATCTCAACTATCCATGGACCCAGAATGGGTAATAAATTGATTTAAATCAATCTATATATTTAGACCCAAAATGGGTATGTTATTCCTATGATTATAAAAAAAATTGATCCAATAAATGAATTGACCTTTACCAGGGGTGCCTATTATTGGTTAATGTTCATGATTGATCAATATCAAAGCGCTAGAAGAATGTTAAAAATTGATTATGAGAGTTTTATAATTATACAAACAGTCATTAGCCACTTTTTACATAGTATGAATAAAGAAGAAAATGCTGATTGGAAAAGAATGTGGGAATTAGTAAGCGATGAAAAAGCAAAAGATAAATTTTCTAAATCAAAACTTATCATTTCTAGCGTTTCTTTAGTTGTAGGTTTGCCTAAAGAAACAGTTAGAAGAAAAATATTAGAGCTAAATAAAAAAAAAATATTAGTTTTGGATAAAGAAAAGGGTCTTCTGTTAGGAGGAAAATTTGAAATATTTCATAAAAAATTTACACAGCACACCATTTTAAAAGTGAGTGAAATGCTAAACAAATGGAAAAAAATTGGAGCCTTAGAATTTATGCTTAATGTTAATAAACGGCAAATTCCAGCTACGGTTAAAATTCTTGATAAAACACTGAAATTTGAAAAGAAAGATTTATAAATAATTCTAATTTTTTTCTTTTCATATACACATTATCATTTGGTATATGAATTAATAACTTTTATAAATACATTAATAAATAATACAATAAATGATTAATTTTATAAAAAATTTTTTGAGCGATATAACATCAAGATCAAACGATAGAAATACTTTTGCAATTGGGTCATCTCATTTTTCTAGAATGAGACACTATTATTCGGAAATCAAGAATTTGAGTGATGCAGATTATAAAGTTTTTTCCCAAACAGGTGAGGACGGAATAATAGACTATCTGTTATACTCATTAAATATTAAATTGCCAAAATTTGTAGAAATTGGTATCGGTGATTATAGAGAATCAAATACCAGGTATATCTTTCAAAAAAATTGTTCTAAAGGTTTAATTGTCGATAAAAATAAAAATCTCGAAAAAAAAGTATCAAAAATAGTTAAATTGTGGAAAGGCGATTTAACAATAATTGAAACTGTAGTTACAAGTGAAAATATTTTACATATTTTAAATTCAAATGAGTTTGATGATAATTTAGATATATTTAGTTTAGATGTTGACGGAATTGATTATTGGATACTAGAAGTTTTACCTGAAAAACTAAGTAAAATTATTATTCTTGAATACAATCCAACATTTGGACCAAATTTAGATATAACAACACCAAATTTAATTGATTTTGATCGAAAAAAATATCATTACTCCTCTTTATGTTATGGAGCTTCACTGCGGGCACTTATCAAATTAATGAATAAAAAAAAATATATTTTTGTAGGTACAAACATTGCTTGTTATAATGCTTTTTTTGTTTTGGAGAGTGAAATAAACAAATTAAATTTAAACCTACCCGATATAAACGATTTAACTAGATATACCACATCACACATTAGAGATAGCAGATCAATAGACGGAAAACTTAATTATTTATCAGGTAAGCAGAAATTAAAAGAAATAGAAAACTGCGAAGTAATAGATTTATCTAATCCGGAAAAAAAATTAGTAAAAATAAAAGACATTATATCAGTAAAAAAAAATACTCATCTTAGTAAAAAATAAGTAGTTATTTTTTTACTTTTTTTTCTTGCAACTACAACAACGCCAACAACTAGATATCAAAATGGCCATTAATAGCCACACAATGAATGATTCCCCGGATGACATGCCGTAAGATTCGCCGTTGCGAAAGGCTCTAGCTATTGTTAAAACTACATAGACAACTATTGTCGACAGAACCAAACTGCCTACTAGCTTTAGAAGTGCACATTTTATACTCATAACCTAACTATAACCCAATTTATTTTATATTTCAATTTGGCTTAAAAAATTCTGATTCTCCAACAATTTTATTTTTCTCAAGCATATCAAAATAAGGAGATTTTAAATCTTCGAATGCTTCTACCCAAGTTCCTCGTGTAGCAGCTTTTGAGTATTCTGTTGACCTTCCTTCAAAGAAATTCATGTGTTCAACTGCGTTTAATATGGTATCCAACCAGACTAAAGGATTCTTTTCTACTTTATAGATGGGTTCCAATCCTAATTGAGTTAATCTTCTATTTGCAATCCATCTGATATATTGTTTAACATCAACAGCGTTTAGATTTTCAAGTGGACCCATCTCAAAAGCTAAATCGATAAATGCATCCTCTTGACTAACGGCTATTCTGCATGCCTCATAGATTTCTTTCTTTAATTTATCCGTCCAAATCTCCGGATTTTCTTTAATAAATTCTTTGAATAATCTTATCATTGAGTTACAGTGCAATGTTTCATCCCTTACAGACCAAGTAATTATCTGGCCCATACCTTTCATTTTATTGTGTCGCGGGAAGTTTAGTAAAATTGCAAAGCTTGCAAACAATTGTACACCCTCTGTAAATGCACTAAAGATAGCCACAGTTCTTGCTATATCGTGAAGTGACTGGGATTTTTGGTTATTTAAATAATCATATTTATCTTTCATGGCCTTGATCTTTAAAAACTCCGAATACTCTGTTTCGGGAAGTCCTATTGTATCTAATAAATGTGCATATGCCGCAACATGTACTGTCTCCATGGCAGAAAACACTGACAACATCATCTTTACTTCTGTGGGTTTAAAAACATGCATGCAGTGTCCCATGTAGTAATTATTAACTTCAACATCTGCTTGAGTAAAAAACCTAAAAATTTGCATGAGCAAATTTTTTTCTGAGGGATTAATATTTTTTTGCCAATCACGTACATCGTCAGCCATGGGAACTTCTTCCGGCAACCAGTGAATACGCTGTTGTGTTAACCAGGCATCGTAACACCAGGGATATCTAAATGGTTTGTAAACAGGATTGCCTACAAGCAGACCTGATTTCTTCTCCTGAATACTCTCCCTCTCTATTTTAACCGATGACACTATAAATACTTCTTTTATTTAATGATTCGTTCAGTACAAAGCCTAATAGTAACAAAAAATACTTTCGTTGATCTATGTCAAAATATTTATAGTATTTTTTGTTAATCTTTGTTGTGCATTTGAGATGTGCTCTTTAATATTTTAAGTGAAAGAATTGTATTTTCTCAATGTTGCAGCTCGATACTATGAACCTAGTCAATAAACATGAGTGTATCTAAAAAAACTTCATTCCTGAAAAACGAAAAGAATATTTTACAACTTGTACCCGATTATTCGGTTCCTAGATACACAAGCTATCCTACGGCTCCAAATTTTAATGATAAAATAAATAATGATACTTATGAATCTTGGCTAAAAAAACTTGATAAAAATAAAAAAATTTCCCTTTATATCCATATCCCGTTTTGTAGTTCT